>Ga0153999_1000313_pt1 | contig 22757 bp, 17 predicted proteins | sample TSNC083MetaG_FD_104675 | JGI IMG/M metagenome (GOLD analysis project Ga0153999, IMG submission 104675) | Attine ant fungus gardens microbial communities from North Carolina, USA - TSNC083 MetaG | ecosystem: Host-associated > Fungi > Mycelium > Unclassified | place: USA: North Carolina, Lumber... | reverse complement strand
TTTGATTTTGTTGATCAAATCATCACGTAGTGTGCTCATCACACCATCCCCTTCTAATTATATTTTACCATATAAGGGGATTAATGTTAAGATTATCAACTGTTTAACTGACTACCACCTAAAACATAAAGACATTTGGGCAATTGGCGGAATTGATTTAAAAGCTTTTGTAAAGAAGATGATTCATCCGGTTGGATATCTAGCGAGTTAATAGCAAGCAAGTAATTATATTTTTTATTAGGCCAATTTAATATTCGGGCATGTTCTTTTAAAGGTTCCCAATTTAATTGTTCCCCATTTAAAAGTTGAACCAGGAAATTCTCAATCGCATGTTCATTGGTCGTCAGATGATACTTTTCATTTCGAATATGAAATTTTATGAAGGAGGATATTATTTCCATAAGATTAATATCCTCTTCCTCTATCGGTTTACAATATGCCGAGAGAACCACGGTCGCCACATGGACGCCGCGAATCATCAGCGCTTTTAGCATGCGGGTATAAGGAAGATTGGCATCATTAACAATCGTAGGCATACCATCCTCAATGGATTTTTCATAAGCCATATCCATCTCTTTGCTTTGGCGGGAAGTCGGTATATTGGAACGGTACCCATTCATAATATCCTGTTGCCATTGAAGATCATCGATTTTAATTTTTTTCGTATATGCAAGAGTGATATGAGCCCTGTCCTGAATGAAAATAGGATTACCTAATATCTCATAGGACATATTGGCAATTTCTTGTAAGGATGTCGCTTTCGAAATTTTACATAATAACGCATAGCTATCGTTTATTTCCCGTGGCATGGAACCAGCCCCCTTTAATGTTTATCTACCATTAGACATACTATAGACTCATAGCCGCATCAAATCCTGAACGTGTGGAAGTACGGACATTTTTGGCAATGACACAGTCCCCAACAGGGGTAAAAATATAACCACTGCTTCTCATTGATTCCACCTCGTTTTGTCTCGGTGACATGCCTGCGGCTATAACTACGGTATCCGCCTCTAATTTTCGCTTATTCCTAGCACCAGCCATAAACGTAAGACCGTTTAATGTTATCCCAGTGACACAGGTATTTACATGATATTCCACCGACTTGTCCATACGCTCCATGAGGGCGGTACGGGTCAGGTGAAACTCCTCTTTGGCAATTACCGGGAGCATCTCTATTAGAATGACATGTTTTCCCATGACTTCACTGAGATAAAGAGCAGTTTCGCATCCCACAAGTCCACCGCCAATGACGACAATATCATCACCCAATTCTTCTGGCGACATATCATAGCAAGCCTCAGCATATACGACGTTTTTTCCATCCACTCCCGGTATCGGCGGCATTACCGGCTCTGCCCCAAGGGCGGCGATGACGGCCTCCGGCTCAAAGGAAGATATAAGCTCTTGTGTGGCTTTCGTATTCAAGTGGATGTCAATATCCAATTTATTTACCATGTTTATCTGGTAATCCATAAATCGGCAAAGATCACTCTTAAATTCTGCTTTACGGGAAAACCTCAGCTTGCCGCCAAGCTTCGCTTCCTGCTCTAGCAAGGTGACGGCATGTCCCCGACCGGCAGCAGTAATGGCCGCTTCCATTCCGGCTGGCCCGCCTCCGATAACGACTACTTTCTTCTTATTCTTTAGGGGTGGGATAAGGCACGGCAGCCGTGATTCGCGCCCGACAGTGGGATTGACGGAACAAGCAAAGGTGTCTGCCCTCGTATAGTCCAGGCAGTGAAAGCACTTTATACATGGTATTATCTCGTCACTTCTGCCTTCCCATGTCTTACTCACCATATGGGGTTCCGCAATGGTACCCCTGGCCATGGCAACAATGTCAGCTTCTCCGTTTGCCAGTGTTTCCTCTATAAGCTGGGGGTCCTGGAATCCGCCCAAGGTAAGGACTGGAATATGGATATCGGGACATGCTTTAACCTCTCTTGCCAAGTATGTATTCGTCCCTGCCGGTAAGAAATAAGTAGGATGGGTTATATGCTCCGTATCATTGAAAAAAGAACCTGCGGAGATGTGGGCAATATCTATCTTCTCCTGCATGACTTTAAGTACCTCTATACAATCTTCCACTGTAAATCCCCTATTCCCCGCCAACTCGGATCCGGATATTCGGTATTCAATGAGAATTTTTCGCCCAACACGATTGCGAATGGCCTCCAATACCATCATCGGAAAGCGCATCCGGTTCTCAAGGGAACCGCCAAACTCATCGGCTCGGGTGTTGAACAGAGGTGATAGAAACTGGGATAGGATGAGGCCATGTCCACCGTGTATTAAAATCATGTCAAATCCACAAGCGAGGGCACATTCCGCCGCCTCTGCATACAAATCTGCAATTTGCTCCATCACTTGGCGGGTGAGTATAAAAGTCTTAGTGCCACCAGGTCCAATGCCTCCGTTTACCGTATAGTTTACAAGATCACCTTTGTAATTGTAACCGTGATGGGCAAAAGCTAAAAGCTCAAGGGATGCCTTTGATCCATAAAAATGGATGGCATCGGTGAGCTGATGCCAGTACTTATGAGTTGATCTGTTAAAGATGTTCTCGCTTGCATGCTCTGGGTCATCACCCCGGTATATGTCCATATTCTGAGCCGAAAATGTGATATTGGCAGAACCGCCTCTGGCCTTATTTGCATAATAGGCAATCACTGCATCGTTGGGGTACTCCTCACTACCAGCCAACAGATGAGTGCCGGCCGGCGCACTCCAGATGCGATTTTTAAAAACCACGTCACCTATGCGTAAGGGTGAAAATATGTTGGGATACTTCTGCTTCATTGACTTAATCTCCTTTTTATTCGATACTTCTATATAGGGTATTCTTGATTACCTTATTTTTTTGTTGCTTTTCGATAAAGTAAAATCAACATGCCTATACCAATGATAAACATCCAGATAGAAATAAACTGTGAAGTTGTGATTAGACCTACACTTCCACGAATTAAATCACCTCTTAAAAATTCAAGTAAAAATCTTCCGGCACTATATAAAATCAGATAAAGGGCTGCCACTTGCCCTTCTGCCTTTTTTCTTTCCGCAAAGAAAATAAGGATTGCAAAAAGAATAAAATCTAAAGCACTGGAAATTAATTGGGTAGGAATTAAGGACACTCCGCTCGGCGCAAAAGAATCCGAAGGAAATACAATCCCAAATCGGCTTGAAGTTTCTAATCCATAACAACATCCTGCTAAAAAACATCCGATGCGGCCAAAACCTTGGGCCAATGCTACAACCGGAATAATTAGGTCTAAATATTGTAAAAATTGTATTTTCTTATATCGGCAATATAAATATCCTGCAAATATACCACCAATAATGCCACCATAAACAACAAAACCATCGCTTATATTCAGCAATATTTTAGGGTTTTGGATGATGTTTTCTATTTGAGTAAGCCAATACAAAACTTTTGCGCCAACTATCCCGCCTAACAAACCCCAAATCGCTAATGAGTCAATATAACTGCTATCTATGTTCAGACGCTTTGCCCGGTACATAGTCACCAGATAAGCAGCTATAATACCGATGGCAATCATTAGCCCATATCCATGCGCCGTAAAGGGTCCTATTGAAAACAAATCATTATACATTTTTCTTTTCCTCCAGTAATGAACGATTTACTCTGTATTCATTTTAAATCACAGCTTCATATTCTGTCAACTCATAATAAAACAAATAAAAACAGTAAGATATTGCAAAAATGACTATCAAGTGTTAGAATAAATCAAATGATTCTTAGACAAGAAAATTACAGGAGATTGAGGAATGGATTGACGTTGTAAAAACTGGAGGTAAATTCATGAAGTTAAAAAGACTCTTGGCACTAATCGGTGCCGTATTACTTATCGGAATGTATATATCTACACTTGTTTTCTCATTGATGAACAGTGAATTTGCGACAGACATGTTTAAAGTTTCTATCGTTTTAACAATTATTATCCCTTTTTTGCTATATGCATTTACATTGATTTATAATGTTCTGAAAAATAGTAAAGACAAAAAGTAATAATTCAATCATTGACTTATTACTTTTTTTAGAAATGTTTATATTTTTTTAATGGCCAGTATAAGTTGTTTTAACATTTATGTTTTATAATAATCTCATAGTAATAATCCAATTACTATTAAACAGTTTGATTTTTTCATAACATTTGCCTGGCAATGAATAATTGCCAGGCCTCCCTCGTTTTTGAGGTTATTCTATCTTGTCTTAGCACTCTCTGCCTCTATAATATCTAATACCGCAGCCAGAGCTTCTTCTTCATCTGCTCCACTACACACCACTTCTATAATATAGCCGCCTTTTACACCAAGACTTAGTACACTTAACAGACTTTTTCCATTGACCGACTTACCGTTATATATTAGATTAACATCACTCGCAAACTTCATTGCTGCATCAGCCAGTTCTCCGGCCGGACGCAAATGTAGACCAAATTCGTTCTCTACTTGTATCTTAGCTCTTACCATCCCTATATCTCCTATTGCGGTCAATTGACGTCTTCGTCTTGAAATTATTATATCACATATTTATAAAAATACCATATGTTTTATATGCAATCCTAATAGAAAATATAAGGTATTACAGACGGACTATTCCTCATATAAGCCTACAGCTTTTTGATTCGCTCTATCGCTGTCAGTGTACTTTCGTAACTGCCAAATGCTGTCAGGCGAAAATAGCCTTCGCCGCTGGGTCCAAAGCCTGAACCTGGTGTTCCGACAACATTGGCTTTCTCCAACAGGTTATCAAAAAACTCCCATGAAGTCATCTTGTCCGGTGTCTTCAACCAGATATAAGGCGCATTGATACCGCCTGATACGCTATAACCTATATTTTTAAGCTCTTTTCTGATGATTTTGGCATTATTCATATAATAAGATACCTGATTTTTAAGCTGTTCCTGTCCTGCCTCACTGTAAACGGCCGCTCCCGCTCTTTGTATAATATAAGGGGCCCCGTTATATTTTGTTCCATGACGTCTGGCCCAAAGTGCATTTAAAGACACATCTCCTGCTTTTAATTCTTTGGGAACAACAGTAAAGCCAAGTCTTGTTCCGGTAAAACCGGCATTCTTTGAAAAACTGCGGCATTCAATGGCACATGCCTTGGCACCATCACACTGATAAATTGTATGCGGAACATTTTCTTCCGAGATATAAGCCTCATAAGCAGCATCATAAATAATAACTGCACCAACCTTTATAGCATAGTCCACCCATATCTGAAGCTGTTCCTTAGTCACTGTGGCGCCCGTAGGATTATTGGGAAAGCAAAGATAGATGATATCAGGTGTCTGCGTTGGTAATTCAGGTGCAAAATCGTTCTCAGACGTACATGGCATATAAATAACATCACTCCACATCTGAGTGTCCGAATTATAAGTACCCGTTCTTCCTGCCATTACATTGGTATCCACATATACGGGATAAACCGGATCACACACAGCAATTTTGTTATCTTCGGCAAAAATCTCCTGTATATTCCCGGAATCACACTTAGCACCATCGCTGACAAATATTTCACCTATATCAATATTGATTCCATGTTTTCCATAATCATTCTTAGCAATGGTACTTCTTAAAAACTCATATCCTAAATCCGGAGCATAACCTCTAAAGGTTTTAGCATCCGCCATTTCATCAACTGCATGGTGCAGTGAATCGATGATGGCCGGTGCCAACGGTTGAGTCACATCTCCGATTCCAAGACTAATTATTGTTTTGTCAGGGTTTGCCGCTTTATAGGCATTAACCTTCTTTGCTATTGTTGAAAACAAGTAGCTTCCCGGTAATTTTAAATAATTCTCATTAACTTTAAACATGATACTTGGCCTCCAATTAAAAATTTCTATATAATTCAATAATCATTTGTGAAGTTTCAACTATATTCGTTCCGTTATTCATGCTAGTTGTCTGAAGATACCGGTGAGCCTCTTCTTCTGTCATATTCTTATTTTCAATGAGGACTCCCTTGGCATGCTCTATCAACTCTTTTTGGGCATCGGTTTTCTCCCCTGGCTTTTGCCGGCGACTCTTTCTCTTTCTTATAAGCGTATTTTCCATCACCCGTAATGCCGACAAAAGCTCATGACTTTGGACGGGCATATCTACCTTCACCACATTGTATTCATAGATTTCGTCAAGACGGGTCCTGGATGCCATAACCATCATATCAAAACAATTGGGTATATATTGATACAACTCCCGATAACTCATATCCTGATATTTGTAACCGGAAATGATAATCCCATCTGCATCCAGCATCTGGTCAATTGTTTGAATAACGGCTCCTCCACTGGTACAGGTCTGGATGACATGATGTCCATTTTGTACCAATAGATTTCTTATTCTGAGCGCATCTTGTTGTTTTGGAAAGACAACAATTATATTGACCAATCATCCTCACCTCCGGTAAATTGCATTAACCCATCTCTAAATTCGATACAAATATTCTTCAATTTCCCAATTCGTCACTTGGGTTGTATAGGCATTCCATTCTGCATATTTGGCCTGAATGTATCTTTGACTAATATGCTCTCCTAACACTGAACGGATAAATGTATCTGCTTCCAGTTCCTTGACGGCATGAAATAAATTGCTGGGCAGGCTTTCTATCTGGCATCTTTCTTTTTCAAAATCACTCATGTCAAAAATATTTGTATCCACACTTGCCGGCGGTACTAGTTTATCTTTAATTCCCTGTAATCCTGCAGCCAGGCATGCTGCCAGAACCAAGTATGGGTTCCCTGAAGGGTCCGGACATCTAAGTTCAATACGGGTACCTTCTCCTCGGGAAGCCGGAATTCTTATTAACGGGCTCCTGTTAGTTGCGGACCAGGCAATATAGACCGGAGCCTCATAACCTGGCACTAACCTTTTATAAGAGTTGACCAACGGATTAGTAATCGCCGTCATCCCTTTAATATGCTTTATCAGCCCGCCGATAAAATAATAGGCTTCCTGACTTAAGCCCAACTCTCCTTCCGGAGAATTAAATATATTTTTACCATTCTTTGAAAGAGACATATTAATATGCATACCTGAACCATTGATTCCAAATTTAGGTTTAGGCATAAATGTCGCATGTAATCCATGACGCTTTGCAATGGATTTTACAACTAATTTAAATGTCATAATATTATCAGCCGTATGCAGCGCCTCTTTGTATTTAAAGTCTATTTCATGCTGCGCAGGAGCCACCTCGTGGTGTGAGGCTTCTATTTCAAATTCCATATCCTCCAGGTTAAGCACCATATCACGGCGGGCATTTTCTCCCAAATCAATAGGGCCTAAGTCAAAATAGCCGCCTTTTTCATGAGTAAGCGTCGTAGGCATTCCATTATCATCGGTATGGAATAAAAAGAACTCACACTCCGGTCCTACATCAAAGGTATAGCCCATATCCTTCGCCTCTTTTAAAACTTTTTTTAAAATATATCTTGGATCGCCTTCAAAAGGTGTCCCATCCGGCCGATAGACATCGCAAATGAGTCTTGCCACCTTTCCCTGCTGAGGACGCCATGGGAAAATCTCAAAAGTACTCAAATCCGGATATAAGTACATATCGGATTCTTCAATCCGAACAAAGCCTTCTATGGAAGAACCATCAAACATACATTGATTGTCCAGTGCCTTCTCAATCTGGCTTTTTGTAATAGCAACATTCTTAAGTGTCCCAAAAATATCTGTGAACTGCAATCTGATAAATTCCACATCATTTTCACGGACTAATTGCATAATATCTTGTTTTGTATAACGTGCCATATTATCACTCCCTAATTTTAAAATTGTAAAAAGGCGTGCAAAAAATGAGCACGCCTTTGTCCTTGATTACTATCATAAATTGTTCTTGGGCGAATGTCAACCTCAAATTGAGGTTCTCTCAATTAATTGAGGGATCCTTAATTGATTAAGGATATATCAATTACCGAAAGGCTGGCTAAGTCAGCATTTTCAAGACTGGTCAGCAAAGCATTGGCCGTATCCAGTGAAGTTAAGCAGGTAACCCCTGTTTCAATAGCGTTTCTGCGAATTAAAAATCCGTCTCTGCTCTTATCCCTGCCCTGGGTCGGTGTATCAATGACTAAATCTACTTCACCTGCCAAAATCAAGTCCAGCACATTGGGAGAGCCTGCGGAAATCTTATTGATCACCTCTGTCCTGATGCCATTTTCACCTAGCACTCTGGCTGTAGACCTTGTGGCATAAATGACATAACCTAAGGCCGAAAAACGCCTGGCGATGGGTATCAACTCCATTTTATCCGCATCCTTTACCGTACAAATCATCTTCTTTGTTCGCGGCAAATTAATACCGGCGCCTAAGAAGGATTTGTACAATGCTTCATTAAATGTCTTAGCTATCCCAAGAACCTCCCCGGTAGACTTCATTTCCGGCCCAAGGCTGATTTCAGCACCCCTAAGCTTTTCAAAGGAAAATACCGGCTGTTTAATCGCAATATAATCAGAATTCTTTTGAAGACCGGGTTCGTATCCCAGCTCACGGATTGTCTTTCCCACAATCACCTTTGAAGCAATATCCACAATGGGAATCCCCGTCACCTTACTGATATAAGGGACGGTACGGCTGGATCTCGGATTAACCTCAATCACATAGACATCATCTTCCGATACGATAAACTGGATATTTAACAAGCCTCTAACATGCAGTCCTCTTGCAAGCCTCAGTGTATAATCTTCTAATTTCTTGATAATATCTTCACTGATATTCTGAGTCGGATAGACCGAAATGCTGTCGCCGGAATGAATCCCGGCTCTTTCAATATGCTCCATGATTCCGGGAATCAGAACATCTTTACCGTCGCAAACACCATCTACTTCAATCTCTTTACCCATCAGATATTTATCCACAAGAATTGGATGTTCTTGAACTTCACGGTTAATAATATCCATAAACTCAACAATATCGCCATCACTAACCGCAATCTGCATTCCCTGACCGCCAAGGACATAAGAAGGCCTTACAAGAACGGGATAACCCAGTTCATTGGCTGCTTTGATAGCCTCTTGCGTAGTAAATACCGTTGTTCCTGCCGCTCGTGGAATGCCGCATTGCTCGAGGATTTCATCAAACCGCTCCCGATCTTCGGCGGCATCTACATCCTCTGGGGCAGTTCCCAGGATGGGAACACCCATTTTCATTAAAGCATTGGTCAGTTTAATGGCTGTCTGCCCGCCAAATTGCACGACGGCACCATCGGGATTTTCCATGCGGACAATATTTTCCACATCCTCCGGGGTCAACGGTTCAAAATAGAGTTTATCAGCAATGTCAAAATCCGTGCTTACCGTCTCCGGATTATTATTGACAATAATTGTCTCATAGCCACACTCCGCCAGAGCCCAGACACTGTGAACCGAACAATAGTCAAACTCAATTCCCTGGCCAATCCTGATAGGACCTGATCCCAGTACCATGACCTTTTTTCGCATTCGGTCTGTTTCAACTTCATTTTCACTGCCGAAACAAGAATAATAATAAGGCGTTTCTGATTCAAACTCGGCAGCACAGGTGTCCACCATTTTAAATGCGGCAATAATGTTATTCTTATAACGCATGGCCTTGATTTCCGGTTCTGACTTATGGGTGAACGCGGCAATGGCTTTATCGGGAAATTCCATAATTTTGGCTTTTAAGAGTAATTCAGGTGTTAATTCTTCTGTTTTTAAACGCTTTTCCATATCAACCAAGGTTTTGATTTTATTTAAAAACCAGATGTCAATTTTATTCATCTCATGAATATGCTCTAGCGTATAACCCCGGCGAATGGCTTCGGCAATACAGAATAGTCTTCTATCATCAATTAAATATAGTTGTTCTTCCAATTCTTCGTCGGTTAATTTCTCATATTCGCCATAATCCAGACTATTGATATTCTGCTCCAACGAACGAAGTGCCTTCATCAATGCGCCTTCAAAATTAGGACAAATACTCATCACCTCTCCGGTTGCCTTCATTTGAGTTGTCAATGTCCGTTTAGCACTGATAAATTTATCAAAGGGCCATTTGGGAATTTTAACAACAACATAGTCAAGAGCCGGTTCGAAGCTTGCATAGGTTTTACCTGTAACTGCATTCTTGATTTCATCTAAAGCGTAACCAAGGGCAATCTTGGCAGCCACCTTGGCAATAGGATAGCCGGTAGCTTTTGATGCCAACGCGGATGACCTGCTGACACGGGGATTAACTTCAATGACACAATATTCAAAAGTATCTGGATTTAAGGCATATTGGACATTACAGCCACCTTTTATATCTAGCTCAGTAATGATATTGAGCGCTGATGTTCTTAACATTTGATATTCTTTATCGCCTAAGGTCTGTGATGGTGCCACAACAATACTGTCACCGGTGTGGACACCTACCGGGTCAATATTCTCCATATTACATACGGTAATACAGTTTCCGCAGCTATCACGCATTACTTCATATTCAATTTCTTTCCAGCCACCGATATAACGCTCCACCAGTACCTGACCAACACGGCTTAACCGCAGGCCATTGGTCGCTATATCTTTAAGTTCTTCCATGGAATAGGCTATTCCGCCGCCGCTTCCCCCTAAGGTATAGGCCGGTCTGATAACAACCGGAAGTCCTATTTTCTCGGCAAAGTCCAAGCAGCCCTGCAGGGTGGTGCAAACCGCACTTGGTGCGCATGGCTCTCCGATTTTCTCCATGGTTTCTTTAAATTCAAGGCGGTCTTCTGCCTTTCTAATAGTCAGGGATGAAGTTCCTATCATTTCAATTCTGTTTTCCTCGAGAAATCCTGACTCATCTAACTCCATGGCTATATTCAGTGCCGCCTGGCCGCCAAGGGTCGGAAGGATACTATCCGGTTCCTCTTTTAAAATGATTTTTTTGATGACTTCTATATTTAATGGCTCAATGTAAACACAGTCGGCAATATTTTTATCTGTCATAATTGTTGCCGGATTAGAATTGACTAAAACAACTTCTATTCCCTCTTCTTTCAGGGAGCGGCATGCCTGGGTTCCCGCATAATCAAATTCTGCCGCCTGACCGATAATAATAGGACCCGAACCAATCACTAAAACTTTTTTGATATTATTCTTTTTAGGCATCTTTAGAAACCTCCATCATATTCATAAACTGGTCGAAGAGAAATGCACTATCCTGGGGACCGCCACAAGCTTCAGGGTGAAATTGTACGGTAAATACATTCTTTCCCAGGTAATGCAGACCTTCCGTACTGGCATCATTGGCATTAATAAAGCTTACTTCTGCCACTCCCGTGGGTACTGTTCGGTCAGCCACCACATAGCCATGATTCTGTGAAGAAATATAAACACGCCCTGTGGCTAAATCCTTGACCGGATGGTTCGCTCCCCTGTGTCCCCATTTCATTTTCCTTGTATCGGCACCATTGGCAAGAGCTAGTAATTGATGTCCGAGACATATGCCAAACATCGGAACACCACTGTCGAAGAGTTCTTTAACTTCTTTAATGATTGTTCCACAGGCTTTAGGATCCCCCGGTCCATTGGATAGCATAATACCGTCAGGTCTCTGACTTAATATCTCTTTGGCACTGGTTAAGGCCGGGTAAATCGTCACTTCACAACCCCGCTTCACCAATTCCCTGGCTATATTTCTTTTGGCACCAAAATCCATAAGAGCCACTCTAAAACTATTGCCAGGGATCGTCTCTTTTTCCTTGCATGTTACCCTCTCTACAACCTTTTCGGCCTTAAAAGCTTTGACCTTTTCAAGAACTTCTTCCAGAACAAAGTTCTCTTTGGTGGTAATCATGCCATTCATCGTTCCCTGGCTTCTTAATATTTTCGTCAGAGCACGGGTGTCAATTCCTTGAATACCGGGAATATTATGCTCCTTTAAAAAGTTTTCCAAACTATTTTCACTTCTAAAATTACTCGGACAATCAGATATTTCTCTAACGATAAAACCATCCGGCCAAGGCTTACCTGACTCCATGTCCTCATAACAGACACCATAGTTTCCAATCAAAGGATAAGTCATGACCACTGCTTCTCCCGCATATGACGGATCAGTCAGCACTTCCAGATATCCCGTCATCGATGTGTTAAAAACAATCTCACTGATGATCTCCCTTGTAGAACCGATACTTTCGCCTTCAAATATATGACCATCTGCCAATATCAGAAATGCTTTCATTATATCACCTGTCCCTTCTCATAAATATTCATTACTAGTGGAATTATATTGCATATTTATTTATTGTATGCATATTTTTTCAAAAAAAAAGAGGGATTTATACATCTGGATGTATAAATAATCTTTCTTATCGTTTAAAGTGATGTCCAAAACATTCTTAAACTTTCGAAATTATATCATACTTTCGACAAGAATACAACAGGTTAACGAGCTAAATAAAATTTGTATTTGCTAAAAATTTTTATTTATGCTTCTCCGTATTAGTTTAATAATATTTTTCATGATTATGTTAATAATGATATTGTAATGCATTTTAATACAAATAGAATGTGGGGTGTTTTTTTGATAACCATCAAAAGATTTTCTACAATTTTTATACAGCCGATGATATTTTGCATGCTATTTCTTTTTAAGACACAGATTGTTTTAGGGGAAACAACTTCTATATCCAGTTTTAAAGAGTTAGCTCTCAGAATTGAATCAGCCCCCGATAATGAAGCAGAAACGATAATCGAAATCGATAGTGACATTATTTTTTCTGGTGAAATCAATATTAAAAGGGGGCAGAATATTATAATTCAGTCATCTGGGAATATCCCTCACAAATTGACGCAAAGTGCCGGGCGCCACTTTAATGTATATGGAAACCTAACACTTGCGAATATAGTCATCGATGGTGATACGACAGGAGGCGGAATCACGGTAACGAAGAATGCTGCTTTTACGATACTGGAAAGCGTTAAAATAATTAATTGCTTTTCTTCCTCATCTGGCGGCGGTGTCAGCCTCACCGGAGGGAATTTCACTATGAAAGGCGGTGTGATTAGCAACAATACCGCTATGACAGGTGGCGGCGGTATTTATATCCGCGATAGCATTGCTGATATCAGCGGCGGTGTCATCACAAGCAATACGGCATTGGGCAGTAATGAAAGTTATAGTGGCTATGGCGGTGGTGTGTGTGTGAATCAAGGTACTGTAAATATAACCGGCAATACGAAAATAGCCAACAATACAGCCGCCGCCAGCACATCAATGACTGATATTAAGGGCGGCATAGGCGGCGGCATTCTTGTTCTCAATAATAGTAATATTAATATCTCCGGAGATGTACAAATCGTTAATAATAAAGCCGTTGGCTCGAATGACACAGGCAGCTATGGTATCGGAGGCGGAATTCATATAAGAAATAGTACTATGAATCTGTCCGGTCATGTCAGGATAAGTGATAATCAAGCAGCCGGCAAAGGATATGGCGGCGGCATTCTTGCTGAAGGCAATACTAAACATTCCATCACTATCTCAGGGAATACGCAAATCAGTAATAATACAGCCGGCCAGGACGGAGGTGGGATTTATACAACAGATTTAACCTATCACAATCTGTCAATCGGTACAGAAACTGTTTTTAGCGGCAACATGGCTTCGGCAGCCTATACGCCTCCGGAAAATGTCGCAAATGTGTATCCGAATATCAGATTTGCAAGTAGCAGCATTTACAATCATCCGCTGAACAATTATGATATTAATTATACATCCGGAGTATTTCTGACGTTTCATGTAACATATGATGCTAATGATGGTGCCGGAAGCCATACCGGACTTCATATCCTACCCAGTCATACCGACACCATCTTATCTCCCGCGGAAACAGGAATTGAATATGCCGGTCATAATTTTCTCAATTGGAATACGCAGGCAGATGGAAGTGGAATTTCTTATTCTCCGCAAGATGAGATCACACTAAATGATAATATCACACTTTACGCCATATGGACGAAGATAACAGATACCCCAAAGACCGGTGATAACAGTATCATTATGTGGATTTATATGCTTGGTGTGCTATTTGTTTCAATCGTAGTGCTATTCTGGATTCACTGTAAAAAGAAATTCCAAAACGGTTAAAATGCAAACGTCTGAAACTCTTTGGTACAAGTAGTTTCAGACGTTTTTATCTTGGATCAGGGGCTTAATCCTTGACCAGTTTTTTCATCAGTATCGTTAAATATATCATGATTGGATACACCAACCCCAATAGCGGTACGACAAACATCATCCGCCACGTGAATATGCTTTCAATACTAAAGAAACCAGGCAATAGCAAAACGCCCGCGAGAAAAATGATGATCATAAGATTACATAATATTTTCCTTTGCTTATTAAGCGGACTGGATACATTGATAAGTACCATAATACTGATAAAGCCTGCAATCAGCAAGTTATAAGTCGATGTAACACCATCACTAAATCCAAAGAATACACTCAACAGCTGAATGAACAACATGCTGACGACTATTGATAAAGCTCCCGGCAGCGAGATTCGCAAAACATGCTTTAAGAATCCTGACTGAGTCACTGTTTCCGTTTGTTCTAAGGCTAAAAAGAAGCTTGGGATCCCTATAGCCGTCATACTAATTAAGCTTAAATGAATCGGTATGAACGGATAACTTCGTCCTAAAAGAATAAAAATAACACTGAGCAGCACAGAATAGATTGTTTTTGTCAAATAAAGGGCGCTGACTCTCTCAATATTAGAAATAATCATCCGGCCTTCGCGGACAATATCTTTCATACAGGCAAAATCAGAGTCCAGTAAAACAATGTGAGCCACCTGTTTTGCCGCATCACTTCCGGCTGCCATAGCGATGCCGCAATCGGCATCCTTTAAGGCCAAGACATCATTGACACCGTCGCCGACCATACCAACCACTTTTCCATCATCCTGATACGCTTTAATAATCCTCTGCTTCTGCTCAGGTGTCACACGGCCAAATACCGCATATTTCCTCACCGCTTCCCGCAAATCCTCATTATCATCAGGCAGCTTGGTGGCATCAACATATTTTTCACCATGACGAAGCCCGGCCTCTACGGCAATATGTGAGACCGTAGCAGGGTTGTCCCCTGAAATAACCTTTACATCAACGTTCTGGCTTGCAAAATATTCAAATGTACTTCTTGCCTCTGTGCGGATGCAATCCGAGATGACAATTAAAGCTATCGGTTTCACCTTTTTTACCGTATTATCCTTACTCGAAACACTCGCCGCTTCTCCAAGAAGAAGAACTCTTAATCCTTCAGAAGAATAACTTTCTACTTTTTCAAAAAGTACTTCATCATCTTTTATTAAAAATTCCGGGGCACCGAGAACATAAGCGCCATGACCTGCGAAGCTGATGGCTCTAAACTTTCTTTCCGATGAAAAGGGAATTAAATCATTGACTTCCCATGCCTTTGTCTCTTCAAAGTACTCCATCAGAGCAGACTGAGTATTATTCACATCATTAAATGCAAAGGATATTTCATTCATAATATCATTGATGGTTTCTAAATCTTTATCAGCAAGCTTTACAACATCTACAACTTCCAAAGTCCCCGTTGTTATCGTTCCGGTTTTATCCGTACAAAGAACATTTACTCTGGCCAGTGCTTCAATAGCCTCCATCTCCTGAACCAGTGCCCGTTTCCCGGCAAGGCGGCCAACACCCAAGATGAAAGAAACGCTTGTTAAGAGGACCAGACCTTCCGGTATCATACCGATAATTCCGGCAACCGTATTCACCATCGCATCAGATAAAGTTGTCCCATCTATCGACTGCTGGGATATAAACAGCAAAATACCTACCGGTATAATAATAAATCCAATGACCTGAATAATCCTTTTGATAGAATCCTGCATTTCCGAGGACGCCCGCTTTTTATCTCTCGCCTTATTAGCCAGCTGAGTGGCATAATTATCTTTACCAACGTGTTCGACCCGGGCAACTCCGCTGCCGGCCACCAGATAACTGCCGGAAAGTAATGTGTCACCGGGGAACTTTTTGACAGGCTTTGATTCTCCTGTAAGCATTGATTCATTGACTTCTATACCGGCGGCTGATAAAACAATACTATCTGCACCAATCTGGTTGCCTGATTCTACTACAATAACATCATCAAGCACCAGCTGTTCTATCGGTATCTCTGCCCGGCTGCCTTCCCTAATGACTTTTACCTTTGTAGCCGTGATGACCGATAAGCCGTCCACCAGTTTCTTAACCTTTAACTCCTGAATAATTCCAATAACGGAGTTAACTATAATAACTCCTAAGAAGGTGAGATTTTTTAACTGTCCCGAGATAATAACAATAGCGCCCAAGAATAAATTTAAAAAGTTGAAATAAGTCAGCGTATGGGTTTTAATAATTTCTTTATTAGACTTTGATATGTTATTGTCCGTATGATTAACCTGACCCTTTTCTATTCGGTCTTTGACTTCCCGACTTGAAAGTCCTGTATACTTGTCATCTGTCATACATCATCTTCCTCGTTATTTCAGCTCATAAGGCGTTGTCTGATATACAAAATAATTCAGCCAGTTCGAATATAGCCACTGGCTATGGGCACGCCACTTGATTTCCGGTTCGTTTGAGGGATCATTATCCGCGAAATAATTCTTGGGTATCTCCGGACTAAGTCCTCTCGCTGCATCTCTTAAATACTCATTCTTCAATGTATCGGCATCGTATTCAGAATGACCCGTTACAAAGAATTGGGAGCCACTTTCATTACCCACAATATAAACGCCCGCCTCATCAGACGCCGCCATAATCTTTAATCCCGGTACTTTTTCTATATCTTCAGCACACACACCGGTATTTCTTGAGTGAGGCACGTAAAAGGTCGTATCGAAGCCTCTGAATAGTCTGGATTTGGAATTTAGAAGGTAATGCTTAAAAACACCGGAAAGCTTCTGATCCAATCTGTACTTGGGGATTCCATAATGATAGTAAAGTCCTGCCTGGGCACCCCAGCATATGTGAAAGGTTGAGTGTACATGGGTTTTAGACCACTCCATAATTTCACACAATTCTTCCCAATACTCTACCTCTTCAAATTCCATTAATTCAACCGGTGCTCCTGTGATAATCATCCCATCATACTTATGTTCCTTTATATCATCAAAAGACTGATAAAATGCCAACATATGATCTTCTGATATATTCTTTGAAGTGTATGTAGACGTCTGCAGCAAATCCACCTCTATCTGCAAAGGCGTGTTAGATAAACACCTGAGTATCTGGGTTTCCGTTTCTATTTTTGTCGGCATCAGATTAAGAATGACAATTTTAAGGGGACGAATATCCTGGGTCAGCGCCCTATAATCCGTCATCACAAAAATGTGTTCATCTTCTAAAATCTTTCGTGCCGGTAAATCGTCTTTGATTTTAATAGGCATACTATAACCTCCTGGCCCGTTATTATCTCTATTATATAGATAATATGATAAAATAGCAACATCATACATTTAATCTAAAATTGGCTTATTAATTTACCAATGTTTTTTAAAATCACAGAAATACTTCCGTCAGGATTCGTCGTAAATTCTATAGATTCATTATCATTATAAACTTCCATAGGGATACTGATTTCTATACCGGTATCCGTTTTAAGAAATTGACGGATATATTTTTTCATTGTCTGAGGATTCTGCGGCTTGATGATTTCCTCTTCAATCTGATACTTTTCAATTTTCTCCTCAAATTCTTGTTTCATTTCTTCCTTGTCTTCAAAAAGCTTCTCTTTGACATTTTCAATATCCAATCCGCCTGAGACTTCGAAACCATCGTATAATGCTTTCTTGACTTCCATCTTTCTTAGGATATCATCTTCGTCAAAATATTTATTATTTACCTGCTCAATGACCTTTGTTACAATATTAATCTTGGCCTTAGAAGATAGGGGGCCGTGACATTTTAAAAATATAGAAGATAAATAATTGGTTTTTACCCCGCCTACATCATACTTTTTTTCTAATACAGATACTTCCATCGTGTCTAAGTTGATGATGGCCGCCTCAGATAGTTTCTGTGACTCTGAAGGCAGCAGCGCCTTTTGTCTGACAATGTCGTTGGTGTTCTCCCCCGAATTCGAATTGGTATAATGGGTATAGGAAGACTTATAATTCATCTTGAGCAATCCGAGATAATCCCTTTCATGATGCCTAAATAATATAATTGCCAAATCTGCTGCCGGTATTTCTATATTGGCATTCATGATTTGATATAAGTCTGCTGCAAGTGCCTTACCGGTTTCCACAAATATATCTGAATCAAAAGTATTGAGCAGCGTTAAGACGCTGGAATCTTCATCAAAGGTACATGTCTTGATATCGTCTCCTGATGTGATTTTCTCAATATGAATTCTAAAAAAATCATATAAGTCCGGTCCACATTCCAGTTCGTTATCTGACAAAACAGGAATACCCACGGAAGAATCCAGTATATGTATAATTGCTTTTTTAATAATGATATCATCGCGATGCATTAAATCACCTGGCTTTCTAACTCTTTACAAATAAGCGTACTATATATCATAACATCTTTTCAGATGAGAATCCAATTAAATTTTCTTAGAATCTGCAATGTGCAATAGGTCTTTTGTAAATAAAGAACGTTAGAATCTATGAAGATGCCGTAAAACTGGCAGCCACTTGTGGTAAATGGACTAAACATCCAAATAAAAAAAGAGTAAGCAATTAAATTCCAAAAGCCTTATTGACGTTTTTAGTATGTCAAGATTTAGGCTTCAAAAGGTCGGTCGTACTATTTGGATATAGGTTCCAAAAACCAAATACCAGATAGTAGGCTGTTTTCACGCCAAAGCGGAAGTTAGACATTGGAATAATGATTATATTTTACTGTAATCCCATGTACTTCGTCTTGTGAAAGTGTGTTTTAAAGAAAAACAACTTATGAAACTATTAGAACTCAGGTCTGTTTGATGAGTGTTCAAATTGAATAAACTGTAAATTTAACTGAAAAACAAAAATATTGCATCAATAATGTACAAAACATGTAATTTAACGAATTATATTTCAGTATATCAATAATAAAATTGACATTTTACAACTTATATTATATAATATTAATAACAAGCATATAATTAATTCGCACAATTGTAACGACACGCACGAGAGGAAGAAGATGATTCCAATGGGAAATTAAAAATGTCCACATAAAACCGAATGCTAGTGCCATACCATAAAACGGTAACCGGACTTATAAGGACATGAATATTGTACTATAATTTGATATGTTAAGCAAATAATTTATTGAATTTGCAATGGGGGAATCATAATGAATAAAATGAAAAGATTTGTTGTATTATTATTAGCTTGTGCTACTATTGCCAATAGTGCTTTAATAGTAAGTGCTGCCACTTCATATCCGGATGGAGGAACTTGGAATTATGGAGTAGGTATTACAGGCTCTTATTCAGATTATTTGCATAATACGAAAGAGCACTCAGCTACTGTTAAGAAAGGAAGTGAGGTAGACTCTCATAAAGTAGGCGCAACAAAATGGGCAAAATCTCGATTAACTATTTACTCTGGCTGTAATTTTTATTATAATTTTTATTAAGTAATAATTGGCATATTTTAAATACATACGAAATTCAGACTTTTTGATGCCCTGACCATAATTTTTGAAATACAATTTGGCGGTACTTTTTATAATAAGTACCGCCTATATTAAAGGGAAGTGCTATTTTATGAAAAAAACGATGATTATCCTTTTATGTATAATTTCACTTTTATCAAGTATAGCCTTTGCTTTCTACGAAAAGGCACATGACAATGAGCGACTTGATAAAATTGAATCAAATGAGAATTCAACATATTTTTACGTGAAAGGAACACAAGTATCAGTGGATGAAGAATTAGAAGAATTCTCCAGAATATCCCAAAAATATCAAGCTACTATTATTCGTACAGACAAATTATTTAAAAACAGCGAAGAAATTAATTATAAGTCTGGTATCTATTCGGATGGTTATTTTAAAAATATGGAGCCAAATCTGGTTGAAGGAACTATTCCTCACTTAGACAATGAATTTTTAGCAACATATAAAACAGGTAAACAGAACCAAAGTGGTATGATACGTGATTTGTTTAAAGATTATCTTTTGATTTTTGGGGATTTGGCAACGTTTTATCAAGAGAATGAATCTAGTGTTTCAGGAAATTATACCTTGATTGTTGCCACGGAAGATAAGGATGAAGTAGTTTACCAATTAGCAATTTTTTTTGGTACTACCAAAGAAGATTTATTAACTCCGAATACGGGAACGGGATACGGAGAAGGTACTATTTTCTTGTTGTCAATTGTTTTTGCAGTTATTGTATTTGCTATTTTTTGTCTAATGAATACTTTTTATCCAATATCTCGTCTGAAAGAAATAGGAGTAATGAAACTCCACGGTTTTAAAAATTTTGATATTTGGAAACAGTTAAATGGCAAAGTGCTTATGATACCAGTTGTCTTTTATCTAATTACTATAGTAGTTCAAAAAATGTTCATTAAAGATAGTGACATTGAATATTTTACAAGATTAAGCCTGATTCAGGCTGGAATATTTGTTATTTGTTTACTATTTTCTTTATTGATGCTAGTGGTAATTCGAAAATTCAGTATTTCATCCATGCTAAAAAACTTTTTTAGTTTTCGTTTTTCACTTTATTTCAGTTATATTTTGAAGTCACTTATGTTTATCGGATTGATTTTAACGCTTCCATTAATGACCCGGGAATTTGAAACGCTCCTAAAAGAACTGAGTGTAAGGCACATTTATGAGAGCGAAGAGCATTACTTAACCTTATCAGATTTTCAGTATATGGATGATGAATTTCAGGATTTTTTAAACGGAAATGATGTGCTGGGAAATAAACTCACAAATATGTATAAAGAATTGGAACAAACCGCAGAATGCCAATATATTGTTACGGAACGAGTTCAACCTATCATTTCATCAGATATCTATACTGAAAAATGGGCTAATATAAGCTTCAATTCCAATGACAGTTATAACTTGGTACAGGCCAACAAAAATTATCTGAAAACATTGGACTTTGACTTACCGCTTTCATTAGCAAATCTTTATAATAAAGAATCTCTAACCTTTTTGGTTCCGGATAGTTTAAAAGCAGAGGAGAATAAAGTAGAGTATCTGGTCCGTGAAAGATCCAGAGGTTTTATATTAACAAACGAGGAAGAAGAAACAACAAAACTAGAAGATTTACCGGTCAGAATTATATATTATCCGGACAACAACAAAAAGATTTTTTCGGAAAATCTTGAAATGATAGATATTGATAATGGATTTGTACAAAACCCCATCATCCTTTGTCTGAATGACAACTTTTTCTCAGAAAGGACTAGCCGTCTGCAAAATATGGCTTTATACAATCCTATTCGAATTTTAGATACGGAAGAAAATCAAAAGGCGATTAAGGAAGCTATCCTAAACAACGGTTTGGAACAAAATTCTGTCAGGTTTGGAAGCGTTCTTTCAACAGGATTTGCTCAAGAATTAGAAATTTCAAAGACAAGTATGATAGCGTGGATCAGTATTATTTTCTTAGCGCTTTTAGTGAGCATTTTGGCATCTTATTACATTATACTCATCATATTAGCATCGAGAAAAAAAGAAATGCTAGTCTCTAGAATATTAGGATATTCGATTTTTGATCGTTATCATAATGAAATTTTCTATTTTGCTGCAATCTATTGTTTTGGATTTGCTCAAATTATGATAACTTCCCGTCAACTCATTCCAATGATATCATATATTATATTGATTCTGATTGACATGTGCATTATCTATCTGATGGTAAGAATTCAGGAAGGCAGTTCACTTAATTTAGCACTGAAAGGAGAGGAATAATGATTATCGTTAGCATAAAGCAGTTCACCAAAAAATTTGGCAATAAGGTAGTATTTGATAACTTTGATTTAGAGATTGAAAAAGGAGAAATGGTAGCGTTAACTGGTCCCAGTGGTTCTGGTAAAACAACACTATTAAATGCTATCGGTTTGATTGATTCCATTGAAAATGGCAATTACACTTTGTTTGAAAAGAAAGCGCCTAAAAATAATACTAAGGGCGCAAATCTGCTTATTCGTCAAAAAATCTCCTATTTGTTTCAGAACTTTGCATTGGTAGACAATATGACAGTGGAAGAAAATCTGCTGATGGCATTGAAGTATGTAAAGAAAACAAAAAGCGAAAAAAATAAAGCAATCGAAAGTGCGTTGACACAAGTGGGATTGAAAGATTATCAGAAGTTTAGAGTTTACGAGATATCCGGCGGTGAGCAACAGAGGGTTGCCATAGCCCGGGCTATTTTAAAACCCAGTGAAATTATCCTAGCAGATGAACCGACAGGCGCCCTTGATCCTAAAAACCGAGATGAAGTATTAGAAATTTTAAAAAGATTAAACAAAGATGGAAAAACTATTATTGTGGTTACACATGACCAAGTAGTCGCAGAAAACTGTGAGCGTATTGTTCATTTGGGATTGAGCGGCTAAACACACAGCCATGACCGTGAAATAGCCGCTTCTAAATAAATTTAAAAAAACATGGCAGACGAGGTGATACTCTCCATTAGAGGGCGTAAATTTTTCTGTGTCTGAGTAGTAAAAGATTTTTCTGATATGAATCAGATATGTAGGATTTACAGTAGTTTTGTTTTGATTATATGTCGTTTTTTAGTGGGTTTACGATGTCGA
>Ga0153999_1000312_pt1 | contig 22838 bp, 34 predicted proteins | sample TSNC083MetaG_FD_104675 | JGI IMG/M metagenome (GOLD analysis project Ga0153999, IMG submission 104675) | Attine ant fungus gardens microbial communities from North Carolina, USA - TSNC083 MetaG | ecosystem: Host-associated > Fungi > Mycelium > Unclassified | place: USA: North Carolina, Lumber... | reverse complement strand
GTCGTGCAGATCGCATCCTGAAGCGCACCAGCCACATTACTGTGGTTGTGTCCGATCGCTGAGACTCTGGAGACTAGCAATGGGTCAGAAAGTACATCCTAATGGTATTCGCCTGGGTATTGTAAAACCATGGAACTCTACCTGGTTTGCGAACACCAACGAATTCGCTGACAACCTGGACAGCGATTTTAAAGTACGTCAGTTCCTGACTAAAGAACTGGCTAAAGCATCTGTCTCTCGTATCGTTATCGAGCGTCCAGCGAAGAGCATCCGTGTGACTATTCACACCGCTCGTCCGGGCATCGTTATCGGTAAGAAAGGCGAAGATGTAGAAAAACTGCGCACGGTCGTCGCGAAAATCGCTGGCGTTCCTGCACAGATTAATATCGCCGAAGTCCGCAAGCCGGAACTGGACGCGAAACTGGTAGCTGACAGCATCACTTCACAGCTGGAGCGTCGTGTGATGTTCCGTCGTGCTATGAAGCGTGCAGTTCAGAACGCCATGCGTCTTGGCGCGAAGGGTATTAAAGTTGAAGTTAGCGGCCGTCTGGGTGGCGCTGAGATCGCACGTACCGAATGGTATCGTGAAGGTCGCGTGCCATTGCACACACTGCGTGCTGACATTGACTACAACACCTCTGAAGCGCACACCACTTATGGTGTAATCGGCGTTAAGGTATGGATCTTCAAAGGTGAGATCCTGGGTGGTATGGCTGCTGTTGAACAACCGGAACCGGCTGCTCAACCTAAAAAGCAGCAGCGTAAAGGCCGTAAGTAAGGAGAGTCGCTGATGTTACAACCAAAGCGTACGAAATTCCGTAAGGTGCACAAAGGCCGTAACCGCGGTCTGGCTGCGGGTACGGATGTCAGCTTCGGTACTTTCGGTCTGAAAGCTGTTGGCCGTGGTCGTCTGACTGCTCGTCAGATCGAAGCAGCACGTCGTGCTATGACCCGTGCAGTTAAGCGTCAAGGTAAGATCTGGATCCGAGTATTCCCGGACAAACCGATCACCGAGAAGCCGCTGGAAGTGCGTATGGGTAAAGGTAAGGGTAACGTAGAGTATTGGGTTGCCCTGATCCAGCCTGGTAAAGTCCTGTATGAAATGGACGGCGTACCAGAAGAGCTGGCCCGTGAAGCATTCAAGCTGGCAGCAGCAAAACTGCCTATCAAAACCACCTTTGTAACTAAGACGGTGATGTAATGAAAGCAACTGAGCTGCGTGAAAAAAGCGTTGAAGAGCTGAACACTGAGCTGCTTAATCTGCTGCGTGAGCAATTTAACCTGCGCATGCAGGCAGCATCTGGCCAACTGCAGCAGACTCATCTGCTGAAACAGGTTCGCCGTGATGTTGCACGCGTTAAGACTTTACTGACTGAGAAGGCGGGTTCGTAATGACCGATAAAATCCGTACTCTGCAGGGTCGTGTAGTAAGTGACAAAATGCAGAAATCTGCAGTTGTTGCTATCGAACGTTTTGTGAAACACCCGATCTACGGCAAATTCATCAAACGTACGACCAAGCTGCACATCCATGACGAGAACAATGAATGTGGAATTGGTGACGTGGTAGAAATCCGCGAATGCCGTCCACTGTCCAAGACTAAATCCTGGACCCTGGTTCGCGTAATCGAGAAAGCGGTTCTGTAATAAGAATTGTATTCTCTGAGGAAACCCTCTGCTTCGGCAGGGGGTTTTTTTTTGCCTGTAATCGGGGGTTGATCCATTTGTGCCTGTGACAGAGCAGATTTGATGGTGCTCAAAAATTTAGCAGATTGTCAGGTCTAAGCTGAGACGGTTCAGGCAATGAGGCCTGAAAGCTGTAGGCCATAAAGGTCTAGGTTATCATAACTGTACAAGGAAATGTGCTGTGAAAATGGAGAGTCCTGACCGCTTACGCCGGTCACTGATAAAGCTGCCACTGTTAGCTGCGTTACCTGCGATTAGCTCTGCCAAAAGCTTGCCGCTATTATCGGGTAGCACACAATCTCAACCCACAGGCAATAGCATGGAACAAACTCTGTTACTGAAGAATGCTGAATGCGTGGTTTGCATGGATGCCGACCGGCGGGAAATACGGAACGCCAGTATTCTGATTAAAGGAAATCAGATCGTTGCGGTCGGGGAAGCAGGATCGTTACCCGATAGCGCAGATGAGATTATCGATCTGCGGGGACACATTATTATACCTGGCCTGATTAATACGCATCATCACATGTATCAGAGCCTGACCCGGGCTATTCCTGCGGTACAAAACGGCGAACTGTTCAACTGGCTTACCCACCTCTACCCACTATGGCAGAATCTGACACCTGAGATGATTCATATCTCAACGCAGATTTCGATGGCCGAGTTAATGCTTTCCGGTTGTACCACCACCAGTGACCATCTCTATGTTTACCCTAACGGCTGTAAGCTTGACGACAGCATTGAGGCTGCAGCGTTAATGGGCATGCGTTTCCATGCCAGCCGGGGCAGCATGAGCGTCGGTAAATCCCTAGGTGGCCTGCCGCCTGATTCGCTGGTTGAGAATGAAGCCGCCATCCTCAGGGACACGCAGCGTGTGATTGAGCGCTATCACGATGACAGCCACGGCTCGATGTTACGCATCGTGGTGGCACCATGTTCACCGTTCTCGGTCAGTCATGAGCTGATGAAGCAGTCCGCTGCACTGGCACGCAGCTTCAACGTCTCGATGCATACTCATCTGGCGGAGAACGACAGCGATATCCGCTATAGCCGCGAGAAATTCAACATGACGCCAGCGCAGTACGTTGAGGACCTCGGCTGGGTAGGGCCGGATGTCTGGCATGCACACTGCGTAAAACTGGATCAGCATGGTATGGAGCTCTTTGCACGTACCGGAACCGGCGTCGCACACTGCCCCTGTTCAAACATGCGTCTCGGTTCGGGTATTGCACCGATACGCCACATGTGTGATGCCGGTGTCCATGTCGGTATGGGCGTGGATGGGTCAGCCTCCAATGACAGCTCAGACATGATGGCAGAGGTACGTCAGGCGATGCTGTTGCAACGCGTGGGTTTCGGCCCGGATGCGATGACGGCACGTCAGGCTCTGGAGCTGGCGACGCTGGGTGGAGCAAAAGTGCTGAATCGCGACGACGTGGGCGCCATTGCACCGGGCATGATGGCTGACTTGGCGATCTTTGACCTGAATCGCATTGGTCTTGCCGGGGCAGGGCACGATCCTGTCGCCGCCCTGGTGTTCTGTAATCCGGGGCAGGTCGCTTACAGCATCATCAACGGAAAAGTCAGGGTGCGTGACGGACAACTGGCCGGAATTGAACTGCCAGCCGTGCTGCATCAGCATAACCAACTGGCCAGAAAACTGGTTAGTTGAGTCAGAAGGGCACTTTATTAGGGAGGCGACGAAAAATAAGGCAGATTACATTTGCTACTGTTCGCACTATTCCCTAGAATACGCCCTCCCTGTCATCAGGGAAAATCAGCGGCTCGATTGAGAGCCGTTTATTTTTTCTACCCATCTGTGAGAACCGGTGTTACAATGCCGCGCCCTCAATTATGGGGCTTTCTAACGACCTGAGGTTTAGGTCCCGAAGTAGTAGTTGACATTAGCGGAGCACTAAAATGATCCAAGAACAGACTATGCTGAACGTCGCCGACAACTCCGGTGCACGTCGCGTAATGTGTATCAAGGTTCTGGGTGGCTCGCACCGTCGCTACGCAGGCGTCGGTGACATCATCAAAGTTACCATCAAGGAAGCAATTCCTCGTGGTAAAGTCAAAAAAGGTGATGTCCTGAAGGCGGTAGTGGTGCGCACCAGGAAGGGTGTTCGTCGCCCGGACGGTTCTGTCATTCGCTTCGATGGTAATGCATGCGTTATTCTGAACAATAACAGTGAGCAGCCTATCGGTACGCGTATTTTTGGGCCGGTAACTCGTGAACTTCGTACTGAAAAGTTCATGAAAATTATCTCTCTGGCACCAGAAGTACTCTAAGGAGCGAACAATGGCAGCTAAAATCCGTCGTAACGACGAAGTTATCGTGTTAACCGGTAAAGATAAAGGTAAGCGCGGTAAAGTTAAGAATGTCCTGTCTTCTGGTAAGGTCATCGTTGAAGGTATCAACCTGGTTAAAAAACATCAGAAGCCGGTTCCGGCCCTGAACCAACCAGGTGGCATCGTTGAAAAAGAAGCTGCTATTCAGGTTTCTAACGTTGCACTGTTCAACGCGGCAACTGGTAAGGCTGACCGTGTAGGCTTTAGATTCGAAGACGGCAAAAAAGTCCGTTTCTTCAAGTCTAACAGCGAAACTATCAAGTAATTTGGAGTAGTACGATGGCGAAACTGCATGATTACTACAAAGACGAAGTAGTCCAGAAACTCATGACAGAGTTTGGCTACAATTCTGTCATGCAAGTCCCTCGGGTCGAGAAGATCACCCTGAACATGGGTGTTGGTGAAGCGATCGCTGACAAGAAACTGCTGGATAACGCAGCAGCTGACCTGGCAGCAATCTCCGGTCAAAAACCGCTGGTCACCAAAGCACGCAAATCAGTTGCAGGCTTCAAAATCCGTCAGGGCTATCCGATCGGCTGTAAAGTAACTCTGCGTGGCGAGCGCATGTGGGAGTTCTTTGAGCGTCTGGTCACCATTGCAGTTCCACGTATCCGTGACTTCCGTGGCTTGTCCGCTAAGTCATTCGATGGTCGTGGCAACTACAGCATGGGTGTACGTGAGCAGATCATCTTCCCAGAAATCGACTACGACAAAGTCGATCGCGTTCGTGGTTTGGATATCACCATTACCACTACTGCGAAATCTGATGATGAAGGCCGTGCTCTGCTGGCTGCCTTTGACTTCCCGTTCCGTAAGTAAGGTAGGGTTACTTAATGGCTAAGCAATCTATGAAAGCGCGCGAAGTTAAGCGTGCAAAATTAGCAGACAAATTCTTCGCTAAACGCGCTGAACTGAAAGCGATCATCTCTGATGTGAACGCTTCCGACGAAGACCGTTGGGATGCTGTTCTGAAGCTGCAGAGTCTGCCGCGTGATTCCAGCCCTTCACGTCAGCGTAACCGCTGCCGTCAAACAGGTCGTCCGCACGGTTTCCTGCGGAAGTTTGGGTTGAGCCGTATCAAGGTCCGCGAAGCCGCCATGCGCGGTGAAATTCCGGGTCTGAAAAAGGCTAGCTGGTAATTGTCACCAATTGAATCACGGGAGTAACACAGATGAGCATGCAAGATCCGATCGCGGATATGCTGACCCGTATCCGTAACGGTCAGGCCGCGAACAAAGTTGCGGTCACCATGCCTTCCTCCAAGCTGAAATTGGCAATTGCCAACGTTCTGAAGGAAGAAGGATATATTGAAGATTTCAAAATCGAAGGCGACATCAAGCTGGAACTGGAACTTACTCTCAAGTATTTCCAGGGAAAAGCTGTTGTAGAAAGCATTCAGCGAGTAAGCCGTCCTGGCCTGCGCATCTATAAGAAAAAAGATGAGCTGCCAAAGGTAATGGCTGGTATGGGCATCGCTGTAGTTTCTACATCTAAAGGTGTCATGACTGATCGTGCAGCGCGCCAGGCAGGTCTTGGTGGCGAAATTATCTGCTACGTAGCGTAATCGGAGGATACATATGTCTCGTGTTGCTAAAGCACCTGTCGTTGTTCCTGCCGGCGTAGAGGTAAAACTCGACGGTCAGGTAATTTCGATTAAAGGTAAAAACGGCGAGCTGACTCGTACTATCAATGATGCTGTTGAAGTTAAGCATGCTGACAACGCTCTGACTTTCGCTCCGCGCGAAGGTTTCGTTGACGGCTGGGCGCAGGCGGGTACTTCTCGCGCGCTGCTGAACGCAATGGTTATCGGTGTTACCGAAGGCTTCACTAAGAAGCTGCAGCTGGTTGGTGTAGGTTATCGTGCAGCCGTTAAAGGCGACGTGGTAAACCTGTCTCTGGGCTTTTCTCATCCAGTCGATCACCAGCTGCCCGCGGGTATCACTGCAGAATGTCCAACTCAGACTGAGATCGTGCTGAAAGGCGCTGATAAACAGCTGATTGGTCAGGTTGCTGCGGACCTGCGCGCCTACCGTCGTCCTGAGCCTTATAAAGGCAAGGGTGTCCGTTACGCCGACGAAGTCGTGCGTACCAAAGAGGCTAAGAAGAAGTAAGGTAACACTATGGATAAGAAATCTGCTCGTATCCGTCGTGCGACCCGTGCACGTCGCAAGCTCAAAGAGCTGGGTGCTACTCGCCTGGTGGTACATCGTACCCCGCGTCATATTTACGCACAGGTAATCGCCCCGAACGGTTCCGAAGTTCTGGTCGCTGCTTCTACTGTAGAAAAAGCTATCACTGAACAACTGAAGTATACCGGTAATAAAGAAGCCGCAGCTGCAGTAGGCAAAGCTATCGCAGAACGCGCAATCGAAAAAGGCATCACTGGTGTTTCTTTCGACCGTTCCGGTTTCCAATATCATGGTCGCGTCCAGGCACTGGCAGATGCTGCCCGTGAAGCTGGCCTTCAGTTCTAAGGTAGAGGTCTAAGATGGCACACATCGAGAAACAAGCTGGCGAACTGCAGGAAAAACTGATCGCGGTAAACCGTGTTTCTAAAACTGTTAAAGGTGGTCGTATCTTCTCCTTCACAGCACTGACTGTGGTAGGTGATGGTAATGGTCGCGTAGGTTTTGGTTACGGTAAAGCGCGTGAAGTTCCAGCAGCGATCCAGAAAGCGATGGAGAAAGCCCGTCGCAACATGGTTAACGTCGCGCTGACCAACGGCACCCTGCAGCACCCTGTTAAAGGTGCACACACGGGTTCCCGCGTGTTCATGCAGCCGGCTTCAGAAGGTACCGGTATCATCGCCGGTGGTGCAATGCGCGCCGTTCTGGAAGTCGCTGGAGTTCATAACGTACTGGCAAAAGCCTATGGTTCTACTAACCCGATTAACGTGGTTCGTGCAACTATCGACGGCCTGGGCAATATGAAATCTCCGGAAATGGTCGCTGCTAAGCGTGGTAAATCCGTTGAAGAAATTCTGGGGTAATCACGATGGCTAAGACTATTAAAATCACTCAAACCCGTAGTTCAATCGGCCGCTTGCCTAAGCATAAAGCCACTCTGGTTGGCCTGGGTCTGCGTCGTATTGGCCACACCGTTGAGCGTGAAGACACGCCTGCAGTACGCGGTATGGTTAACGCGGTTTCCTATATGGTTAAAGTGGAGGAGTAAGAGATGCGTTTAAATACTCTGTCTCCGGCCGAAGGGTCTAAGCACGCTACCAAGCGTCTGGGTCGTGGTATCGGTTCTGGCCTCGGAAAAACCGGTGGTCGTGGTCACAAAGGTCAGAACTCACGTTCTGGCGGTGGCGTACGTCGCGGTTTCGAAGGTGGTCAGATGCCTCTGTACCGTCGTCTGCCGAAGTTCGGTTTCACCTCTCGCAAAGCAATGATCACCACAGAGATTCGTCTGTCTGATCTGGCGAAAGTTGAAGGCGGTATCGTCGACCTGAACGCGCTGAAAGTAGCCAACATTGTCGGTGTTCAGATTGAATTCGTTAAAGTAATTCTGTCTGGTGAAGTATCTACACCGGTAACGGTTCGCGGCCTGCGTGTCACCAAAGGTGCTCGTGCTGCAATCGAAGCTGCTGGCGGTAAAATCGAGGAATAAGTAGCAGATGGCTAAACAACCGGGATTAGATTTTCAAAGTGCCAAAGGCGGCTTTGGTGAGCTGAAACGCAGACTGCTGTTTGTAATCGGCGCACTCATTGTCTTCCGTATTGGCTCTTTTATTCCAATCCCTGGTATTGATGCCACTGTACTTGCCAAACTGCTTGAGCAACAGCGTGGCACCATCATTGAAATGTTTAACATGTTCTCTGGTGGTGCTCTCAGCCGTGCTTCTATTTTCGCACTGGGTATCATGCCGTATATTTCGGCATCGATTATCATCCAGTTATTAACGGTGGTTCATCCAGCGTTAGCGGAAATTAAGAAAGAAGGGGAGGCTGGCCGTCGTAAGATTAGCCAGTACACCCGATACGGTACGTTGGTATTGGCCATATTTCAGTCGATCGGTATTGCTACCGGTCTGCCGAATATGCCAGGGATGCAAGGCCTGGTCATGAATCCAGGCTTTGCTTTCTACTTTACCGCTGTTGTGAGTCTGGTCTCAGGAACGATGTTCCTGATGTGGCTGGGCGAACAGATTACTGAGCGTGGTATCGGTAACGGTATTTCGATCATTATCTTCGCAGGTATTGTTGCGGGTCTTCCGCCGGCCATTGGCCATACCATCGAGCAAGCGCGGCAAGGCGACCTGCACTTCCTTCTGTTGCTGTTGGTTGCAGTACTCGTATTCGCAGTGACCTTCTTTGTTATTTTCGTTGAACGTGGTCAGCGCCGCATTGTGGTGAACTACGCAAAACGTCAGCAGGGTCGTCGCGTTTACGCTGCACAGAGCACACATTTACCGTTGAAAGTGAATATGGCGGGCGTTATTCCAGCCATCTTTGCTTCCAGCATTATTCTGTTCCCGGCAACGATTGCATCGTGGTTTGGGGGCGGTACCGGTTGGAACTGGCTGACAACAATTTCGCTGTATTTGCAGCCAGGACAGCCGCTTTATGTGCTACTCTATGCGACTGCAATCATCTTCTTCTGTTTCTTCTATACGGCGTTGGTTTTCAACCCACGTGAAACAGCAGATAACCTGAAGAAGTCTGGTGCATTCGTACCGGGAATTCGTCCGGGAGAGCAAACGGCGAAGTATATTGATAAAGTAATGACGCGACTGACCTTAATCGGCGCGCTGTATATTACTTTTATCTGCCTTATCCCGGAGTTCATGCGTGATGCGATGAAGGTTCCCTTCTACTTTGGCGGTACTTCACTGCTCATCGTAGTTGTCGTCATCATGGACTTTATGGCTCAAGTGCAAACTCTGATGATGTCCAGTCAGTATGAGTCGGCACTGAAGAAAGCTAACCTGAAAGGCTACGGCCGTTAATTCAGTTGGTTGAGAAGTTACGGAGAGTAAAAATGAAAGTTCGTGCTTCCGTCAAGAGATTATGTCGTAACTGCAAAATCATTCGTCGCGACGGTGTCGTACGTGTGATCTGCAGCGCCGAGCCAAAGCATAAACAGCGCCAAGGCTGATTTTGTCACATATTTTTCTTGCAAAGTCGGGTTGAGCTGGCTAGATTAGCCAGCCAATCTTTTGTATGTCAGTACGTTTCCATTTGAGTATCCTGAAAACGGGCTTTTCAGCATGGGACGTGCTTGTTTAATTATAGGAGTGCATAGTGGCCCGTATAGCAGGCATTAACATTCCTGATCAAAAACATACCGTTATCGCATTAACTTCGATCTTCGGTATCGGTAAAACCCGTTCAAAAGCCATCTGCGCTTCAACGGGTATTGCTGAAAATGTTAAGATCAGTGAGCTGTCTGAAGAACAAATTGATCAGCTGCGTGATGCAGTTGCGAAATTCGTTGTAGAAGGTGATCTGCGCCGTGAAATCACCCTGAGCATCAAGCGTCTTATGGACCTTGGTTGCTACCGTGGTTTGCGCCATCGTCGTGGTCTTCCGGTTCGCGGTCAGCGTACTAAGACCAACGCACGTACCCGTAAGGGTCCGCGTAAACCGATCAAGAAATAATCGGGGTGAGTAAATAATGGCAAAGGCACCAGTTCGTGCACGCAAGCGTGTAAGAAAACAAGTCTCAGATGGCGTGGCTCATGTCCATGCTTCTTTTAACAACACCATCGTTACCATTACTGATCGTCAGGGTAACGCACTGGGTTGGGCAACCGCCGGTGGTTCCGGTTTCCGCGGTTCACGTAAATCCACTCCGTTTGCTGCTCAGGTCGCTGCAGAGCGCTGTGCAGAAGCGGTAAAAGATTACGGAATTAAGAACCTGGAAGTTATGGTAAAGGGTCCGGGTCCAGGTCGCGAATCTACGATTCGTGCTTTGAACGCCGCTGGTTTCCGCATCACTAATATTACTGATGTGACTCCGATCCCTCATAACGGTTGTCGTCCGCCGAAAAAACGTCGCGTATAACGCCCGTTTTTTTAGGATAGTTGGAGAAAGAAAATGGCAAGATATTTGGGTCCTAAGCTCAAGCTGAGCCGTCGTGAGGGCACTGACTTATTCCTTAAGTCTGGTGTTCGCGCGATTGATTCCAAGTGTAAGATTGAACAAGCCCCTGGTCAGCATGGTGCGCGTAAACCGCGTCTGTCTGATTACGGCGGTCAGTTACGTGAAAAGCAGAAAGTTCGTCGTATCTACGGCGTGCTGGAGCGTCAGTTCCGTAACTACTATAAAGAAGCAGCTCGTCTGAAAGGCAACACCGGTGAAAACCTGTTGGCTCTGCTGGAAGGTCGTCTGGACAACGTAGTTTATCGTATGGGCTTTGGTGCCACTCGTGCAGAAGCACGTCAGCTGGTGAGCCATAAGTCTGTTCTGGTAAATGGCCGCGTTGTTAACATCGCTTCTTATCAGGTATCTCCGAATGATGTCGTTAGCATCCGTGAGAAAGCCAAAAAGCAATCTCGCGTGAAGGCCGCTCTGGAGCTGGCTGAGCAGCGTGAAAAGCCAACCTGGCTGGAAGTTGATGCGACTAAGATGGAAGGTGTGTTCAAGCGTATTCCTGAACGTACTGATCTGTCTGCGGACATTAACGAACACCTGATCGTCGAGCTTTACTCCAAGTAAGGCTTAGTACCAAAGAGAGGACACAATGCAGGGTTCTGTGACAGAGTTTCTAAAACCGCGCCTGGTAGATATCGAGCAAGTGAGTTCGACGCACGCCAAGGTGACCCTTGAGCCTTTAGAGCGTGGCTTTGGCCATACTCTTGGTAACGCACTGCGCCGTATTCTGCTTTCATCCATGCCGGGTTGCGCGGTGACCGAGGTTGAAATTGATGGTGTACTTCATGAGTACAGCACCAAAGAGGGCGTACAGGAAGATATCCTGGAAATCCTGCTCAACCTGAAAGGGCTGGCGGTAAGAGTTCAGGGTAAAGATGAAGTTATTCTGACCTTGAATAAATCTGGCATTGGCCCTGTGACTGCAGCCGACATTACCCATGATGGTGATGTCGAAATCGTCAAGCCTCAGCATGTCATTTGCCATCTGACCGATGAGAACGCTGCTATCAGCATGCGTATCAAAGTTCAGCGTGGACGTGGCTATGTGCCGGCTTCTGCCCGAATTCATTCGGAAGAAGATGAGCGCCCAATCGGCCGCCTGTTAGTTGACGCTTGCTACAGCCCTGTAGACCGTATCGCCTACAATGTTGAAGCAGCGCGTGTAGAGCAGCGCACCGACCTGGACAAGCTGGTCATCGAAATGGAAACCAACGGCACAATCGATCCTGAAGAGGCGATTCGTCGTGCGGCAACCATTCTGGCAGAACAACTTGAAGCTTTCGTTGACTTACGTGATGTACGTCAGCCAGAAGTTAAAGAAGAGAAACCAGAATTCGATCCGATCCTGCTGCGCCCTGTTGACGATCTGGAATTGACTGTCCGCTCTGCTAACTGCCTTAAGGCAGAAGCTATCCACTACATCGGTGATCTGGTACAGCGTACCGAGGTTGAGCTGCTTAAAACGCCTAACCTTGGTAAAAAATCTCTTACTGAGATTAAAGATGTGCTGGCTTCGCGTGGTCTTTCTCTGGGCATGCGCCTCGAGAACTGGCCGCCAGCAAGCATTGCTGATGAATAATCAGATCACAGGTTAAGGTTTCACTGAGAAGGATAAGGTCATGCGCCATCGTAAGAGTGGTCGTCAACTGAACCGCAACAGCAGCCATCGTCAGGCTATGTTCCGCAACATGGCCGGTTCTCTGGTTCGTCATGAGATCATCAAAACGACTCTGCCGAAAGCCAAAGAACTGCGTCGCGTAGTTGAGCCGCTGATTACTCTTGCCAAGACCGACAGCGTAGCTAATCGTCGTCTGGCATTCGCCCGTACTCGTGATAACGAGATCGTGGCAAAACTGTTTAATGAGCTGGGCCCGCGTTTCGCGAGCCGTGCCGGTGGTTACACTCGTATTCTGAAGTGTGGCTTCCGTGCTGGTGACAACGCTCCGATGGCTTACATCGAGCTGGTTGATCGTCCAGAAGCTCAAGCAGAAGCAGCCACAGAGTAATCTGTAGCAACGTAAAAAACCCGCTTCGGCGGGTTTTTTATTGCCTGAAATTTACTACCTTAGAAAGATGTCTTTCATGTTCAAAGGAGCCGATTATGTGGCTGGTTGATGAACTTGCGGAACAGCATATTAAGGCAGCGCTGGAAAAGGGTGAGCTTAGCAATCTTCCGGGCTCTGGAAAGCCATTACAGCTGGATGATGACAGCCATGTTCCTCCTGAATTAAGAGCGGGCTACCGGCTACTGAAAAACGCGGGCTTTCTGCCGCCGGAGCTGGAGTTAAGACGGGAGGCGATGGAAGTGAACGATCTTATTCGCCAGCTCGATCCCGCGGATCATCACTATCAGGATCATTGTCATCGGCTTCAGTTGCTGGCGCTGCGATTACGCCAGGCGGGTATGAGCACGGATTTTCTGCATGGCGATTATTCGACAGCCCTTCAGAATCACTTCAGCGAGGAGGAGTAGATGTTTCGCATCGGACAGTTAGCTAAGCTTGCTGACGTCACGCCAGACACCATCCGTTTTTATGAAAAACAGCAGATGATGGATCATGACGGTCGTACGGAAGGGGGGTTTCGCCTATATACCGAGGCCGATCTTCAGCGTCTGAAATTTATCCGCTACGGTCGTAAACTCGGGTTTAGCCTTGAAGCCATCAGAGAGCTACTTTCCATCCGGGTCGATCCTGCGCATCATACCTGTCAGGAATCAAAAGCGATCGTTGAAAAACGGCTAAGTGAAGTGGCTCAGATGATCGCAGAATTAGAAACGATGCAGCGCTCTTTGCGACACCTCTCGGATGCGTGTTGTGGTGACAGTCACAGTAGCATTTCGTGCTCAATTCTTGAGGCGCTGGAGCGTGGAGAGGCGTTGAGTAAATAAGCATCTTGTTATTTTGCTGCAAAGGAATAGAGTATCTGACCATCTCAACAGGAGGCTTTATGAGTAAATATCAGCATACTAAAGGGCAAATTCGCGATAACGCGATTCAGGCACTGCTGCACGACCCGTTATTTCGACAACGTATTGAGCAGAAGCAAAAGGGTAAAGGCAGTTTTAAGCGGAAAGAGAAACATGGTAAGGGGACTGGATGGGAGGGCAGTGATAAGAAAGCGTCTTATCACTGCCCTTCTGCTTTTACAGTAAAAAACCGCCTTCGTGGCGGCTTATTCACTATACCCGGGTATTCTGCTGTTTCAGCAGATCGCGGATTTCGGTCAGTAAGACTTCTTCGTTAGACGGTTTAGCGGCTGGCTTCTCCACTTCTTTTTTCTTGTACAGACGATTCATCAACTTAATCGCCATAAAGATCGCGAAAGCGATAATGACGAAATCAAAGATGGTCTGAAGGAAGATACCGTACTGCATAACAACAGCTGGCGCATCGCCTGTTGCGGGCTTAAGAACCCATGCGAATGATTTGAAATCGACTCCGCCGATCAGCAAGCCTAATGGTGGCATGATGATATTAGCGACTAATGATGAAACGATTTTACCGAATGCTGCACCGATGATGACACCCACGGCTAAATCCATTACATTGCCGCGCATTGCGAAATCACGAAACTCTTTGATTAAACTCATACTTATCTCCTTGCCTAAGCCAACGCCATAAAGTCTAACAAACCTCACTGTTTTTGCCATCAACGCAGCCATTTAAGCGGCAGTTTTGCATGCAGCATGCTGAGTTAGCCTGTAAAAGCGGCATTTACAGGAAAAACGGACTCGGCTGGAAGAGGCGTTCCACATCTGATACGAATTTCTTATCGGTCAGGAACATGATGACATGATCGCCTTGTTCAATACGCAGGTTATCATTGGCAATCATCACATCATCACCACGAACGACTGCGCCAATAATGGTCCCTGGCGGCAGTTTGATGTCATCAATCGAACGACCCACAACGCGTGACGTCGACTCGTCACCATGCGCTATCGCTTCGATCGCCTCTGCAATACCGCGTCGTAACGATGAAACGCCCACGATATCCGCTTTGCGCACATGACCCAGCAGAGCAGAGATCGTGGCTTGCTGAGGGGAAATAGCGATATCGATGACGCTGCCCTGGACCAGATCGACGTAAGCGCGGCGCTGAATCAGTACCATCACTTTTTTCGCACCCATCTTTTTCGCCAGCATGGCTGACATGATGTTCGCTTCATCATCGTTGGTGACGGCGATAAACAGATCGACCTGCTCAACGTGCTCTTCAGCGAGCAGCTCCTGATCGGACGCATCGCCATAAAACACCACGGTGTCATGCAGATGTTCTGCAAGTTCCGCTGCGCGCTGGGGATTCCGCTCAATCAGCTTAACGCTGTAGTGTTTCTCAAGTCGCTGCGCCAGACCGAAACCGATGTTGCCGCCACCGACCAGCATAATCCGTTTATAAGGTTTCTCCAGCCGCTGCATTTCACTCATCACCGCACGAATATTCTGACTGGCAGCGATGAAGAACACTTCATCACCTGCTTCTACAATGGTTGAACCCTGCGGACGAATAGGACGATCCTGCCGGAATATAGCGGCTACGCGTGTATCGATGTGTGGCATGTGCTCACGCATGATCGAGAGCGGATTTCCTACCAGCGGCCCGCCATAATAGGCTTTTACCACTGCCAGACTGACTTTTCCCTCAGCAAAGTTAACCACCTGCAATGCGCCAGGATACTGAATCAGCCGGTAGATATTGTCGATTACCAGCTGCTCAGGTGAGATCAGATGATCAATAGGCACTGCTTCAGGTATAAACAACTTGTCTGCATCGCGCAAATAGTCGGCCGCGCGGATACGGGCGATGCGATTCGGGGTATTGAAAAGCGAATAAGCAATCTGGCAAGCGATCATGTTGGTTTCATCCGAGTTGGTTACGGCAACCAGCATGTCGGCATCTTCCGCACCCGCCTCACGCAGAATTCGCGGATGGGAACCATGGCCCTGAACAACGCGCAAATCGAACTTATCCTGCAGATGACGCAGACGTGAAGAATCGGTATCGACCACCGTAATGTCGTTGTTTTCACCGACCAGATTTTCTGCCAGGGTTCCGCCAACCTGTCCTGCACCCAGAATGATTATTTTCATCGCTTATCAATACTCATCTCAGTTTGTACCCGATTTCTTTATCAGCTTAGCGTAGAAGAAACCATCTCCGCCTTCGGCCTGCGGGAATACCTGCAAGCCGTTCGCCGGCGCACCCCTGAGGGATTCTGCCTGAGCATCGTGCTGGCGTTGCAGGAAAGCCTCAATCTGCTGATGATTCTCTTCAGGCAGGATCGAGCAGGTGGCATAAATCAGCGTACCGCCTGGTTTCAGGTGCGGCCAGATGGCGTCAAGAATTTCACTCTGAAGCTTTGCCAGCTCGGCGATATCGCGATCGCGACGCAGCCATTTAATATCAGGATGGCGTCGGATTACACCGGTCGCAGAGCAGGGCGCATCCAGCAGAATACGGTCAAACTGACGATCACCGCACCACTGTTGCGGCGTTCGTCCATCACCCTGTTTAACGTCTGCTTTCATGCCCAACCGCTGCAGATTTTCCTCAACACGTTTAAGGCGCTGCGCATCTACGTCGACGGCCATCACTTCTGCTTCCGGCGCAATTTCAAGAATGTGGGTCGTTTTACCGCCAGGCGCCGCGCATAAATCCAGAATCTGTTCGCCATTTTGCGGTTCAAGCAGCAAAGCACAGCGCTGAGCGGATAAATCCTGCACGGTCACCCAACCCTGATCAAAGCCGGGTAGCTGGCTGACCGGGGCAGGCGCGTCAAGCCGCAGCGCATCCGGTACGTCGTCAGCGGGTTGTGCATTTCTGTCGATTTCGACCAGCATGGCCAGCCATGCGTCACGATTGTGGTGCTGGCGGTTAACCCGCAGCCACATCGGCGGACGAAGATTATTGGCTTCGACGATCTGCTGCCACTGTTCAGGCCAGGCATGCTGTAACCGCTTTAGCAGCCATCCCGGATGAAGATAACGCTGTGGACCATCCTGAATGCTGGCAAGCAGCTCTTCCCGCTGGCGCTGAAACTGGCGTAATACACCATTTAACAAGCCTTTCAGGCTGGTACGCTTCAGGACTTCGGCGCCCGCGACGGTTTCTGCCAGTGCGGCATGGGCAGGCACACGGGTATATTCCAGCTGATAAAGCCCGACCATGATCAGATAGTGCAGAACCCGCTGTTTGCCGGTCAGTGGACGCTCCATCAGTCTGCCGATCAGCGCTTCAAGCTGCGGCAATGTGCGCAATACGCCAAAACAGATTTCCTGCACTAACGCGCTATCTTTGTCAGAGAGTTTTTTCTGGGCGGCCGGCAGTGCGGTATTCAGGGATTCGCCTTTGTCGACCACACGCTCAATAAGTTGAGCGGAAAGGCTTCGCAGGTTGATAGATTTAGTCATAGGGTTTTGTCATCAAACAAAAGGCCCGGTGAGTGACCGGGCCTGGGAGTCAGTCGAGAAGGGTTCCAGGTTCAAACCATTCCCGGCGCGAGTTGAGAAGATCCTGAGCCGACATCGGTTTTTTACCGGCAGGCTGTAACTGCAGCAGATTCAGTACACCCTGAGCCGTCGCGACCTGTATGCCATGCTTATCCGCACTGATAATTTCACCCGGCGAACGATCGCTGTGCGGCAGAACGCTTGCCTGCCAGACTTTTACGGGTTGATCATCAATGGTGAAAAAGCTCATCGGCCACGGGTTAAACGCGCGAATACAACGTTCAAGCTGGTCTGCAGAGAGGGTCCAGTCGAGACGTGCTTCCTCTTTGCTAAGTTTCTCAGCATAGTTGGCCAGTGTTTCATCCTGCTTTTCAGGTGAAGCCTGTCCTGTGCTCAGTAACGTCAGCGTATCCAGCAGCCCCTGTGGACCAAGCTGTGCCAGCTTGTCATAGAGCGTTGCACTGGTATCTTCAGCGGTAATCGGGCAAGCCAGCTTATGCAGCATATCGCCGGTGTCTAACCCCACGTCCATCTGCATGATGGTCACGCCGGTTTCGCTGTCGCCAGCCCACAGTGCGCGCTGAATAGGCGCGGCTCCACGCCAGCGCGGCAGCAGCGAACCATGAACGTTGATACAGCCGAGACGTGGCATATCCAGTACGGCCTTTGGCAGAATTAATCCGTAGGCCACAACGACCATCACGTCTGCCTTCAGATCAGCGACCAGCTGCTGATTTTCTTCAGGTCGCAGTGACTTAGGCTGATAAACCGGAATGTCATGTGCCAGCGCCAGCGTTTTGACCGGGCCCGGCGTGAGTTTGTTACCGCGGCCCGCAGGACGGTCGGGTTGTGTGAATACGCCGATAACCTGATGTTCAGAAGCAAGCAGCGCGTCAAGATGACGCGCTGCGAAGTCAGGTGTGCCGGCAAAGATGATTTTTAGCGGGGCAGACACGTTTATCCCTTCTTAAGATCTCAGGAAGCCTGCGCGTTCTGACGCGCCAGTTTCTCTAACTTAGTTTTGATTCGTTGCCGCTTCAGAGGCGACAGATAATCAATAAACAGTTTGCCTTCCAGATGATCAATCTCATGCTGGATGCAGATGGCCAGTAACTCGCTGGCTTCCAGCTCGAAACTTTTACCATCACGATCAAGTGCGCGAACCTTTACCCGCTCAGCACGTGGAACAAACGCGCGCTGTTCCGGAATAGAGAGGCAACCCTCTTCAATACCGGTTTCGCCGCTTTTTTCCAGCAGCTCAGGGTTAATCAGGACTAAACGCTCTTCACGACTTTCAGAGACATCAATCACGATAATGCGCTGATGAATATCGACCTGCGTAGCCGCAAGACCGATACCTTCTTCGGCATACATCGTCTCGAACATATCATCAACGATACGCTGAATGTCTGCGTTAACTTCTTTAACGGGCGCAGCGACTTTGCGAAGACGCTCGTCAGGGAAATGTAATACCTGCAAAACTGACATAAATATCCAGATCTGTATTCGGTTAAGAAAAGATTACTGCCTCATATTGTAGACTTTTCGAGGCCTGATTGACAGCATTGTGCGACAGGAAGCAAGGGCGATCAGGGAGCAAGAGATGGACAAAACAGGGCAGTATGTGCGGCTGGCGGCCGTCACCGGAATGACAGGAAAACGCTGGGTTGACGTGGCGCAGCAGACAGGTGCCGGACTGGCAGACGATGAGCAGCTTATCCGGCTTGGGTTAGATGCCAGCCAGCGACAGCAATATTATGAATTTAATGAAAAAAATATTGAGGAAGTCTTTTCCTGGCTGGCGCAGAGTCCGGCTCATCATCTGATTACCGCTCTGGATGCAGCTTATCCAGCCCGTCTTAAAGAAACCAATCGCTTTCCGCCGCTGCTTTATATTGATGGCGATCCTGCTGTTATCAGTACACCACAGTTAGCAATTGTAGGAAGCCGGAACAGCTCTCACTATGGCCGTTACTGGTGTGACTGGTTTACCCAGCATTTAAGCCTGGGCGGATTGACCATCACTAGCGGACTGGCGCGGGGTATTGATGGCGTTGCGCATCAGGCCGCACTTAACGTGGGCGGTAAAACGGTGGCGGTGTTAGGAAGCGGGTTGCAGCATCTTTATCCCAAAAACCATACCCGTCTTGCCGCAGAGATTGTCGGGCAGGGCGGTGCTATCGTTTCTGAGTTTCCACTGACCACCATACCGCATCCCCTTAATTTTCCACGCCGTAATCGTATCATTAGCGGCCTGAGCCACGGTGTGCTGGTGGTAGAAGCCTCGCTGAAAAGTGGCTCACTGGTGACGGCCCGCTATGCGCTGGAGCAAAATCGTAATGTCTATGCCTTACCTGGCGCGCTCGGTAACCCGTTAAGCGAAGGCGTAAACTGGCTGATTCAGCAGGGCGCGCTGCTGGTGGCTCATCCCAATAACATCGCAGAAGATCTGGCAAATGCACTTAACTGGCTACCTGTGGCTCAGGCGGATGAAATTTATTCTGAGGTGAGGGACGATGCTCCATTGCCATTTGCTGATGTGTTGGCTAACGTAGGAGATGATGTTACACCTGTTGACGTTGTCGCTGAACGTGCCGGCCAATCTGTGCCAGTTATCTCAGCTCAGTTGCTGGAACTGGAGTTAGCAGGATGGATCGCAGCTGTACCCGGCGGCTATGTCCGATTGAGGAGGGCATGCCATGTTCGACGTACTGATGTACTTGTTTGAGACATATATCCACAACGAAGCAGAAATGGGTGTTGATCAGGACAGATTGACAGATGACCTGACGGATGCCGGGTTCCATCGTGAAGATGTTTACAGTGCGCTGAACTGGTTAGAAAGACTGGCTGACTATCAGGAAGGTCTGGTAGAACCAATTTTACTGACAAATGATCCGCTCTCCATGCGTATTTATACCGATGAAGAGAGCAAACGTTTAGATGCTGACAGCCGTGGTTTCCTGCTGTTCCTGGAGCAGATTCAGGTGCTGAACCTGGAAACCCGTGAAATGGTCATCGAACGTATCATGGCGCTGGATACCTCTGAGTTTGATTTGGAGGATCTCAAATGGGTAGTGCTGATGGTGTTGTTCAACATCCCGGGATGTGAAAATGCCTATCAGCAGATGGAAGAACTGCTATTCGACGCCAATGAAGGTATGCTGCATTAAATTTCCTTTCATGCATTGATCGCTATGAGTAAAGCTGCACTCTTCACCGTGCGTAAACAGGATCCCTGCCCCGCTTGCGGGGCAGAACTGGTTATCCGTTCCGGTAAACACGGTCCTTTTCTGGGCTGCGCGAACTACCCGGCTTGTGACTACATTCGACCTTTAAAAGGTCAGGCCGATGGCCATGTGGTCAAAGTGCTGGAAGGACACGCCTGTCCTGAATGCGGTGCGGATAAAGTGTTGCGGCAGGGACGTTTTGGTATGTTTATCGGCTGCAGCCTCTATCCGGAATGCGGATACACAGAAACCATCGATAAACCGGATGAAACCTCGCTGGCCTGTCCACAGTGCCATGAAGGCCGGTTAGTTCAGCGGCGTTCCCGTTATGGCAAAACGTTTCACTCCTGCGATCGTTATCCGGCCTGCCAGTTTGTCGTCAATCTGACACCCGTTGCCGGAATCTGTCCTTATTGTGAGTATCCGCTGTTAGTTGAGAAAAAGACGGCGCAGGGCGTTAAGCGCTTCTGCGCCAGTAAGAGTTGTGGCAAAGCCATCGCTGAAGAGAATTCATAGACCATGGAAAATCAACACCTCGCCGATTCACTTGAGACCTGTTTAGAGCATCTGAATCGTCAGGCGGTCATCGCCTATCCTACGGAAGCCGTATTTGGTCTGGGCTGTGACCCTGACAGTGAATCTGCCGTTATGGCGTTGCTGGCGCTGAAACAGCGCCCGGTAGAGAAGGGGCTCATCCTGATTGCGGCTGATTACAGTCAGCTTGAGCCTTACATCTCGGCGCGCGAACTTTCTGTAGTCCAGCGAGAGCGGATGTTTGCCTGCTGGCCCGGCCCGGTGACTTTTGTCGTGCCTGTACCGCCACAGACGCCTCGCTGGCTTACCGGACAGTTTGATTCCCTGGCCATTCGCGTCAGTGACCATCCGGATGTTCAGGCGCTATGTCGGGCGTTTGGCAAACCGCTGGTCTCGACCAGCGCAAACCTGTCAGGTCAGCCTCCCTGCCGTACGGCTGAAGAAGTGAAGCAGCAGTTTGGTGAGCCGTTCCCGGTTCTGTCGGGGAAAACGGGTGGACGGCTCAATCCTTCTGAAATCCGCGATGTCATTAGCGGCGAACTCATACGTCAGGGTTAATTCATGGATCAATTCGCCGTTTTCGGTAATCCGATCAGCCACAGTAAATCGCCGCTGATCCATCAGGCCTTCGCTGAGCAGACGGGCATTGAACATCGCTATGGTCGCATCTGTGCCCCGGTTGATGGTTTTCCTCAATCGCTTTCTGCCTTTTTCGAACAGGGAGGTCGTGGTGCCAACGTGACGTTACCCTTCAAACAGCAGGCATGGGAATTTGCCGATCAGCTCAGCGAACGTGCAGCTCTGTCCGGTGCGGTAAACACCGTTAAAAAGCTCAGTGATGGGCAGATCCTGGGAGACAACACGGATGGTATCGGCCTGTTAAGCGATCTTGAACGGCTGAATATGATCAACGCTGGCGACAATGTCTTGCTGGTAGGAGCGGGCGGGGCCGCACGCGGTGTTATTCTGCCGCTGCTTTCAGCAGGCGTGACACTGACCGTCGTCAATCGTACCGCCGCGCGCGCTGAAGAGCTGGCGAACCTGTTTAGCGCGAGCGGGACTATCCGGGCATCTGGTTTTGAGCAGCTGGCGGATCAGCGCTTTGATCTGATCATCAACGCCACTTCAAGTGGTGTGAATGGAGAAACGCCTCCTTTACCTGCAGAGGTCATCCATTCTGAAGTGCGCTGCTACGACATGTTTTACCAAAGCGGGCTGACGCCTTTTTTACGCTGGTGTCAGGCGCACGGGAGTGATCATCTGGCCGATGGACTGGGGATGCTGGTGGGTCAGGCTGCGCATGCTTTCTACATATGGCACGGTGTGATGCCGGAAATCACGCCCGTGATTGCTCAGCTTAAGCAGGCCATGCAGCCATGAATCAGGCGATACAGTTCCCGGATGAGGAATCCTATGACGCTGAACTGAACGCGGTCTGTTTTCCAGTACTGGTCAACGGCATGCGGCTGAATTGTGCAATCAGCCGCGATTCGCTGAATTCACGTTTTGGTGAAGGAGAGGCGATGGCGCTGTTTCAGCACCATCGCTTGGATCTGGAAGATGAGGCCGAGGCGGCCATTCGTCAGGATGATGTAGATAATCAGGGCTGGATCTGGTTATCTCCCGCCAGATAATCATCCTTCCAGCCAACATAGTTATTAGCGGAATAGCGTAAACCTTCCTTTTCACTGTCATTCAGCGGCCTGACCTGCTTTACCGGGCTACCCAGGTAGAGATAGCCGCTTTCCAGCCTTTTACCCGGCGGCACCAGACTTCCGGCACCAATCATTACCTCTTCTTCTACTATTACGCCATCCAGCAGAATCGATCCCATTCCGACCAGCACGCGATCGCCAATGGTACAGCCGTGTAGCATCGCTTTATGCCCGACGGTGACGTCCTCGCCAATAATAAGAGGGAAGCCCTGGGGGTTGGCGGCTGATTTATGTGTGACGTGCAGAACACTGCCGTCCTGCACGTTAGTACGGGCACCAATGCGGACCTGATTCACATCACCTCTTATCGCAACCAGCGGCCAGATGCTCACGTCATCTTCCATAATCACATCACCGACGACAACGCTGCTTGGATCGACCATAACGCGCTGGCCCGTTTGCGGGAAAAGATCTTTATAGGGACGTAGGGCGGAAGTCATCTTGTTCTCCTTTGTTCTGTTTTCACTACTGCCTGATGCCATTTTAGCCAGCTGACAAGCCAATTCTGAAGCGGATCGCTGGCGATCTCACCAATCTGGATCATTTATAACCGTTCAGATAAAAGATCCTAAAAAAGGGTTGTGCTCTCAAACGGGATCCCTATAATGCGCCTCCATCAACACGGAACACCGGCAACGGGAAACGGGCTGAGAGGCACAGGAGACTGCGCCGCCGGAGAAAAACTTCTGAGAAAGAGGTTGACTCTGCAGGAGGAAAGCGTAATATACGCCACCTCGCGACAGGACGCTAACGCACTGTTCGCACTGCTCT
>Ga0153999_1000310_pt1 | contig 22901 bp, 23 predicted proteins | sample TSNC083MetaG_FD_104675 | JGI IMG/M metagenome (GOLD analysis project Ga0153999, IMG submission 104675) | Attine ant fungus gardens microbial communities from North Carolina, USA - TSNC083 MetaG | ecosystem: Host-associated > Fungi > Mycelium > Unclassified | place: USA: North Carolina, Lumber... | reverse complement strand
TGACTGCGAGTGTTTCCACCAAGAGCGGCGAGAATAAGACTGGAGGGAACTCGGCCAAGACGGGACTCTCCACTCGCATTTGATAGTGTGCTGACATTGGATGCTTTGTGTGGAATAGGCCTTTCTGTTTCCTCCGAAACTGTGCTGCTTATTGGCTGAGAAGACGAATCTTGGGCGTCATTATTGTCATGGGCCTCATTGTCATGGGTATTATTATGGGCACTATGAGTGCTCCGTATGGAGTTTTGTGATAGTTTGTTAAGAGGCAGAGACCAGGGTCCAGTCGGGCGGATAGAAAAGTTTGGAAGCCAAGCAGGGCGCAGGGGTACAGTGCCTCTACTCTCGAAATGAGGCTGAGTGGTCAAGGCCTTTTCCTCCCCTGCAAACTTGACACGTTTATCGTCTCGAGGTGGTGGCCTCGATGGCGAGCAATAGTTATGAATCTTTGGCCTACTGATCTGCGCATTGCGTAGGGTGTTGTACCTTGTCTTGCGGTTCTTGTCCTGTTACAGTAATAGTAATCATGATCAGTGGCGAGTCCCATTTTTTAAATACGACCCACATACCAGCTCTTCTTCCTGCTTTCTCTTGGTCTTCTGAATTTGCTTGCCCCAGTAAATCCATATAACCACCACTAGGACAGCGAGTGCCGAGCCAGCGATGGTTCCGCCGACTATCGCTCCGATGGAAATCGACGAGAGTGAATGCACCTGAGAACCTGTATGACCGGGGGTAGGGGTGGTGAACAGAGTAGTGGTGGTGACTTGGACTGCCATGTGAGCGCCAGAAAACTCTGATTAATTACATTGGATGCCCCTATATAAGAACGAAGTGCTGATATATCAGAAGTACAAAAATATTTGTTCCTCCATTGTTGCTGTGCCTCATTTGCCTCATTTGTGCCTCATTTCCCCAGCCATCACTATTATCAATTCCCAATTCGTCACACTAATTGTTGATGGAGCGCGTCTCTGTTGATTCGTTGCAGGACTGGATCCGTGTCAAGAACAACTACTCCTCTGCTGCAACAAATGCAATAATCTCTGCTATTGACAACCATGATCTTCATGACGAGCGTGAAGCCATCCTTGCTCACTTTTCCCATGTGAGCTTTTCCTTCCCACCGTCCAACCCCCTGCTTATTCCTCCAAGTTCGTGGATTCTACCCTTGCCATTACGCAAGCCAACTTGAGGGTCAATGGGCACAGCTTTGACTCGATAGATGTTGCTAGTCAAGGTCAGTATCCTCGCTCTTTTCGAGATCAGTTATTCAGTATCCGCAGACCTTGAGGCTTTCGATGAGGCCCTTGATAGAAGAATATGGAGTCTTGCAGATACTCGCCTGCAATGGCACAAACGTATGGCGAAGACTCGGCGCGAGGTTCCGTCAGAAATTCAGACTCATATGTCTAGCCTCCTCACAAAAAGTCAAGAACAAGACCAGGTTCTCAATCAACTCGACGAGGACGATACTATGGAAATTGAAGAACCGCTAGCGCTAGAAGGTAGTTTTTTTCTAGAGAAAGCTCTTGAGACAACCTTATAGTTACGTCCAGAGTCGACACTGGTACCGTCTGAGATTGTCGAAGAATTCCACATGACGTCGGTTATCGCCCAGGAGCTTGACCAAGTGTGTGCAAATTTACAAAATAAAATATATTGCTTATAATCCTCCAGAACATGCCTATCCAACAGGAGCGCGTACCACGTGCAGAGAAAGCGACGAATCAACTCAAGTCGCTGAAATACTAGACTTCAAGCTGGCCACACCCTGTGTTATCTTTATCCCCAGCCTCTCTTGGTGCACGCAGTATTCTGGAAATCACAATAAAATAACCAGGGATACAAATCAGGTCTGAAGATAGCCTCAGGTTGCATTAGAATGCATCCTTTTAAATTGTCTAGATATCAGAGTCCTAGTCTTAGAGTAAGCTGATCAGCTGGAGACTGGTTTAAATTCAGTCACTCAGAATACTTCAGTCATATGAGGCAGACATGAGGCAACTGCATGCAGAAGGGCCTTAAAATTCTCATATGATGTGAGCTGATGCCGCAATACCAGAATATCACTGTTGTTCTGTGCATCACAGGAATAGTTGATCTTACATGTGAAACTTGAAGAGAGATTGGTTAAATAAACACTTCACCTCGGACAGGTTAAGAGCGCTGGTTTCACATTAACCAACTTCTTGCTTCGAATGTTGGCCTGAATAATTACTTGGCAGAAATCGAAGTTCGATCATGGGATCTATGACCGACGGCATATGGACCAAGTAGTGAGGAGCTTTCCAAGAAAGCAGATGTAACTAATAAGTTGTGTATGTGGAGGGGAATCTGGCAGCGTTGTACGAGATGTGACATGAAAGTATGGTTGTGACGTGACTTAAATACTTTTCTGATTTCCTGGGCGAGAACTGTTTGCAACCAGCTCCGATCTTTTTTCTCCTTTTTTTCCTCTTGTCTACATTCATAACAATTTTTCCTTGTCATGAGCTCGGCCCCTTCATCTTCTGTCTCAATCAATGGCCGTAATGGCCATGTAAAACCAACATCCTCTCAGACAGGTTCAGAAACTTTCGAAGTCAATCCTACTTACCCTGAAAACGGGTTTCCTCCGTAAGTCAATTTTCTGGGCTTGGTTTGTCTAATGCTTTCTCCATCTGGTTCCCTGATTGCATCTTGCAACACAGTAAATAACATACTGACGGACTCTTTCATCTCCCAGGACACCTTATCCACGAAATCATAATGAGGAGATTGTCGGCCATTTGTATCATTCCGGCTTTCAGACAGGTGTCAGTATTTGTTTTATGCTGCTCACATCTTGATGACTTGTTCTGACGTGCGGAGGGCATTAGAATTATGCAGATACCATTCTTGTACGTGAATCTCGCCTCTGTGGTGGCGGTCGCCCTCTCACTTGTTTCTTCACCCAGCATGTACACCAAAATGCATATCGTCTCCATGCAATCATACTATCTCGGTCTCCTTATCTCGCACACCTCATGTCTACATCGCCTCAAACCTCTGGTCAGCGTGTCATATATGTTAACCTTGAACAAGAACCCGAGGTAACCGAAGAGGTACGCATCCAGCCCCTCTTGTATGTTACAACATGCTCTCATATCTATCATACACACTCCTCGACAGGGCTTTGCTATAGGTTAGCGATTAAAAACATTCTACGCAACTAATATTTGTGTATATCTAACTGGGGTCATTTATTCAGCTCTTGGTTATCTTTATTCGTCGATTTCCATGAACATGATTCAGTCCTCAAATGCCCGGGCTGTGCTCGCCGCTGGCTGTTTACTTGGAGGGATGGAAGATCTGTGCGCCTTTGCATATGATATGTGCAGGCGTTCTTTGTCAGTTGAGACGATTGATCAATGGCTCCGCTTCACCGACAGTGCTACTCCATTGGTAGATGGGTCTAGGACACCCGAGCTGTCGCAGACATCTGTGTTCGGGCTGTATGCTCAGAGGTTGCGTGACGATGTATTCCAATTCCTTGTCACACTTCCTGAGGTACTTGAGTCCCCACAGCAGGATGCGCCTTCGGGTAGTGCAGCATCAAGTATGCGTGATGTCTTGTTGGAGATATACGCGCAGGTACCATATGAACTATTTAAATCGGCAATAGAGTCTCCAACCTTCCGAATTGGTAAGTCTTCTGCTCCTGAGTTGTTTCTGATGGTTACGTCTTAATTTTGCCATACGCTTTTCCTGATGAACTTTTGTATTCAGGTTCTGACCAAGCACGGTTTAAATTTGCTAAAGACGCAATTGATCTGCGTAAACGCGGGATCTCACGGGGTTCCGGTGCCGAAGAAACTGTAGTTTTGGCGTTTGGAGGTGAGAATTTTGGGTCTAGCGCTGTGCACATTACGCGTAAAATGCGCAAACGGCACCTGTGGAAAGTCAATTCCTAGACTAGCATGTAAGTAGCGCACGTTAAAATGATTTTTTTGTTTCGTGGCATGAATCATGAACGGGAAGGGTAAGCGCTGAGAAGATCCTTAGACGCTACGATTGATTAAATATCTTCCCATGCAAGTAAATCACGGGGAGGTACTTAACTGCTACTTCTCTTCCAATTCAAAACTGCTATGGCTTACCCATCCAGCTCCAGCTTCCCACCTCCGGAGCAACCCCAATTGCAACAATCCCTCCAAAACATATATCAGTCAGATCAATATATTAAACAAGAATTCACTTCTCAAACTCAAACTCAGACATTTCCTCAGCAATTTGCAGAGAGTGATCTGCAGCATGTAAATTGGACACAACAAAACCTTTTCTCTCAGGACTCATCTCAGCAGTTTCAATTACCTGTCGACGAACAAAAGCCATATACTCTGCAGTCATCTCTTAACCAGGCGAACTCTGCCCCACAGTTGGGTCAATTTCTACAGCAAAACCCACATCAAAGTCAAACAGTTAGGCAGCAATTTCCGCAACAAGCACTACAACCACACCTGCAATATGCCCAGCAACTTGGTCCGCAATCGCAATATCCTCAACAAACGCAACGACAGCCCCAATTCCCCCATAGCCAGTCCACTCAACCAGTCCATCAGAATACATACACGCATCAGGGTATTCAGGTACGCTCTGCACGTGGCTATTCCAAGCACTGTCTCATGTTTCGAACAGCGAAATTCCTCAGCCCAGGAGAATTTTTATAATCAGCAGGGTCAGGCAATTCAACCGAGCTTGCGTCCTCACCATCCGTCGCAGATGACAGCGGCGCAGTTTCCTGGATCAGGCCCTCTGAATATTCCTAATGGTTTCCCTCAGCCTACACAACCTGGACAGCAGTACTTCCAGCAGAACTTCCAGCAGAACCCCCGACCCCAAAGTCAGTATCTAAATGTGACACAACAACATCGGGCTCCTCCGTTCCCGCTGCAGGACCAGCCGATGCAACGATCCCAATCCTTACCTTACCCTTCACAACTGCAAACATCGCATGTACCTCAACAGCCGGGGCAGCAATCGAGTCATTTGCCACGTCATACGTCTGGAGAGGTCGCCGGAACTTATCAGCTTTTCTTCACGGGCCGCGATGACCCGCGTTGCTGTATGTTAATTGGTGAAGATACGAAGCCCGTGTATCTCTCATTTGATACGCAAGAGAGTAACCCTCATCAGCTGATACGAACCAATGTACGTTTGCCAATTCACACGTCCATTTTGGACAGATGTGACAACTGAGTACGTAGGTCTACAGGGATACCCAAGATCTCTGTGCAAAATTGGATTGGGGCACAGGTGGATTTCTGGGCACAGCGACGATTGGTAATCGCCAATTTCCAATGGCTCATCTCGTCCTTCCTGGCACAGTTGATAAGTAATATGCTCTCTTGTCCTGAAATCTCTCATACTGATTTCGATGGCTTTTCTCCAAATCAAGTGCACGGGGGTTTACTTCCGTTGATGGGAAGCAATTTGAATGGCGCAGGATCCGCGATGATACGTCAGCTTATGATGTGAGTGGTTTGATTAAAATTTTGTGATCTTCTTTGGTTATGAGCTTTCTTCCACTCCTCTTGACATGAGACCTGCCGTAAGTGAGAAACCGCCTATGTCCTAGCCGGTCATTGGTTGATTCCAGGTGTTATTACCATGTGGATCAAAAATTTGTCATCCATCTTCGGAGTAAACTTTTTTTTGATCATTCACCATCTGTAGCTTTTTATGGCGCCAAACATTCGCATCGCTCTCTTCCGCAGATATAACCAACGCACCACCATTGGGCCCTCGCATGGGCTGATCCAGTACACTTTTAGCAACGACGTCTTGCTCATCGAGGTTTTGCTTGCCCTACTTTTGAACCGATGGGTAGATATGAATGGAATCCAATTCTCGGGTTAGACTAAATCAGGGGTTTTATCTCTTTTTGTATCCCTTGCCGCTGCTTATTTGACGTTGCCTGTCTGTTTCTTCTCCCCTATAACAATCTATCAAATACTCTTATGACACGCTCATCATCTCATCATCGGAGATGAGTCCTAACTCATCATGTATAGTTGTGACTATGGTTCCTACTCATTGGTATGTAGAGCATGCACGACTAATTATATCCAAACGAACTTCGAAAACAAACTCTTGAACGGGATGAAGAAAGGGGACAAAAAATGAAAGATGACCAATTTTAGATATGAACAGCAAGATATGATATGTTCGCAAGCTGGAATGAAATAGAGATCTACGAATTGTGGCTGAGCGAGCCCAGCAATAGCTCCAACCGATCTTCCATGCTGATATCGTTAGTGGATGAAGAAGATTGTGCGGAATGTCCAATCCGACTCGGGCTGGGTACAAAGTTGAAAACGCCAGCATCCATTCTTTGAGATAGATTCTCGATGAGTTGCCCTATTTGTGCAGAAGTACTATAGAAAACCTAAAATAATAATAGTTTGAGTTACGGCAGCTCAGAAGACTTGGAAATTGTTCACCTTGGTTTCGGGTCTACTTTTACTCTGCGCAGTCTGCTTCCTGCTCTTGAGCGCGGATGACGAAAAACTTCCCCTTGAATTAGAGCGCGCCTGCTCCTTTACAGACACTTGAACATTTTCCCATTCCCGATCACCTTGAGTTCCAGTAGAGTACTCAGACGAAAAGCTCGTCCTGCCATTATAAATAGACTCTTCATCCTCACTACGTAGTCCGCTTACGATTGACCTAGAAATTGTCAGCTTCGAAATCGATTAGATACAAGACACTTACCAAATAGTGTCACCATTCGCATATTCAATAAACTCGAGCGCCGGTCCCGACTCACCGTGCCCTGATGTGCCTTCCGTGCTGTGAGGGTCCACGCTCAGTGCACCTGGCATCCGGCCTTCATTCGCATACATCTCGTATCTACTATAACATTGAGCATGTCTAGGTTTGAGGGGAGACGCAAACCTACATTGAGGAATCATACACCGAATTCATGTTTGGGCGGACTGCAGGTGAGGTAAAGTACGCATCGGGGTTCAATGAATGTGGGAGCACGGGCACAGGCGGTGACCCGTCGTTCGAGAATCTCTGATATATAGGAGAGCGAGGCGGCGGTGGGGTGGGCGCACGATCTCTTAGAGAACCTGAGTTCACACTCCCTCGACGTCGTTTTCCGGAATTAGCTCGGTGAAGGCTCTGACCATCTGTTTTGATACCTTTGACACTATCAGGTAGAACGATAGTTCGCCGTATGACCGTGCTAGCGGCTCGGTCTCCACGGTTTTCTTGTGCCCTTCGCATTTGTTCCAAGGGTCTGACGACAAGTGACCTCGTAGACCCTTCAGGAGTAGGCTGTGAGGGCCGAGACGTTGGGCGGTATAGAGGTTGGACGGTAAGATGGGATGTATCCCCAGATTCCGATTGTTCAAGAGCAGCCGAACCCTCGTCGCGTTGCCCCTGACGTGAAGCAGATCTCGACTTCTGTGTGTTGGTCCTCGCCAATCTAGTTGGCCGAGACGTTATTGATCCGGATCGCATTAATAGATCATTAAGGGCTTTCTGGTCAAGTCCGAGATTATTGGCAGCGTCAAATAGCTGTTGTATCATGACCGACTGACGGCTGCCAGTAGAAGGCGAGGCAACATGAAGAGGAGAGGAGGACAAGTCGATTGGCACGACAGAAGAAACTGAAGCGCTTTCAGGTTTGACTGGAAGATCCAATACTGATTCAGTGGTGGTTGGAGTCCGAAGATTCAGTAGATCTTGATGCCGAGGTATCAAAGGAGGAGGATGAGTTGTTAGCTGAGACGATAGCTGTTTACCGGATGCAGGCAACGACTCAACCGTACGTTGCTTACCACGAAAACGTGAGATGAAACTTTTGAATCCCGGGCTAGCCAAGGCTGGAGAGCTCGGAGACGGTATTTTGGAGCGTCCTGTTCCCGTAAAAGTCAAGACTGTGGCTTCGGGACTCCTGATCCTCGCAGAGTCACCATGTTCTGTCCGCGACGACGATGGTGTCTTGACACTAGAAGGAGTAGGGGAGGACGGTGACACAGATGTGAGAGCAGAGACTTCATTGTTGAAGGGTAAAGTATTCTTTGCGCGGAGAGTACCACGAAACTTTTTAAATCGTGATCCAATACTGAAATTACCCGGACTGCTGGTTGACAGCGTAGGTGAACGAGAAGGTATGGTTTGTAAAGTCTCTAGGCTGGCTGGGTTGGAGTGCGAGAGGAGCTGTGGGGAAGAAATCTTGCTCGTATCAATGCGCTTCCGGGGAATGGATGGACTACAAGACAAACCCTCCACGGGTAGGTTGGTTCTTGACGCGCTCTTTATAGTCGCATCAGCTTGTGCGATTTTCTCCTGGAACTCTCTCAGAAAATCTGCCTCATTTTTGTCCTTGGGGGACATCGGCATGTGCACAGATGAAATGTCCTGCGACAGCTGAAGAGGGGATTGAGCATTATCGGCCAAAGATGGTGTGGGCAATGCAGTGGCATTCTGAGGTTCAGTCTGCATATCGGTCAGTATAGTAGCTGAATTATCGTCCTCGACCGGGTCTTGATCAGATCCAATTGTCGTGTCAACGGCTGACTCGTCAGGAGCAGGCTCAGGTTCATCCAGCTGCGGATCAGTAGACCTGGGGTGATGCGAACCGAAAAGCACGTCTGCAAGTGAGTGATTACGCTGAGTGCCTGGCGAAGGTTCTGAAGAAGGAATTCTATGGACAGTAGCGCTGGAAGTGTCGAGAGGCGACGGAAGCGGAGAATGCTTAGCTTGAATGTCACTGACAACTGAATCCAACAGTGCACTAGCCTTCTGGTTATATTGCTCAGAAGGTGAGGCAATTATCGGATTAGAGGAGAGTATCGCAGATTGAACGACTTGTGGGGCAGAGCTACTGGCCTGAATGGAAGGCGTAAGTGGGACCGGCACTGAATCAGTGGGGTGACACACTCTGCCAGGAGCCACATAGTTCGACTGCGATGTTGACGGTCTCCTCTTCCTGACCACATCTCCCTTCGTCCCCGCAAAAGTCACCAACTTCTCTTGAATCGTGGTAACATCAGCGACTGTTAATCCAAAGTACTTTTTGAACATCTCCTCTGCCTGGTCCTCCGGAAAAGGCGGGTCCGTCTTCCCAACACTCAGGTCATGCCACATCGGTTGGGGCTCTTCACCGCTCAGAATTTGATCATACCACTCCCTATCATCTTTATCTCCTTCCCAAGAATGATAACTCGAGCCTGTTGACCCAACCGATGTTCTGGAGCTATTCCCGAATAAATTAAATATTGGAGGGGTGTAGGATGTACTGGCATATCCCCAGGGTGAGGTTGTCGTTTGCCTCGATGACCTACGGCTTCCACCATTGATGAGTCCAAATGCTGGTGAAGATGGTGACCGAGGAGCGTTTTGTGTCGGTGTCGGTGATCGTTGTGATCTATTGGAGAAGAATACGTCACTTATTCTGTTGTCATGAATCGTTCCGCTGGAGTTGACCTGGGCACGATCAGGAGGCGGGGTCACAACTCGTGTAGCACTGACAGAAACAGAAGTATTGGGTCCCGATGAGGAGTCAGGGGGTGGCGGCGGTGGTTGAACATTCCTTTGTACCCTATTCGGGGTCCCATTAGCAACTACGATTTCCGAACTAGCGGCATCGCTTGTCCAACTATCACTCCGCATGTGCATCGACCTCATCGTGCTCGTATTTCCACTCGGACTGAGCTGCCAGATGACATTTGAAGGTGTACTTGGTCTTGAGGAAGTTGCATTACCGACAATAGTCACATTCGCACTGCTGGGTGCCGACGCTGCTACGTTCGAAAGCGGGGAGATAGGTCTTCTGCGGGATAACAACGATGAACCCAGAGGACTCTCAAATTCGATTGTTTGCTTCCCTCTACTTCCACTCCTTCTGGTCCCTTCTTGCATCTCTGGGGTCTGGCGACCACCAGCACTGGGAGTTCTTCGTAAAAATAAAGGAGACGGCGTGCTTGTTCTTGGACTGTGCTTCACAGTTGCAGCTGAGATTGATTCTTTCCTCCCTAGCTCAGAGCCCGACTGCGTTCCTGATACAGGTGATGAGGCAGATAGAGATTCTGGGTGAAAGGCAGTCATGGCTGATGAAGTTGCACGGGGGGTGATTGAGTGAGAACGGTCATTGAGGTCAAAGTCACGAGGTGTCATCGGTCGGTTCATCCCTGGAATATAGCCTGGTAGGGTACGCGAAGGAAGAGGTGAGGCACGGCGTCCCTCTGTTCCAGATGGTAGTTGTTTGCCGACGGTGCTGATAGCCACAGCAACCCCGGGTTCATGAGATAGAGGGCGAATCGAACCGGGGCTGAGATCGTCCATGACCTATTTGACGCAAATTTGGAAAGAAAAGGCCAAATTGAGATGCATGGTAAAAAGAAGACCATCAGCATCACGAAGAAGAACAAAATGATGAGATAAATAACAAAAAGAAAGTTGTGTTGTACAGTGAATAAACACTCACCGAATTAGACGAATCGTTTATCACGCCATGTAGCGTCCGTGAACGGGGCAGCACAATCTCATCCTCGGCCTCATCCTCTAGCTCCTTGATAGCGGCCTGCAACGCCAGCGACGCCCTCTTCAATGCTGCAGCATTCATCGTCTTCAATTTACACTCGATTGAAGTAGCAGTCGACATCTCAACAGATGAAGCTGAGGTCTCAGAACTTTCTTCTGCACCATGACCAGAACTCTGGATATGGCTCGCACAAGAATCAGTTGAACTTCCCACTTCCTGCTGTGACATGGGTGAACTCGCCTGTGCCGACAGAGCGACATTCGAGGCCGTTGCCTCCGGAGTCATCGGTCGTAAACTCGATGAACTAGAATTGTCAGCAATAGAATCTATCGTTCCAACGACCGTAGATGGCACAGATGAAGTAGTTGAACCAGCCAAGCTTGTTTTACTCCTCCCTGAGATACTCTTCATGTATCTGTGATCCCTCAACCGCATGGACCAAGATAAGTTATTGCTATACCGTTTGGATCGACTGCTGCTCGGTGATGCAGTCAAATTGGAGGACGAGGAGAGCGACCTGTCATCGGGCGAAAGTGTTTCCTTCGAGCCTCGCGAGCGAAAACGTAATGCGCCAAGAATCATATCCTCCTCTTCTTCAGTTATGTGGTTCTCTGAACCTCGTGCTCTCTGGTCTGCGAGTCGGAATTTGAGGTCGTCAATGTTTATTTGCACCCCTGGGCGAAGCACGGGGAACTGTTGCGAAAATCTGTAATTATATCCAGATTCGTGTCAAGATATGCATGTATGGTAGGTGGCCGTGTGTCATGGCAGAAGTAAGTGAGGGAAACAACGAGTCAATGGGATGATGGATGACGTAGCCCAAGGTCATTAGGGTTACCGAAGGCGCAGCACAAGATATCAGTCTACAAGTCAGTCAAGAAACGTTGGCTTCACAGATCACAAACGCACTCTGATATGAGCACCGATGCCCGAAAATCGTTTGGCTGCAATGAAGAAAGAATTCCGACAGTAGGGGGCTCTCCCAGTACGCGAGGTGGGTTCTGTGAAGATGGTATAGAATTGGGGTATAATCGTGATCGGGGAGAGTACTGAAATGGACGCAGACTGGAAAGAGCTGGCGAGGTGGGCGATCGACCTGAAGAGGATGTTGCCAGAAGTTGGTCTCGGCTCTGTCGTGCTGCTGGCAAGCTTTGTTTTGAATCGGATTTCCTCCTAGCGAAAGGAAGAAATAGAGAAGGAAAGCTTTATCAGTCACGCAAATCCAAGGTAAGAGGAAGGGGAGGAAAAAACGATAACGAACGAGATAAACGAATTAGGAAATGGTATTCAGTGAGCGTCCGGCTGGGTGGATGTCACCTCACCGTCAATGAAACGTTCTGATACCTGTTAGAAGCGAAGGATGCGGAGGCGAGAGTAACGAAAGAAGGAGATAGAAAAGAAGAATTTCATCAAATGAATTAACCAGTCAACAGGCAAGGCTGGCAAACGCCGTTGCCAAGTGAGCGATATCAGATTATACACCTTCTAGTCAGTGAAAGGTGGCTTCGTATGAGAACCCAACGTGTATTTCGCGTGGAGTGTCAGGACGTGGCGAAGAGATCGGAATTGGAAGACGAGAAAGGCAAGTATAAAGGAAATGTGGTGAAATGAAACACAGGCTGTCTTTGGATGAGATTCTGGGTCTCGTCCTGGCTCGAGCGACGCGTCGACAAGGAGTTTGGCAGTGGGGACAGAAGATTTGAAATACCAAATTGGAGAGACCGATTTCTCTCCAATTGTGCAGGGACGCCCCGACGATCACAAAGAGAATACCAAAGACAGGCTGGTGCATACCTGAACCTCTGCATCTCGTGTTTCTCTCTCTGCACTTATGCTCTGTCTTCGTCAGGTAAACTGGCGTCGGTGATAACACACAATGGTGATGGCCTGGAATTTGCTCCTCAGCCACCGGCACCTGGCTCTCGGTTTCTTATTTCCTTCTTCTGCGATATCAAACACCAACACTTTGCTGGGTTATTCCTGCCTTTTCGTCCTTGAACACTTCTAGCCAACTCCAGAGACCAATGAAGCAAGGAACAGGTCCACGCTCCACTTGAGTTCCGGACTGCGTCTGCAAATGGTTGTCAACTGACAAGAATACTAGATTACTCCACTTCACACTTCTCTTGTGCAACTGGCAGGAGCTCGCTGAATATCTCAATGAGAAAGCAGCGCTCAGCACTCTCAGCTGGAACCTCTCGACTCAACTAATGCTCTTTTGGAGACGCTAGAGCGTAGGTAGGATGAGCAAGGAATTGAAGACAGATATGGAAAGACAACGTGGTGAGCACGAGGAGGGTCCCTTTCTGGCACAGACAAGTATGGTGATAATAGGAATGTGATCAGAAGGTTATTCCAGATCGTGGATTCAAATCCCCGCTGGACAAATCCCGCTGTGACTTCAATTATAGTCAATGCTCTGTTGCCACGGGACCCACTATCTTCTACTAATGTCCGTCCCAGCCACTGATCCCCCAGAACAAGCAAACAAGGCTCATCAAATATTACCCAGCAGCTCTCTTGGGAACAATTAGCGAACCACATGCTGCAAAACTTATCGTGATCGTGATTCTCAAATGATTAGGGCGTGTTATTTTGTTAAACCCAAATTTGAACAATGCCCACATATACTTGTAGATCTGCATTTGATCTGTGTGACTTACCGTTATCTTTGTTCTTCCGAAGCTCCCAGGAAACCAATTTCCAGAAGACTCTCAATAACGGCAGGTATAGGGCAGGTATAGCACTGAACACAGGAATCCAACTACGAACGTTTGTCGCCTTCCATGACTGCGTGTCCAACATCGGACAGTAACATATGAGTGAAATTGCCATGGTTGCCATTATTGTCAATCAAAACTCCACGTAACAAATCCTGGAAGAGAAGTATTATTGATGCATGGGAATCAGTCAGGATATAGTCGTCCTCCAACACTAGAAGCTGGTATCCTTTCCATAATCGTGGACTACTTCAGCTCAAAGCAATGCGATTCCATTTAGGAATCTTGTACCCATCATGACTAGACATCCTAATTACGGCATCGAAATGCTCAAGCCATTGAGGCGATATGATAACAGATTGATTGGTTTCATTGAGGAACTCCAATGGCTGTATGCCAGAGACAGCTCAAAGTCCTTCTGAGTGTGAGAAACCAACTGGGTACAGTGCAGGATAACTATGTGGACGCATACCTGTAGGGAATCAAATCAACAACACAGCGACAGAGAGTCTGAAAAATCGTTACTTCTTGATCCATTCCTTTACCGTTTGATTAAATTTGGTCCTGTCGTTCTTCAATACCTAATAATTATATGAACACCGCGTTCCTTATAAACATTGGGATGACACACCGCAGCAATATCAGGCTCAAAAGGATCATCAGTGCTGGGGTTGTTGACCTTCTCCCTGATTGTCAGGAGCACTATAGAAGCAAGCACAGATCCTCAATCAGCAATACAGAGCAGGTCGTATACACCCACCGGATGAGAGTGAAACGGTCGGTTTCCACTGCGCGCGAGACAGAAGACGGATCAGTCCGAGAAGGATGGAAGGGTGAGACAAAGCACCTCGTCCCTTAGGACAGGAACACAGATGGCACCTTCTTCATTAATACCAGGATGGTAGATTCTAGTCGTAAACGTAACCTTCCCAGCCAAAGATGAATAACGTTCGTATGGGAAGTGTCAATTTAAGCCAGTCACCGTGAAAGGTAGGCACGACGCACGATAGGAGCTTTGAAAGGGTAGTTGACTGGTAAGCTTACATCAAAGTAGAATGTCCCTCCCTTGTACGGAGAATCTGCCTGTAAAAAGTCGTCCGCCCATTCATAAAATGACAAGATGGATAGGAGTGTTCGTCATTTGACTGTAAATCTGAACAGGGAGATGCCATACAGCGCCCTTGATTGTGCATTTCCACTCAAACAGGTTGTCCTCCCGAGGCTCTACAGTGATACCCTTCGCGTACATATATATTTGAGTTCGTTTCCATGCACTTAAAGACCAGTCTACGCACCTCGATTGGGTTGTTCTTGATATCAGTAATTTCCTTTGGTGATTTATCATGGGGTCAACGTTCCCGGGTCCAGCATGGTAAAAGTTTACCTTTTGTATCCGTCTGAGTAAAGAGTAAGGTAAGTATTTGAGCAGAAAATGTCGCAACGAACCTAAGAGTGGCCATGGACATAGGAGCAGAAAGCGAGTAGAAAGCACGAGATCGGCAGGAACTACCAAATTAAGCAGATGAGATCAACATATACTGTTATGTCCTCTCCTCTTCCAGAAACCACTTTCAGCGGAAACTCCAATGGTACTAATGGCTCTGTGCCACTACATACACAACCTTCAAAAAAGCGGAAGCGAGCGCCAGCGGCTGCACCTTCTCCAGCACCGTCAGATTCAACATCTACATTAACAACCTCAAATGCACCAACAAATGAGTACGGCCACGTCATCTACCTACGACTATTGACATTGAAATATTCCTATGTAGGAGTCTCACTAACAGAGGTGACCTCACTGGTCGACCAATTCTCGCTATTTCTCGAGGACCTGTTTTTGTCCCGTGCACAGACACGCCAAATCCACACACTGAATCCTATTTCAAAACAGACCTTGCCTGCTCAAATCGCGTGGGTTTCCGTTATGTGCCAGCGGGTATAAATCCACCAGGACATGCTACAGCATTTCGCACTATTGAATCCAACCCGACATGCTTTCGTGTCAGCTGGGAAGATCGTAATGCAAATATTAAAGTCACAAAGGATGGCCTTGGGCTGGCTGGCGCTGGTGGTTATCGTAGTGCGCGGTGCAATGCACCTATGCGAGAGGGGCGGTGGTACTTGGAAGTCAAAATTTTACGTGGAGGAGGTGAACGTGCTCACAGTTTTGGACATTCAGACGAGAATGGAGGCAGTAGACCGGTGCATGTGAGAAGAGAGGGTTCGCATGTGAGGTTGGGTTGGGGACGACGCGAAGCCTCATTGAACACGCCTATAGGAGCTGATGGGTACAGTTATGGATATTGCGACAAAACAGGCGCTAAAACAACATTAGGCCGCTCACGGGCTTATGGCAAGACTTTTGGGTCAGGAGACGTCATTGGCATGTACATCTCCCTTCCACCTCGACGTAAACCCAACTCAAAAGACTCAAGCGATCCTGCACACATGCGCCGCGAACGGATACCCATCGATCTCAAAGGTCAGGAGGTCTTTGAAATCCTTGAATATCCTCAGAGCAAAGAAATGACAAATCTTATGGAGTTGTCTGCGAAATCTACCCAGTCATCGTCGGTTCCTTCCAACTCGAGCAAAAAAGCTGGTCCTAACGCCGGTAAACCTCCAGAAGCGACGACAGATGGTCCACTCACAAAACCCCCACAATCTCTCCGACCTCTACCCACCCTCGGTCCTGAATCTAAAATTGTATTCTTCATTAATGGCGAATGCCAAGGTGTGGCATTCCAAGATTTGTACGACTACCTACAGCCTCGACAACCCAAGGACAAGCTACAAAAGGCAAAGGAGAAGAAAAGGACGAGGGAGGGTGTGAAGGAACATAGACAGAACCCATTCGACGATGGATGGTTGGGATACTACCCATTCATCTCACTATTTAATGATGGCGCAGTACGCATTAACCCTGGGCCTGATTTTGAATACCCACCCCCTCCAGATATTGACGCACTACTGGAGGGGAGGGATCCACTTGCTCCTCCCTTCCCACAGAAGAAGCCGAAACTCGACCCAGATATTATCAACTCCGCACCCAATGGGATCAGTGTAGACGAAGACGTAGATGTCAAGGTAACGAGAACATGGAGACCTGCATGTGAACGATACGCAGAATTTATGCAGGAACAATGGGACCTGGATGTGACAGAAGAGGAGCAAGCGAAGGAAGAGTTCACCAAGTGGAATGAGACTACAAGGCGCGAGGAGGAGAAAGCTGAGCAGAGGAGACGGAAGAGGAGAGAGGCAGATGCGAAACGGAGAGCAAAGAAAGCCGTTGAAGCTGAAGCAAGGAAGCGCGAGGTCATGGGTTTACCGAAGGAGGACGGAGCCTTTGCTGCGTCCAACCAACACGGTGTTTTGGCCAACATATTTACCTCCGGGTATACGAGCTCAGGATACCCTAGTCCAAGTCCGTTAAGGTACTCAACGGCAGCCTATGATTTAGATAGGGAGATTGAGGCTGCAGCATTTGATCTTGAAACGAATGTCGCAGCTGCCGGGGAGCGTTTCACGACGTCTGAACCTCCTGAACCTTCACGCGACGATACACCCCAGGAAGAGGACGGGATGGCTTTGGACCAGGCTCAAACGCGAGATCAGAAGGGGACAAGAGAATATGACCGGGCCGACGCCGGGATACGAATAGGGTTAACAGATTGCTCCGCATCTGTACTTTCGCATGCTGGCCGTGGTGGGACTGAATATGCATCTTGTGTTCAAGAAAAGGAACATGACCCCAAGATAGTTGGCGATGTATATGTGGTGCCAGCAAAGGGCGAAGAAGGCGCTATTGGCATGAGAAAGATCAGGCACAGATCCGAGTTTGTTTATCAGAAGGAAGAGGAGGAGGAGGGGGAGGAAGATCATTGAAATTGTTGTCATAATACTTCTGACACAATCTAGATCTAGACCTGATTCCATTGCATCGCTGCGTACTTCTACTCTAAGTTGTAAGATTATACCTGTTCCATTGCTTTCGTTCCTAGGGATTGGTTGGTCAGTTTGAAATTATGAGGCTGACTAGATTCTCCTAAATCCCTCCTTGACTTGATCCACAGACCAGCAAATATGAAGCAGGCAACTGCAAGTGAGTAATTGTGCTCAGTACATGACTTCAGCTAAATATGCTGCACTAGTGGCCCTTTTTCTCCTCGCAGTTTTTGTCGGTGTCATTCTCCTCACAGCCGCTTTGATCGTTTTTCTATGCTCAAGGCCTTCCAGAGCGACAAAATTTACACCTAAAGTCTGGTACACTTCGGACAGTAGCTCAGATTTACGTCGCAGCTTCAGCAACAACCGACTCACACGCCCACCCTCATACGCAAGCAGTGTTTGCAATCTACGCCGAGATTCATCTTTTACTAGGGGCGGCATCGAAGGAACTTTTAGCATTTACAAAAATCCATCTGAGTCATCGAACAATGACACGATATCCGTATCACCGTCGCAACCGGTCATGATTGGAAGTGAAAGTCAGAAAGGAGGAGTCGTGAAGCTGATGATAACACCTCCGACACCATCAAAGGCAAATTTTGAGAGAGAAACAGAGTTTAAATTGGAAATGCTAGATTTTCAGCATTGCGAAGATGCTATAGAAGATGACGATGAAAGTATAGAGTGTTCTACTTTTGAGAGCACTTTCAAGTGCACTCTTTCCGAGAAGGTGTAATTGCTATCTTTAGTTGTATTGATATGACATCACGTGGGATACCCAGCTGTGGTCTCTGACAAAGTTATTTGTCTCGCCGAGCTCCAGTGTAAGTAGACACCTTTGTGCTCATCCACCATGCTGAAGCTTGTAAGTCAGGGGCGGATAACACGACCGTATTTTTCAAGGTCGTATCACCAGGCTCATACTGTCCCTCGTTCTCGGCGAAAAACGGCTGCGGTAGTTACACTTGTTTCTGGTATTGCTGTCGGGTCATATCTGTGGCACACTAGCTCTCGGAATGATGCTGTCTCACAGAGCGGTATTAAAACTGCTGTCCCGTTCGTAACTCCCAATAAACATGCCTCACCTGAAGGCAAAGCCTGGCGAAACCAGGATACTCTCCATGCTCTTGTATGGGGTTCAAATAGGTATGTGTCGGGCCTTCTTTGTTAAAATACTCACTGCTGACATCTTGAAGACATCAGATACTAGAGCCTATGACTTCCGGTATGGCTACATCAGAAAAAGAAAATGGGAAGGTCTTTCGGTTGCCAACTATCGTCTCATGGCTGGATAATATCGCGTTGAGAGATATGCAGTTGCACAAGCAGCACTCAGCTTGCGTTGACGCGAAAGGTGATGTGTATCAATGGGGCGATGGAGTCTTTGGATCTGTAGTGCAGGGTGTAGCAGGGCCTATTCCAACCCTGAGGGGAAAGGTTAGTGTCAGTGGTAGTTGTGACTTGGGAAATTTTCCGCTGACCCAATATTTCTCGCAGAACATAGTAAAACTTCAGTTGACAGAGTCTAAAGTTTATGCGCTTTCCTCTTCAGGGGCTGTGTACGTTCTAGCTGCAGATGCACTGAGCCAAGAAATTCCTTTGAGCGGTCCTCAGTCCACAGGATCATGGACTAATTGGCTTCGGGAGGGGAAGAAGACGATTCAGTACGAGGAGCTTTCCCCGCAGCAAGGGCTCGGCTGGAGCGAAAGGTATTGCTTTCCTCCTCAGTCTTGAGTCTTTCCTTATCCTGCTTCAGATTCATCTCGATCAGTGCAGGAGATAACCACCTTCTGGCGCTCACGAACAAGGGACGCACGTTTGCCCATCCTGTGAATAAAGAAGCGAATCAATATGGGCAGCTAGGTTTCCGCTCCTTTGAGATTTCCGATCCAGCTGCAGTCGTTTTGAAAACGAAGCCAAAAAATCTCAAGGTTGAACTGCGACCGAAATCAATTAGGGATGCATCCGGAAAAACCGCTCGCATTACCCCTTCCTCGGACGTAACGACAGATCTCTCCAATATCGATGATTCTACAATTCACTGGTGTACACGCCTGTACGAAATTCCTGCCCTCTGTGGAGTTGAGGTCAGTCAAATTGCCGCCGGTGCTAGAAACAGTTTCACTCGCACTGCTACTGGTCGCGTGCTGGGATGGGGAGCAAATGATCATGGGTGAGATTTTTTTATCCTGTCACCGGGTTTTCTCTCATCCATCTTAAGCCAGATTGGATTGGGAGCTAATACGACCGCGGACACAGTCACGGTTCCAACGGAGGTTGTTTTATGGCGGATTATTCCGAAAAATACACTTAGCAAATGTCTGGACGTAACGGCTCGTACGTATCAGTCACCAATACCCCATGGTATCGTCCATGAGGTTGATTGTTACATCGAAATATAGGAGGTGATCTCACTTCGTTCGTAATGGAACGCTCTGGCGATGGTGTCCCCACTACAACGGATCTACTGATGTGTGGCAATGGCCAAAATGGCGGATTGGGCAATAATATATCTACAAGCTCTCAAGGCAATCCAGTTCGGGTTAAAACCATGAGTGGCCTTCAACAGTGTGAGCTTCCTTTTTTTTTTTATCTCATTTGGAGATTAGACTGATTCTGCTGTTATATTGCATAGATAACGACAAGGCGAGGCAGCTTGAACCGATAAGGCCGACGGAGGTAATCATCTCGCCTACAGGCCACGTCCTCGTTACACTTGACTCCTCGGCTGAGTCTGGAAACGTCGGTGGTCAAGATCTCATGGTGTGGGGAAAGAATCATGATTACGAGCTTGGTAACGGCAAAAAGTCGAATTCTCCGATGCCTGTCACAGTCGAAGCACCTGATGGCGAGCGTCTCATGCTGATGAAGAAGAAAGCGAAAGTGGTGATGGACTTTGACGAGAAGCTCTGGAAGCGGGGTGTTGTCGTTGAACAGCGGCCGGCTGCTGGGTATGGCAATTCTGCAGTCTATTGGAAAATTGTGGCATAGATGTCCATTGCCATTGAATCACTCAGCGGCTTTTATTAGCAAAATAATTATCCAAGTCAATTGTAGTTGAATCAGTTCTTTTTAGAAAAAAAATTTCATCAATTTGTTACTTAGTGCTTGACCGCAGTCCGTGAGTGAGTTAAATCACTTCTCTATCAATTCTCTCCGTCTTCGATGAGATATATGAATTGTCAGATAGTTATACCTGGAACTGCGGAGTACCCACAAAACAATGCCTTGTTAATGTCTTGTTTCTTGCATTAATTCATGCTGCTACACATAATAATACTGAAGTGCAGCCCTCATTCTGTTCACTAAAGTTTCGTAGATTATTAAAAAATATTTTGCTCGCAATTAATTACTATCGTAGTCGATTTCATGAAATAACGATGTAGCCACAGCGGCAACTTCAATTAAGTCGACTGGTGTCTCGAGCCTCTCAGATTCCCTTGCTATCACCTCACTAACCCTATCTGCTTTCATCTGGATTCAATTACGTGGGGCAAGGCGACAATGCCGCCGCCAGTCCTGTAACCATTCCTGTCTATTAGGGGAAGAGTCTTATTGACATTGTTTGGGGCCTGTCAACGAGCGAAGACTTTGGGAATTCTGTGAGCATGGCGAGGGAAAAGCTTTCAGATGATTCTGTTGGGCTTAATTGCATCCAGCTGCCTGAGGCAGGCTCAAGGCACAGAACCAGGACTTCTGAGTAATGGGAGCCAGACATGTGCTATCAATAGCGTACCCTTTCCTTCTGGACTCCCCATACTTATCCACAGGGAACTGATACTGATATGAGAGCTTCGAGCAAGGACGTCGCTCCGGAACCTGCAGCAATCTTGATTTGATTCAATGTAGATACAGGATCTTTGATAGGAGAATGTCCCTTGTGGTAAAGCATGAGACACAGTATCCTCTGAGTTTTGCTAAAAGGGAGAAGATGAAGAAATGTAGAGCTCCTGAGAAAAGAGGAGAAGAGAAAGGTAGAGGGGAAAACAAGCGAACGAGACACCAAATCTACGAAGGTAAGGAAAAAGAAGTCCCAGCAGCTTAATGATTTGTACCTGAATTAGTGGTGAACGAATCAACAGCGACTTTCCTGCGCTCTTCAAGCACCACTGCCGACAATTGTATTACTCCTGGGTCCGCTGTCATTCCAAGACTGACATCTCTCTTCATACTTGTATCTCATTCTTCTGGACCTAGTTAAGACATTTCAACGCGTCTTGGAATATGGAGTGCTATTTTCAAAATAAATGAGACTTCAATACAAGTGGTAGAGACGAGACTCGTTTTGGGCATTTGCGAGTTTTCGTTCGCTTTCTTCTATCTTAACTCAACAGGTGAAGAAAATCAAAGTTGAGAAGGACAGTCGTCGCTAAGGTATCCAAATAAATTTGAGATGGCATATTAATATTAGGACGAGATCATTAGTGTACATGGACCTGACAGTACGATATTTCTGGACTAGGTCCTAGCCCCGCCCTTTTCTTCTCTGGTGCTCATCTTCTTTGGTGAGCTTTCACTGCAGGTCGTATCATTTGAACGCGATTTTTCTCCCCGCCAGTTTTATGATCTGTAATCTTAGATCATTTTGTCCTTCTCATAATGGAGCTCACACTCAGAATTTCGTCAATTGTTTTCCTCAAGGTTATATCAAGTGCGGGGTTTAGGATTCATTGGTAGACATTTCCCCCATCATTAGTGACGAGTGCCTTGCTTTTTCTCCGACAAAGTTGGTCATATTTTATTATTATGGATTTTACTGGCAGAAGACCTCAGCTTCTGTTCTGGTGTGTTTTTCCCTATCAGCAATTTGTATACGAGAATATCTGCTGTCATATTTCTCCTGTCTCTCCTGTCATTAGCGTCATCAGCTAGCGGCGGCTATCTTCGTCATTATGACCCGAAGTCTCAACAACAGCGTCGGGCGCATCACTGATCCGGTCGTTGGCTTAGAGACAACCTCCCATCATGGCCACAGTACGTCGCGACGCTAATTCAAAATCCTGTCAAGCAGCAATCAAGCAGCGGCAGGCAACATACATGTACTAGGGGTTGGCCGAGGATCAGTCATATTTTTTTCTAAGTGATGAAAAAGCGTATATCAATGCATTGTAGATCCGATTACATAGATAAACGAGGTGAACTAAACAGCCTGCTTCTAGTTTAAAAACAAAAGAGTGATAGACATGAACTAGAGGAAAAAGGAACCTAGCAGGGTATAGGGATCAACAGCAGGAGGCTTGCCTCTACACACCGTGAAATTTCGACACATTAAACATGAAGTCAGTGATCAAAGTTCCAAGCCTTACTCAAGGCAGGAAACGACATTATGACAGACCAGATTGCAAAAGAATTCCCGCTGTATATATATCGCTCCGGAGTTGGCTTTGCCGGACTCCAGCTTAGGCCTTAGTGCCAGCAGCTGCAACTCCACCGAGACCGATGAGTGCCTGGTTGCAAGCTAGAATATTTTGACCTTTGCCAGTTGTTGCCACAGATGAGGGTACAGCAAATCCGCTGGTCGCTGTATCCGAAGGGACTGAAGACGAAGCGGATGAGGAAGCCGCAGAAGATGGATGAGGGCTCGGACTCGAGGAGCGAGATGAGGATGAAGACGAGGATAAGATCGTAGCTCTCTCAGTGGAGGTTGAGGAAGTTGAGGAAGTTGAAGAGGTCGACGAGGTCTTCGAAGTATTGTTCTGAATTGTCAATTGGACTGG
>Ga0153999_1000309_pt1 | contig 22995 bp, 19 predicted proteins | sample TSNC083MetaG_FD_104675 | JGI IMG/M metagenome (GOLD analysis project Ga0153999, IMG submission 104675) | Attine ant fungus gardens microbial communities from North Carolina, USA - TSNC083 MetaG | ecosystem: Host-associated > Fungi > Mycelium > Unclassified | place: USA: North Carolina, Lumber... | reverse complement strand
TCCGATGGTACATTTTGTAGGTGCCGGTCCTGGTGATCCGGAATTAATTACAGTTCGGGGAAGCCGGCTGATTGCGTCGGCAGACGTCATTATTTATACCGGTTCGCTGGTTAATCCGGAGATCTTATCCGGTGCCAGAGAGGCCGCCGAAATATATAACAGCGCCGTCATGACGCTGGGCGGAGTAATTGCCGTGATGCAGGAAGCAGTGTCGGCGGGAAAAGAGGTGGTGCGCCTGCATACCGGTGATCCGGCTATTTATGGGGCGCACCGGGAGCAGATGGAGGAACTGGAGCGGCTGGGGATTGCCTATGATGTGACGCCGGGGGTCAGTTCCTTTCTGGCGGCAGCGGCCTCACTCAAACGGGAATATACACTGCCCGGTGTAAGCCAGACGGTGATCCTGACCCGGATGGCGGGGCGGACCCCGGTGCCGGCGGCGGAACAGCTGGAGAACCTGGCGGTGCATGGGGCAACGATGGTGGTGTTTTTAAGTGCCGGTGCGATGGAAACACTGTGCCGGCGGCTGATGAGCGGTTATCCGCCGGACACTCCGGCTGCCGTTGTCTATAAAGCCTCGTGGGAAGATGAAACGATTGTCACAGGAACCCTTGCGGATCTTGCCGGCAAAGCAGAAGCCGCCGGAATCCGGAAAACGGCGCTGGTCGTTGTCGGACGGTTTCTCGGCAGTCAATTTGAATTATCAAAGCTTTATGATGAAGCGTTCAGCCATGAATACCGGCAGGGAGGCAAACATAACAAAGAGGGAGCAGGATGATGGCAGCAAAAAAGATTATGATCCAGGGAACCATGTCAAATTCCGGAAAAAGCTTTCTGACCGCCGCCCTTTGCCGGATTTTCAAACAAGACGGCTATCAGGCGGCGCCTTTTAAATCACAGAATATGGCGCTGAACTCCTATATTACCGAAGAAGGGCTGGAAATCGGACGGGCACAGGCGATGCAGGCAGAAGCCGCAGGCATCCGCCCCACCGCCGCGATGAATCCGATATTATTGAAGCCGACCAGTCAGATGGGCAGCCAGGTGATTGTAAACGGCGAGGTGTATGGCAACTTAAAGGCGATGGACTATTACCGCCGGAAACGGGAATTCATTCCCGATATTCAAAAGGCGTTTGGAAAGCTGGAAGCAGAATATGATGTGATCGTCCTGGAAGGTGCGGGCAGCCCGGCCGAAATCAACTTAAAAGAGAATGATATTGTCAATATGGGCATGGCCAAAATGGCTCATGCCCCGGTTTTGCTGGTTGGCGATATCGACCGGGGCGGTGTCTTTGCCTCGCTGTACGGAACCGTATGCCTGCTTGAGCCAAAAGAACGGGCTATGATAAAAGGACTGGTCATCAATAAATTTCGGGGCGATAAAAAAATTCTAAAACTGGGTCTTATGATGATTGAAGACCTGCTTGATATTCCGGTAACCGGAGTGATTCCACTTGAAACCATTGATCTGGACGATGAAGACAGCCTGTCACACCGGCTTATGAGTGCCGGCGACAGCGGCAGGGGAGAACCGCTGCTGGAAATTGTTGTCATTCGTTTCCCCCACATTTCCAATTTTACCGACTTTAATAGCCTGGAACGGATGGCCGGAGTGTCACTGCGTTATGCCGGACGGCCGGAACAGATCAAAAAGCCGGATCTGGTGATTCTGCCGGGTACGAAAAACACAATGGCGGATCTGGCCTGGATGCGGCAAAACGGAATTGAAGCCCGGGTGCAGGCGCTGTCAGATCAAAAGGTGCCGCTGATTGGCATTTGCGGCGGTTATCAGATGCTGGGACATTCCCTGTCTGATCCGGAACAGACAGAAGGGGGCGGAAGGATGGAAGGAATGCATCTGCTAGATGCTGATACGGTATTTGCCACCCATAAGACCAGAACCCGGACGGCGGCGGTCTGGCAGCCGGGAACCCGGATGTTTCCGGACTGTGAGGGAAAAACCGTAACCGGTTATGAAATCCATATGGGCGTTACCCGTCAGGGGACAAGCGGCAGCTGCCGCCCGGTTCTTAAGCTGGAAAACGGTGAAACCGGGGGGCTTGAACGAAATGACGGCCGGGTTTTCGGCAGTTATCTGCATGGCTTGTTTGATAACCGTGAAATGACGCAGAAATTACTTGCCCGGCTGGCGGATCAAAAGGGTCTGAGTCTGGAATTTTCCGAAAACGGCTGGGAAGAATACAAGCAGGAGCAATATGATAAGCTGGCGGATCTGGTTCGTGAATCACTGGATATGAAAGCGGTGTATCAGATTCTGGAACAGGGAATTTAAGAATAACGGGAAACAGAGGATAGTATGGAAACAAAAATAGAATGGTTTGAACCCGGGGAAATAGAAAAACGGAGTATGGCGATTATTGAACAGGAAATGCCGGGAGGCAGCTGGACGCCGGGAGAGCTTAAGGTGGTGAAGCGCTGCATCCATACGTCGGCCGACTTTGATTATGCCGCGGCGCTTTATTTTTCCCCGGAAGCCGTAGAGCAGGCCAGGGAAATCCTGCAAAGCGGTGTTACCATCGTTACCGATACGAATATGGCGGCGGCCGGTATCAATAAGAAGGCCTTAAAGCAGCATAACTGCAGCGTACGCTGCTTCATGGCCGACGAGGATGTGGCTTGGGAAGCGAAAGAACGGGGTATTACCCGGGCGGCGGTCAGTATGGAGCGGGCTGCAAGGCTGGCCGGTCCCGTCTTTTTAGCCATCGGAAATGCCCCGACTGCGCTGATCCGCCTGTATGATATGATCCGGGCAGGAACTTTCCGGCCGTCGTTTATCATTGGAGTGCCGGTGGGGTTTGTCAATGTAACGGAATCAAAAGAGCTGATTATCGGAAGCGGGGTTCCCTGTATTGTGGCAAAAGGGCGAAAAGGCGGCAGTAATATTGCGGCGGCGATATGCAACGCGCTGCTGTACCAAATAGATACTTGCAATTTGTGACAAAAATAATTATAATAAAATGAATATGACCAGAGCGTGCTTTTAAGTGCAAGTCTCTCACGAAGTGTGACGCAGCTTATAAGCATTTTTCAAACACGCTCTAGCGGGGATAAAAGGTGGCTTGTGTATGGCAGAGCAATTTTCATCAGAGAAAACAGAGAATAAGGCGGATCAGGAATTGGAGAACCCGGCTGATTTTACCAGTCCGGAGGAGCTGTATCAGGAATTGGTCAGAGGCATCCGCAGATACCATCCGTCTGACGATATTTCGTTAATCGAAAAAGCATACAGGATTGCAAAAGAAGCCCATGAAGGGCAGCTGCGCAAATCGGGTGAACCATATATCATTCACCCTCTTTGTGTTGCCATTATCCTGGCCGACCTGGAACTGGATAAAGAGACCATTGTCGCCGGCATTCTGCATGATGTGGTCGAAGATACGGTATTGTCGCTGGATGAAGTGGCAAAGCTTTTTGGTGATGAGGTAGCCCTGCTGGTTGACGGAGTAACCAAATTGACCCAGTTAAGCTGGTCGATGGATAAGGTAGAGATCCAGGCAGAGAATCTCAGGAAGATGTTCCTTGCCATGGCCAAGGATATCCGGGTAATCTTAATTAAGCTGGCAGACCGGCTTCATAATATGCGGACACTGCAGTATATGCGTCCTGAAAAACAGAAAGATAAGGCCAGAGAAACGATGGATATCTATGCACCGATTGCCCATCGTCTTGGTATTTCCAGGATCAAAATTGAGCTGGATGACTTGTCGTTGAAATATTTGGAGCCGGAGGTATATTATGATCTGGCAGAGAAAATATCGCTTCGTAAAGACGCCCGGGAAGCTTTCGTTGAGAATATCGTTCATGATGTCAGTGCCTATATAAAGGAATCCGGCATAAAGGCGAAGATTGACGGCCGGGTCAAACATTTTTTCAGTATTTATAAAAAGATGATAAACCAGGATAAGACGCTGGATCAGATTTATGATCTGTTTGCGGTTCGGATTCTGGTTGATACGGTCAAGGACTGTTATGCGGCGCTGGGCGTGATCCATGAGCTGTATAAACCGATTCCGGGGCGCTTTAAGGATTATATTGCGATGCCGAAGCCGAATATGTATCAGTCCCTCCACACCACCCTGATCGGCAGCGGCGGCCAGCCGTTTGAAATCCAGATCCGGACCTATGAGATGCACCGCACCGCCGAATACGGAATTGCGGCTCACTGGAAATATAAGGAGTCTGGAAGCGGCACAGTAGCAGCCGGTGACGAAGAGGCAAAGCTAAGCTGGCTGCGGCAGATTCTGGAATGGCAGACCGGTACTTCTGATAATAAAGAATTTTTAAGCCTGATTAAAAATGACCTGAATTTGTTTTCCGACAGTGTCTACTGCTTTACTCCCGGTGGTGACGTCAAAAATCTGCCCAGCGGCTCCACACCGATTGACTTTGCATATTCCATTCACAGTGCCGTGGGGAATAAGATGGTCGGGGCACGGGTCAACGGAAAGCTTGTAAATATTGACTATGTCATTCAGACCGGCGACCGGATTGAGATTATCACCTCCCAGAATTCCAAAGGGCCGAGCCGCGACTGGCTGAATATTGTCAAGAGTACACAGGCACGCAATAAGATTAACCAGTGGTTCAAAGCGGAGCTGAAGGAGGATAATATCCAAAAAGGCCGGGAAATGGTGGAACATTACTGTAAATCAAAGGGCGTTAGTTATTCTGATATCAATAAATCCGAATATCAGGAAAAGGTAATGACGCGGTATGCATTCCGGGACTGGGATTCGGTTCTTGCTTCCATTGGGCACGGCGGCCTGAAGGAAGGTCAGGTTATCAATAAAATGCTGGACGAACGCGATAAAAAGCTGAAGAAAGGCGTTACCGATAAAAATATTCTGGACGGCATTGAAGAGATGACGGCCAAGGTTCCGGTTTCCAAAAAATCGAAAAGTGGTATTGTAGTGAAAGGCGTCCACGACGTGGCAGCTCGTTTTTCCCGTTGCTGCAGCCCCGTACCGGGGGATGAGATTATCGGCTTTGTGACGAGGGGGCGTGGTGTCTCCATTCACCGGACCGACTGTACCAATATCCTGCATCTGCCCGAGGATGAGCGGGCGCGGCTGATTGATGCCGAATGGCAGGAACCGGAAAGTGACAGCGGGAAGGAGCGGTATTCGACGGAGATTCAGATTTTTGCCAACAACCGGATTGGCATGTTTGTTGATATTTCGAAGGTTTTTACCGAGCGGCAGATTGATATTACGTCCATGAATGTGCGCACCAGCAAGCAGGGTAAGGCGACTATTATTATGACGTTTGAAATTCATGGTATTGCCGAGTTAAACCGTCTGACAGATAAACTGAGGCAGATAGAAGGGGTATTGGATATTGAGAGGACTGCGGGCTAGAGTGTTTTTGAAAAATCATTCCCGCAAGCTGCACGCCCCACTTTGCGGTATATTTGCGCCAAATTCTGTAAACGTAGCCCGCTACGTCTCCTTCATTCGGCACAAATCTCCCACCAAGTGAGACATAACAGCTTGCGAAAAGCATTTTTCAAACGTCCTCTAAAACGCAGTTTTCTCGTTTCCAATCCATATTTTTTTTGAAAGGAGCGTTAATGATGAGTAATTTCAGGATAAAAACATATGTACTGGGGCAGGTCAGCACCAACTGCTATCTGGTCTGCAATGAGCAGACCAGGGAAGCGGTGGTCATTGATCCGGCCGACAACAGTAACTATTTAATTGCAGAATGCCGCAAACTGGAGGTCACACCAAAGGCAATTTTACTGACCCATGGGCATTTTGACCATATTCTTGCGGCAAAAGCGCTGGCGGTTGAGTTTTCCTGCCGAATTTATGCCGGAAAAGACGAAGCCCAACTGCTTAAGGATCCGGCCGGGAATCTGACCGGTTCATGGGGGCGGCAGCCACTCGTCCTGGCGGCGGATGTGCTGGCCCGGGATCAGGAGGTGCTTGAATTGATAGGTTTTCAGTGGAAGGTATTGTTTACCCCCGGACATACGGCCGGCTCCGTCTGCTATTATATCGGCTCAGAAGCCGTCTTATTCAGCGGCGACACCTTATTTGCGGAATCCATGGGACGGACCGATCTGCCGACCGGCAGCGAAACGGCAATCATCAGTTCTATTATGGAACGTCTGCTGGTGCTGCCTGATGATACCATGGTCTATCCGGGTCATGGCAATCCGACGGTAATCAGCCATGAAAAAAAATACAATCCGGTGGCTGTCTATTACCGGAACCGACAATAAAACCACATCCGGGAGAGACTATGATAGCAATTTTGCTGAATGATAATTCATATGAACAGGACATCCGCGAGCTGCTGATGGCTTTTTTTCCGGGTGAGACATTCTCATACCAGCCGGATGAAACGGCCAGGCTTACCGTAACCGGTACGGTCAGTGCCGATGAGCGGTTCTTTACGCTTGCCCTTGAGGTGCCGGGGGGAACGGCTGCTGCCTGCCCCAAAGATGCAGGGGAACCGCTGGAAGTTAATTACCGGGACCGATTTGCGGCAAAAAATAAAATTAAACGGCAGCTGTATGGGCTTCTTAAATCCTATACCGGCATATCGCTTCCGTGGGGAACCCTGACCGGCATCCGCCCGACTAAAATAGTAATGGAGAAGCTGGCCGCCGGGATGCCGAAAGAGGAAATCAGCTCTTTTATGGAGGACACTTATTTTACCGATCCTGAAAAAGTTTCCCTTTGTATTGAAATTGCCGGGTATGAGCAGGAGCTTTTAAGAACAATAAACTGCCATAAAGGCTACAGTCTGTATCTGGGGATTCCATTTTGCCCGACCACCTGTCTGTATTGTTCCTTTACGTCCTTCCCGATCAGCAAGTGGCAGGATAAAACCCACCTGTATCTGGATGCCCTGTTTCAGGAAATGGAATTTGTGGCGGATCAGAAAAGAGGAACCCAGCTGGATACGGTTTATATTGGCGGCGGAACCCCGACTGCGCTGACGGCAGCAGATCTGGACCGTTTGCTGGGGCAGCTTAAAACAGTATTTGACCTTTCCCGGCTGCGGGAATTTACCGTAGAAGCCGGGCGGCCGGACAGCATCACCCGGGAAAAGCTTCAGGTTATGAAACGGCATGGTGTCACCAGGATATCTATTAATCCTCAGACCATGCAGCAGAAAACGTTGGATCTGATCGGGCGTCGTCATACGGCAGCAGAGGTTACGGCATGTTTTGCGATGGCCAGAGAACTTGGCTTTGACAATATCAATATGGATCTGATTATCGGACTTCCGGAAGAAACACCGGAAGATGTCGCTGATACCATGGCGCAGATTGAGAAGCTGAAACCTGACAGCATCACGGTTCATACCCTGGCGGTGAAACGGGCGGCCCGGTTAAATACCATGAAAGAAGTCTGCCGGGATTTAAACAGCGGCGGGATTTCAAAAAGCCTTAAGACAACTGCGGCATATGCCCGGAAGATGGGCATGGTGCCTTATTATCTATACCGCCAGAAAAATATGGCCGGTAATTTTGAGAACGTAGGATACGCCTTGCCCGGCAAGGCATGCATCTATAATGTTCTGATTATGGAAGAAAAACAGACAATTCTGGCCTGTGGAGCAGGAACGACAACGAAGATTTTGTATCCGGAGGAAAACCGGATCAGCCGGATCGAGAATGTTAAGAGTGTTGAGCATTACATCGGTCGGATTGATGAAATGATAGAACGGAAGAAAAAAATACTGTCGGATTATTAAGGAGCCAAATAAAGAATTGCCAATTGTCTCATGCAATAGTATAATTTAAAAAGCAAGACAGGAAAAAGCGAAAAGGATAGGAGCAGAACTATGGCATTAAAGAAAACACCGGTTACCGGCATGAAGGATATCCTGCCGCCGGAAATGCGGATTCGGGAATATGTGACCGGTCAGATTGAGGAGACATACCGGCGGTTTGGCTTTTCACGGATTGATACACCCTGTGTGGAACACATTGAAAACCTGACCAGCAAACAGGGCGGAGATAATGAAAAACTGATTTTTAAAATTTTAAAACGCGGTGAAAAACTAAGGCTTGAGAATGCAGAGCATGAGGATGAGCTAGTGGACAGCGGGCTGCGCTACGACCTGACGGTTCCGCTGGCGCGCTATTACGCCAACAACAATGCCGTTTTACCGGCACCGTTTAAGTCTCTTCAGATGGGGAGCGTCTGGCGGGCGGACAGACCCCAGAAAGGGCGGTACCGCCAGTTTACACAGTGTGATATTGATATTCTGGGAGATTCCACCTGCCTGGCGGAGATTGAACTGATTCTGGCAACGACGGCGGCGCTGGGAAGGATCTGTCCGGACAACCGGTTTACGGTTCGGATTAATGACCGTAATATTTTAAGAGGGATGGCTCTTCACTGCGGTTTTTCCGATGAGCTGCTGGAACAGGTATTTATTATTCTTGACAAGATGGATAAAATCGGTTTTGAAGGCGTAAAACGTGAGCTTCAGGACGCCGGTCATCCGCAGGATACAATCAGCCGGTATCTTAAGATGCTGTCCGGGGTTGCCGACGACGCTGCGGGGGTGCGCAGTCTGGGAGTCACTTTGCTGGATGTTCTTGCCAATGAGGTGACGGAAAATTTGGCGTACATCATGGAAACGGTAGCCAAGGTGTCGGAAACCGAATTTAAGCTGAGCTTTGATCCGACCCTGGTCAGGGGCATGTCCTATTATACCGGAACCATTTTTGAGGTTTCCATGGAGGGCTTTAGCGGCTCTGTTGCCGGCGGCGGCCGGTATGATAAAATGATCGGTAAATTTACCGGCAAAGAAACTCCGGCCTGCGGATTTTCCATCGGCTTTGAGCGGATTGTGACGATTTTGATGGATCAAAGTGCCGAAGCAGCGTCAGCAGAACCGAAAATTGCATATCTGATTGAAAAGGGTATGGACGATGAGCAGTTTTGCCGGATTATGAAACTGGCAATGGAAGCGCGGAAGAACGGCAGTCAGGTTTTGGTAGTCCGGATGAATAAAAATAAAAAATTCCAGAAAGAACAACTGCAAAAAGATGGTTACCACGAATACCAGGAATTTTACAAAGAGGGCTTGAATAAGGATTAAAGAATAATAATTAACAGAGGAGAAAAGATATGGGAGAGATAGTAAGTATAGGTGTTATTTTCTGGCTTGTTCTGATTGCCCTGGTGATTACTATTATAGTAATGGGATACGTAAGCACCACCGGACAGGGCTTATATTATTTCCGGATTCAAACGCCATCCCCGGTTCCTGATCGGACGCGCCGGTATCCGGATTCCGTTCCTGGAGCGTAAGGATGTTCTGTTTCTGGGTCAGATGACGGTTGATATTAAGACCGATGATTTTATTCCGACCAATGATTTTATTAATGTTATGGTAGACGCGGTGGCTAAGGTAAGGATCAGTGATGACCCGGAAAAGATGAAGCTGGCGGCCAGGAACTTTCTGAATAAGAGTCCCAAGCAGATTACGGAGGATTTGATGGACTCCCTGCAGGGCAGATTGCCACTGTCAATGCCCAGATCGCCAAAGCTGAGCGTGATGCCGAGCTGACCGAGCGACAGGTTGCGGTCGAAGAGCAGAGACTGGCCGCAGAAATCAAGAAAAAGGCCGAGGCTGAAAAGTATGCCGTTGAGCAGAAAGCGGCTGCCGAGCTTGCCCGAAGACAGCGGGAGGCAGAGGCTCGTAAATACGAGATGGAAAAACAGGCGGAAGCCGAAAAGCTGAAAGCCGAAGCGCTAAAAGACGCGGTCGAGCAGGAAGCCATCGGTATTAAGGCCAGAGGTGAAGCGGAAGCAGCGGCCACCAAGGTTAAGGGGGCGGCGGAAGCAGCGGCTATTCAGGCCAAGGGTGAAGCGGAAGCGGTGGCAATGGAAAAGAAAGCTGAAGCATTTGCCAAATATGACAAAGCGGCGGTTATTGAAATGCTGATCGGAGTTATGCCTGAAATTGCCGGCAAGATTGCCGAACCGCTGGCTCAGATTGATAAAATTACGATTATTGGCGGCGGAGACGGTGGCAGCGGGATTGACAGTGTAGCAGGGAATGTGCCGATAGTAATGGCCAAAATGGTCAGGGAGGCAACCGGAATTGATATGACCGAGCTGATCAAAGCGGATACTTATGATGCTAAGGTAAACCGGAATGTGAATATTTCCGGGTTGACAGAAGATACCGGCAGCCAGGCGGGGGCAGCGGCAGCGGTAATTTATGAAAGCCAGAAAAATGATGATAATGAAAACTAAGGAGACTTAACATGGCAGAATCAATGATGGGACTGAAGAGAACCCATAGATGCACCGAGGTATCAGCAGCTCAGACTGGGCAGGAAGTAACGGTGATGGGCTGGGTTCAGAAAAGCCGGAATAAAGGCGGCATTATTTTTGTTGACTTGCGCGACCGATCCGGTATTCTGCAGATAATCTTCGAAGAAAGCGACTGCGGTGAGGAAAACTTTTTAAAGGCCGAAAAAATCAGAAGTGAATTTGTCATTGCTGTTACCGGTACTGTGGTGGCTCGTTCCGGCGGGGTGAATGAAAATCTGGCGACGGGAGCAATTGAGGTGCGGGCAGTGGGGCTGCGGATTCTGTCCGAAGCGGAGACACCGCCGTTTCCAATTGAGGAAAACAGCAAGACCAAGGAAGAAATGCGGCTGAAATACCGGTATCTGGATTTGCGCAGACCCGATATCCAGCGCAATTTAATGCTGCGCAGTAATATTGCCATTCTGACCCGTCAGTTTTTGGCCGGGGAAGGGTTTTTAGAGATTGAAACGCCGACGCTGATTAAAAGCACGCCGGAAGGAGCCAGGGACTATCTGGTGCCGAGCCGTATTCACCCGGGCAGCTTTTATGCCCTGCCGCAGTCACCCCAGATTTATAAGCAGCTTTTGATGTGCTCCGGTTATGACCGCTACTTTCAGCTTGCCCGCTGCTATCGGGATGAAGACCTGCGTGCCGACCGCCAGCCTGAGTTTACCCAGATAGACATGGAATTGTCCTTTGTTGATGTCGACGACGTGCTGGATGTAAATGAACGGCTGCTGTACCGGTTGTTTAAGGAGTTGCTGGGAGTAAAAATCCCGCAGCCGATTCCGCGCATGACATGGCAGGAAGCGATGAATCGATTCGGTTCGGACAAACCCGACCTGCGCTTTGGCATGGAGCTTAAGGACGTGTCCGCGGTCGTGAAGGATAGTGAGTTTGCCATCTTTTCAGACGCCCTGAAACAGGGCGGCAGCGTCCGCGGCATCAATGCTGCCGGACAGGGTGCAATGCCGCGTAAGAAAATTGACGCACTGGCGGCGTTTGCCAAAGATTTCGGAGCCAGGGGGCTGGCTTATCTGGCGGTTAATGAAGATGGCACCTATAAATCTTCCTTTGCCAAATTTATGACCGAAGAAGAGCTTCAGTCGCTTATATCGGCAATGGATGGAAAGCCGGGTGATCTGTTGTTGTTCGCGGCGGACCAAAACGATGTCGTATACAATGTTTTAGGAAATCTGCGTCTGGAGCTGGCAAGGCAGCTTGACCTGCTTAAAAAAGATGAGTTTAAGTTTTTGTGGGTGACGGAATTTCCGCTGCTCGAGTACAATGAGGAACAGGGGCGCTATACGGCCATGCACCATCCGTTTACGATGCCGATGGAAGAGGACTGGGAGCTGATCGACTCTGATCCGGGAGCGGTCCGGGCAAAGGCTTATGATATTGTGCTGAACGGTACGGAGCTTGGCGGCGGCTCGGTTCGTATTCATCAGGGGGATATCCAGTCTAAGATGTTTGAAGTGCTGGGCTTTGCTCCGGAGACGGCTAATGAACAGTTTGGCTTCCTGCTGGATGCATTCAAATACGGTGTTCCGCCTCATGCCGGACTGGCCTATGGCCTGGACCGGATTGCGATGCTGATGTGCGGCAGCGACAGCATCCGGGAAGTCATTGCCTTCCCTAAAGTGAAGGATGCGTCCTGCTTAATGAGCGAGGCACCGGCACCGGTGGATGAAAAACAGCTGACGGAACTGGGGATTTCGGTGGAGTAAAGGATAACGCTTATGGGAAAGATAGCGCTGCTGGTTTCACGCGAGGAAATGCTGTATCAGGCACATAATCTGTTGCAGGAAAAAGCGTATGATATCGGCGTGATGCGGGTGATTACGACCGGCGAGGCGGTTTCCGAGGCACGCCGGTCGGTGGCGCAGGGGGCGGCAATTATTATTGCCCGCGGCCTGCAGGCCTCGCTGATTAAGCAGTATACGGATATCCCGGTGGCAGAGATTATGATTACGGCGCAGGAAATGGCACTGCTGGTAGTCCGGGCAAAACAAATTTTAAAGAAAAAGAATCCGGTTATCGGGGTGATTGGATTTGAAAATATGTTTTGTAACATGTCATACTTTGACATGATTTATGAGATAGATCTGCGTACTTATTTTGCCGGGAAAGGCAGCGAGCTGGAAGCGGCGGCCGAACAGGCCGTGGCGGACGGCGTGGATCTGATGATCGGCGGAGATACGGCGGTTGAAGTGGCAGGACGGCACGGGATTCCGTCGTTGTTTCTTTCAATTACCGAGGATTCGATGCGCAATGCATTTGAAATGGCGGAGCGGATGGCCTTTGCCATGGGTGCTGAGAAACGGAATGCGGCGCAGATGGAGACACTAGCCAACCAATACCGCCTGTATCAGTTGATCCGCCACCGGCTGCGGTACGGCCGGGGGGTGATCCGTTATCCGAACGCCGATGTCCGGATTATCGTAACCAGTCATAAGCCCCTTTTGCACTTCGTACGCGATGGCCGGTTCCGTGAAGATTTATATTACCTGCTGACAGGGTTGCTGGTGCAGATTCCGCCGCTGCGGGAACGCAAAGAGGATCTGCGGATTAAAATTGAGACTGCTATCCGTGACTGTTGTGAGAATTATTCCCGCTATCATGTACTGACCCGGGGCGCTGCAGAGCGGCTTCTTTTGTATCCCTGGAGGGGCAATCTGCTGCAGGTGGAGAGTTTCTGTGAGCGGCTGATTCTGACTGCCAATAAACGGTCACTGGATGAAATTGCCGTTGGCCGGGTTCTGGAGGATCTGTACCAGGAAGAAGCGGTGGCTGAAGAAGCTTTTGGAGCTGGGAATGGGAAGGACTATCCTGAGGAGGCGGAAGAGATTCTAAAAATCTTGCGGCGGATGAGAGGTAACCGGGAAAAGACCGCTCAAGCCCTGGGGATGAGTAAGGCAACCCTGTGGCGGCGGATGAAGGAATACGGCCTTGAATGGTAATGAAATGAATGTGAAATGAATATGAAATGATTTTGAAATAATATTCGTATTGTATAAAAAAGAGCCTGCCTTTCGTAAAATTCACCCATAGCAAAACCGGTTTATATTTACTATAATTCAGAAAACAAGTAAATAAACTAAAAAGTGAGGTATGCATATGAAAGTAGGTTTTATTGGTTTAGGTATTATGGGCAGGCCAATGGCAAAGAATCTGGTTAAGGCCGGACATGAGGTAGTCGTTTTTGACTTTAATAAGGAAGTTGTGGACGACCTGGTATCCTGTGGTGCCAAGGCGGCACCGACCGGCAAAGAAGTAGCCGCTCAGGTGGAGGCAGTTATTACCATGGTTCCCAACTCACCGCACGTAAGAGCAGCAGTTCTGGGCGAAAACGGCGTCGCCGAAGGCGCTAAGCCAGGTACAGTGGTGATCGACATGAGTTCCATCGATCCGACCGAAAGCAAGGCTATCGGTGCGGAACTGGCAAAATCCGGAATCGAAATGCTGGATGCACCGGTATCCGGCGGCGAACCGAAAGCCATTGACGGAACCCTGTCGGTGATGGTTGGCGGAAAGAAAGAGCTGTTTGATAAGTACTATGATATGCTGATGGTTATGGCCAGTTCGATAGTATATGTCGGCGGGCTTGGCTCCGGCAACGTGGCAAAGCTGGCAAATCAGATTATAGTTGCCGTTAATATTGCAGCAGTATCCGAAGCGATGACATTTGCAAAAAAAGCCGGAACCGATCCGGAGCTTGTATATCAGGCAATCCGCGGCGGTCTGGCAGGTTCAACCGTAATGGATGCCAAAGTTCCGATGATGCTTAACCGTAATTTCAAACCGGGCTTCCGTATTGAATTACATATCAAGGATCTGAACAATGCCTTAAATGCTGCTCATGCGGTCAGCTCACCAATACCGCTGACCGGACAGCTGATGGAAATTATGCAGGGACTCTAAGCCGACGGATACGAAACAGAGGATCACTCTAGTATTGTAAAATACTACGAAAAGATCGCCAACACCACAGTTGAGCCAAGCAAATAAAAGCCGTGGGCAGGAAGGTCGTTAAGATGAATACAGATTTTATTAAAGGCGTTATTGTCCCCATTATTACCCCAATCGATCAGAATGAGTGCATTGATGAGGCGAAACTTAAAGAACAAGTGGATTATGTGATTGACGGCGGGGTATCCGGTATTCTGGCTTTTGGCAGCAACGGGGAATTTTATGCCGTGGAAGAAGATGAAATGGAGCGGGGGCTGAAAATCATGATTACCCAGGCCGCCGGCCGGGTACCCGTTTATTTTGGAATTGGGGCGGTCAGCACGAAGAAATGCTGCCGTCTTGCCAGGATGGCGCAGGAAAACGGCGCAGCGGGGATTTCGATCCTCCAGCCAATGTTCTTAAAGCCGACCGAGGAAGAAATGTATTGCCATTTTAAAACCGTAGCCGACGCTGTTCCGAAGCTTCCGGTACTGCTTTACAATAATCCCGGACGGACCGGTTATACCATATCCGCAAGCCTGGTTGAACGGCTGGCGGCCTCCGTGGATAATATTGTCGGCATGAAAGATACCAGCGGTGATATTACCCTGACTGCCGAGTTTATCCGCCGGACCCGTCAGGTCAACTTTAAAGTCTTCGGCGGAAAAGATACACTGCTGTATGCGTCGATGTGTCACGGCGCGGTGGGCGGTGTGTGTACCGCCGCCAATTTCATGCCGGAATTAATAACGGATATCTATAATAAATATATAGCAGGAGATTTGGAAGGTTCGCTGGAAGCACAGTTTAAGCTGAACCCGGTTCGTTTATCCATGGATCCGGCAAGCTTTCCGGTGGCGGCAAAGGATATGGCAAATCTGCGCGGAAGAAACGTTGGTGTGCCGTATAAGCCGAATCTTCCGACCCCGGAAGGCGCGGTACTGGATAAAATCAGAAAAGAGATGCAGACAGCAGGGCTGATTTAATTAAATAAACAAAATCAACCAAGCAGACTGGCGGCCCGGATATGAGCTGCCGGTCTGTTTCCATACCTGACGCAGTGAGAAAGGAAATTATTATGAAATTTTTATTTGCATCAGATTCATTTAAGGGAACCCTGTCCTCAGAAGAAATTATTGATATATTGACCGATTCGGCAAGGGCAGTGTTTCCGGATTGTATCTGCCGCGGGGTACCGGTTGCGGACGGCGGAGAAGGGACGGTGGATGCCGTTATCAAAGCGATGAACGGAACCATGAGGAGCGTTTCCGTACATGGCCCGCTGATGGAGGAAACAAGTGCCGCCTATGGTGTGTTCGGCGGTCAGCAGGCGGTCATTGAAATGGCGGCGGCCTCCGGTCTGCCGATGGTGCCGGAGGAAAAAAGAAATCCTTTACATACAACTACCTATGGAACCGGCGAGTTAATTAAAGATGCCCTGGATCAGGGCTACCGTAAAATAGCAATTGCAATCGGGGGCAGTGCCACCAATGACGGCGGGATGGGGGCGATGACAGCGCTGGGCGTCCGGTTTCTGGATGCGGCGGGAAATGAATTAACCGGCTTTGGAAAGGACTTAGGGAAAATTACGGCAATAGATATAAGCGGCCTGCATCCGGCCGTATCAGAAACCGAATTTACCGTGATGTGTGATGTGACGAACCCGCTGACCGGGTCGGACGGGGCAACCTATACGTTCGGCAGGCAAAAGGGCGGAACGCCCGAAATTCTGGATCAGCTGGAACAGGATATGAAGCAGTATGCCAGGCAGCTGTATGATTTAAGCGGCATCGACGTGGATCAGATTGCCGGTGCCGGAGCGGCCGGCGGCCTGGGCGCGGCGCTTAAGGTATTTCTTAAGGCCGGTATGAAATCCGGGATAGAAACCGTCCTGGATCTGATTAAATTTGACACCCTGCTAAGCGGTGTTGATCTGGTCATTACCGGGGAAGGGAGAATGGACTGGCAGTCGGCCTTTGGAAAGGTACCCAGTGGAATCGGAATGCGCTGCCATAAAAAAGGTATTCCCGCCATTGCCATTGTCGGCGGAATGGGAATTGGCGCAGAAAAAATTTATGACTTCGGCATTGAAAGCATTATTACCACCATTAATGGTGCGATGGACATCCAGGAGGCTCTTGACCAGGCTGCACAGTTGTACCGGGGGGCGGCGCTTAGAACCTTTCGGATGCTGGCGGCAGGAATGAAATTAAAGTAGCAGAGCAGTTCAAACGCACTAAAAAACAAGGAGGGAGCAATGGAATTTAAAATGGAAAAAACAGTCAGCCTGCCAGATGGCATAAAGGTCCCGGCGGTTGGACAAGGCACTTGGTTTTTGGGGGAAAACCGGGCGGCAAGAAGCCAGGAGGTGGAAACTCTGCGGGCCGGAATTGAGGCCGGAATGAGTCTTTTGGATACTGCTGAAATGTATGGCAGCGGCAGAGCCGAAGCCTTAATCGGTGAAGCCATTTCCGGGTATGACAGGAAACAGTTGTTTCTCGTGTCCAAGGTCTTTCCGCAAAATGCCGGCCGCAGGAATATCTTTAATAGCTGTTTGGCCAGCATGGAACGGATGAAAACCGATTATATTGACCTGTATCTGCTTCACTGGCGGGGGGCAGGCGGGTGATTTAAAGCAGGGCTTATACAGCAGCCCGGTTTTAAACCAGATTGCCAAAAACCACCGGTGCAGCGTCAGCCAGGTGCTGCTGGCGTTCGTCCTGCAAGGCAAAGATGTGATAGCGATACCCCGGACCGCAAACAAAGTCCACCTGGATATTGTCTGATTGTATTAAATTCAAAAATACTCGTTGTCTTTTTAACTTTTCTTGTATACAATATTCAGCTGTTGTAGAATAGAATTACAACTTTGCTGATGTTATCATTTAGAGGAGGAGAGTTATGGCAGTACATGTAATTCATGAGGCAAACCGTTGTTTGAATTGCAAAAAACCCCTGTGTCAGCAGGGATGTCCAATTCATACACCGATACCGGAAATGATTCAGGCTTTTAAGGAGGGACATCTGGAGGATGCGGGGAATATGATTTTTGAAAATAATCCGATGTCACTCATCTGTTCTCTGGTCTGTAATCATGAAAGACAATGCGAGGGTCACTGTATTCTGGGAAGAAAAGGGCAGCCGGTGCATATCAGTTCCATTGAAAATTATATTTCAGATACCATGTTTGAACGTCTGAGTATTGAGCAGGAGCCCAAAAACGGCAAAAAAGTAGCGGTCATCGGAGCCGGACCGGCGGGTATCACCATTGCAATTTCACTGTCAAAAAAAGGCTATTCGGTAACAATTTTTGATTCCAGAGAAAAAATCGGCGGAGTTTTGCAATATGGTATTCCGGAATTTCGGCTGCCGAAAAAGATCTTATCCCGTTACAAGCAGAAGCTTTTAGACCTTGGCATTAAAATCCGTCCCAATACCACCATTGGCGGTGCCCTGGAAATCAAGGATCTGTTCCGAGACGGTTACCAAAGCATTTTTATCGGGACAGGGGTGTGGCGGCCAAAGACCCTGGGGATCAAGGGCGAGTCTTTGGGTCATGTCCATTTTGCCATTGATTATCTGGCCAATCCAGATGCTTACAACCTGGGTAACAGCGTGGCAATTATTGGGGTAGGAAATTCCGCAATGGATGTTGCCCGTACGGTAATCCGGCATGGTTCGCGCAACGTTACACTTTATGCCAGAGGGAAAAAAAGTGATGCCAGTGAACATGAAACCACATATGCCAGACTGGATGGTGCGCAGTTTGAATTTGGTAAGGCGATTACCGAAATTAATGATTACGGTCCGGTCTTTCGCACGGTTTTCTTTGATGAGGAAGGGAATAAAACCGGAGTGGCGGAAGAAACCGAGCAGGTTTATGCCGATTCGGTCATTATTTCAATCAGCCAGGGACCCAAAAACAAGCTGGTGACTACGACAGAAGGACTGAAAGCTGCGGAAAGCGGCTTGCTGGTTACCAACCAGTACGGAGAGACCACCCATCCCGGAATCTTTGCCGCGGGTGATGTGGTGCTGGGGGCCAAAACCGTGGTGGAGGCAACGGCCTATTCCAAGATCGTCGCTGAAGCGATGGATCATTATATGAAGACTAACGATTATCATAGATAATAGGAACAGCCATAGCTGCCATTTGTGCAGTTATGGCTATTTTTATATACATATTATAAAATTCTGATTTTTTTGTGTGTGTCAATAAAAAATATTAATTCTCAAATTAAAAATATTTAGAGAAATCTTAAAATTATCAATTTTACTTCATGTATAAAAGCGATTATAATAAAAAACAAAATGAATTACGCCGATTACTTGTTAAAATAAACAAAACGGAGATCGCTATTTAGCAGTAAAGCATGCTTTCACCAAGTCGCAGAAATATGTTTCCGGTTCATGCAAAATCAATGATTTTCGGTGCACCAGCAGGTTATAACGGAACAGCTTAGGCTCCAGCGAATAATAACGAACCAGTTCCCGTTCGCTGGCACAGGATTCGGCTATGAAAGTTACTCCGGCTCCGTTTGCAGCCATGGTTCTGGTCGTAATGATACTGTTTGTTTCACACATGGCTTTCGGCCGGAACCGGTATTCGTCAAAAACCCGATCCGCTATGGTGCGGAACGTAGAGCCTTTTTTTGACAGTAAAAAATTATCTTCCTGAAAAGCTTCGATCAGCTCGCCAAGCTGTAGCAAAGAAGAATCCCGTTTCCGGCAAAATGGATGACCAGCCGGAATGGCAAAAAAAACTTCTTCTTCCTTTAGGAGGACGGCCTGATCTTCAAACGGAGCTAATTCGTTGGCAGCCATAATTCCAAGATCAATGGTTTCATTCAGCAGCAGTTTGGTCAGGTCGGGAAGACTTGTTTCGGTAATTTCAATCGAATATCCCGGGTATTGCTTTTTAAATCCCGGAATGATTTTGGAGAGCACCTGAAGTGCAAACAGGGAAGTAGCGCCAACGGTAATTTGCCCTTTGTTTTCCAATGCCGATATTTCATGGTAGAGCTGTTTTTGAATATCAATGATCTGCCGGGCAGCTTCAGTATAAAGCCGGCCTGCCGGCGTAGGGGTTAATTCGTTTTTGGCTCGGAAAAATAAAGGCGCGCCCAGTTCCTGTTCCAGTTTGGCAAGATATTGACTGAGTGAGGATTGAGATACATAGAGCTCCTTTGCGGCTTTTGTCATATTCCGGTGGCGGGAAATGGCAAGTATGTATTCCAGATATTTAGTATCCATATGCTAAAATCCCCTTTGTATGTATACGATTAGCAAAAGTGATTGCTGCAATCAGCATTGCGAATTGGTGAAAATGTGCAGCATATTGTATAATGGCAATACCAGAATGCTCACAATAGACAAATGAGCATTTGGCGGCACATTTAGATTATAGCATAGATGTTTATCTAAAGCAATGAACCAGGAGGGCAGAGAATGGAACAAGCGGGGACACCAATAGTAACCGAGATGCAGGTGATTCCGGTCGCCGGCTATGATAGCATGGCGATGACATTAAGCGGTGCGCATGCACCGTACTTCACCAGAAATCTGGTGGTTTTAAAAGACAATGCCGGAAATACCGGAATCGGAGAAATTCATGGCGGCGATTATACCTGTGAAGCGTTAAGAAGCGCAGCCCGGTTTGTCACCGGGCAGCCTACAGGAAAATACCGTGCCATCCTGGACCGTATTCATAAGACCGGTACCAGAGCTGCGGGTGACGATGGAGAGGGGATTCAAAGCCTTGATATCAGCAAGCTGAAGTTTGTGGTGAAGGCAGAATGGGCTATTGAATGTGCGCTGCTGGATCTGCTGGGACAGTATCTGGGGCTGTCGATGTGTGAACTTCTGGGAGATGGAAAACAGCGGGATAAAATAGAAACCTTAGGTTATCTGTTTTATGTGAGTGATAAGGAAAAAGCCGCCGTCCTTGGATATCTGGATGAATCGTCAGACAATGACCCATGGTTTCGTCTGCGGCGGCAGGAAATGCTGACCCCGGAACGAATTGTGGAGCAGGCCTTGATATTAAATGAAAAATATGGTTTTAAAAACTTTAAGTTAAAAGGCGGGGTACTGTCCGGCAGTGAAGAGATGGAGGCGGTTCGGAATTTGAAAAAACAATTCCCGAACGGACGTATTAACATTGATCCGAATGGTGCCTGGAGTTTGGCGGAAGCCATTGAACTGTGCAAGCCAATGGAGAATGTGCTTACATATGTGGAAGATCCCTGCGGACCAGAAAGCGGTTTTTCCAGCCGGGAGATCATGTGCGAGTTTAAAACCGCTATTAATCTGCCGGTGGCAACCAATATGATTGCGACGGACTGGCGGCAGTTCTATCATGCGGCATCGTTAAAAGCAGTGGATATTGTGCTGGCGGACCCGCATTTCTGGGGCTTTAACGGCAGTGTGAGGATGGCTCAGATATTAAATGACTGGGGTTTGACCTGGGGAAGCCACTCCAACAATCATTTTGATATTACCCTGACTGCTTTTGCCCATGTGGCGGCGGCTGCACCCGGTTCTCCGACGGCTCTGGATACACATTGGATCTGGCAGGACGGGCAGAATTTGCTGAAAGATACTCCGGCAATTCGGAACGGATATCTGGAAGTACCGAAAAAACCGGGACTGGGAGTATCCATTGACATGGAACGCGTAAAGGCAGCCAATAAACTCTATCATCAGCTGCCGGGCCATGACAGGGATGATGCAATGGCGATGCAGTATTTGATTCCCGGGTGGAAGTTTGACTCAAAGAAACCTGCCTTGGTCAGATAATTAATAAGAAAAGGGGAAATGAGATGTTTTTCAAAAAGTATGGTGACATTGTTGTAAGTGTATTTTACCTGATCCTGGCAGCTGCAATTCTCGTGATGGCCAAAATGCTGCCGGTATCTGCAGTGACAAGCCTGGGACCGGACTTTATGCCGACCGTGATCGGCGTGGTTACCCTGATTCTTGCGGCTATCCTGCTGATTACCAGTATTAAGAACTTTAAGTCCAATCTGGCCGAAGTCCAGGCAGGCATAGAAAAAGATGAATCCGATTATAAACGGGTATTAAGCAGCTTTATTGTTGTTCTGGCCTATGTCATGATCTTAAAACCGTTGGGATTTATTATTTCGACCATCGTATATCTGCCGATTCAGATGTTTATCCTGTCTCCGGCAGATCAGCGAAACGGAAAAAGTGCAGTGAAGCTGACCATCTTATCGGTGATTTTTACCATGGCAGTATTCTTCTTGTTTCGTTATGGCTTTAAGATTATCCTGCCGTCCGGTATCTTCACAATTAACTTATAGGGGGTTATAGTATGCAAGCGTTAGCAAGTTTGGGAAATGCCTATCTATCAATTTTAAATCCGGCATCGCTGTTGTTAATGGCAGCGGGTGTTACGGTCGGAATCATCTTCGGTTCGATTCCGGGCCTGTCCGCATCCATGGCGGTTGCTCTGTTTCTGCCGCTGACCTTCGGAATGGTGCCATCAATGGGGATGAACCTGCTGGTAGCTGTTTATATCGGCGGTATTTCGGGCGGTCTGATTTCTGCGATTTTATTGAATATGCCCGGTACGGCATCTTCAATCGCAACCTGTTTTGACGGCCATCCGATGGCTATGAAGGGAGAAGCCGGAAAAGCACTGGGACTGGGAATTGTATTTTCCTTCCTGGGCTCCGTATTTTCATTTATTATTTTGACATTCTGTGCGCCAATGCTGGCTGATATCGCATTGAAGTTTACCCCGGCCGAAAACTTCGGAATCACCTTCTTTGCTCTGACCATGGTAGCAATCCTGTCTTCCGGCAATATGGTCAAAGGTGTACTTGCCGGGATGCTGGGACTGATTTTTACCTTGGTAGGAATGTCACCAATTGATGGGACACCGCGTTTCATTTTCGGCAATTCGAACCTGATGGCCGGGTTTGATACCCTGCCAACCCTGATCGGTATCTTTGCAATTTCCGAAATCCTTGTTACGGCGGAGACCATTAATCATGGAAAAGTAGAAACAATCAAGATGAAACCGATTAAAGGCTTTGGCTTCAGTTGGGCGGAATTTATATACCAGATTCCGAATGCCATCCGTTCCGCTCTGATCGGTACCGGGATTGGGATCCTGCCTGGCATCGGCGGAAGCACCTCCGGGATGCTGGCATATGTGACAGCGAAGAATATGTCCAAATATCCGGAAAAGTTCGGCAAAGGCTGTCCGGATGGTATTGTTGCAACCGAGACGGCAAACAATGCAACCATCGGCGGCGCAATGATCCCACTGCTGGTTCTTGGTATCCCCGGTGATGGTGTTACAGCAATGATGCTGGGCGGTTTCCTGATTCATGGATTGTCTGCCGGACCGCTGCTGTTTGTCAAAAACGGTGATGTGGTTTATGGGATTTTTGCGGCCTGTATGGTCTGCAGTTTATTCATGCTGATTATTGAATTTGTCGGTATCCGTGGATTCGTCCAGCTGTTAAAGATTCCGAAGCATATTCTGATGCCGCTGATACTGGTTCTGTGCTGTGTTGGTGCATATGCCACCAACAATCGTATTTTTGACGTCCAGTCCATTATCCTGTTTGGTATGGTTGGATATCTCTTCCACAAATTTAAACTGCCGACAACGCCGTTTGTCTTATGCTTCCTGATCGGAAGCATGCTGGAAACGTATCTGCGCCGCGGTATTATGCTGTATAAGTCCTTCGGGGCAT
>Ga0153999_1000307_pt1 | contig 23075 bp, 18 predicted proteins | sample TSNC083MetaG_FD_104675 | JGI IMG/M metagenome (GOLD analysis project Ga0153999, IMG submission 104675) | Attine ant fungus gardens microbial communities from North Carolina, USA - TSNC083 MetaG | ecosystem: Host-associated > Fungi > Mycelium > Unclassified | place: USA: North Carolina, Lumber... | reverse complement strand
TAATCCCGGATCTGCATTTCCTGGGGCAAAATATCTTTCATACCGGTGACCGGCTTCTTAATTAATGCCATAACTGGTCTCCTTACTCTTTTTTTCGTTCCTTGATTATAGCACAAGGGTTCTTGCTTGTCTATGCGGGAGCGCGGAAAAAAATTCTTGAAATTTTCGTCAGGAGTGTTATACTATTTTCTAGGGAGATATAGCTCAGCCGGGATGAGCGTTCGCCTCACACGCGAGAGGTCGTGGGTTCGAGCCCCACTGTCTCCATTTACCGAAAAGTCTGGAAATACCGCCGATTCTCAACAAAAACGTGGGTTGGCGGTATTTTATTTGATATAAGTACATTATTCTGCGATAGCTTTTTATCATTTTTAAAACGATATTACACAAAATACAACACGTCTGTGGTAGCCTGGCTGTCCTGCCCGGCTTAAAAAAAGTCCCGGATCTCTCCGGGGCAGGTTAAAATTTTAATTGAATTGTATATTTTGGTTCGTCTCATTTTCGATGGTGATCTTCACTTCTTTAGTATCCTTCTTCATTCCTTCTATATTCTTTTAGGATAAGATCCAGCTTTTCACTATCTGTCATTGTTGCCCTCCCGATGCAGGGGAGCGGAGGTAAGTCCGCTCTCCCTTTGCCCATTCTTATGTCATATCTTCGATTCGTTCTTATAGCTTTCTTAATTCATTTTCCAGGTGGTTCACCCGAATCAGCGGTATTTCCTTTTCATTCCCTGCCTTTTGCGCTTTGTCCGGTACTTCCATTTCAATTCCCACGTCTATGTTCTCGGTAAGATCTTGCCCTTCCTTAACTTCCCTTATTATAGCATATTTATACTATGTACCAACGACATATTTACACTTTATTCATTTTTTCTTCGATGGCTGCCGTTATAAACGCAGATAGTGATTTGTACCCAGCAGCGTCTGCCGCAGCTTGCCATTCTGCCTTCCTGCCCTTTTCTGCCATTACCGTAATGCGGTCGTATTTTTCCTTCTGGTACTCATTTACATATTTAAATGCCGCTTTTTTGTCCGCAAAAGCCAACACACCACCTCCTTTTATATTAGGATATCACACACTTGTGCAGATTGCAAATGGCATTTTATAGTATTTTTAAACTTTTTTATAAAAATGCTAAACGAAATATTTTCTATTTATATATATTTACACGTATTATTTTGTAGGATATAATGATGTCGGGGGTAAAAGGTATTGACAAATATATCAAGTCAAAGCAAAATATATCAAGTCGAAGCAAAATGTACTTGCAAGCAGCACGCTGATTGGATATAATAAAGTGCGTAAGCAATGCGCGGGTATTGCTCGTATCCATTCCTGACGGTCAAACCGCCTTAACGAATACAGAGATTTTGGGGGTTGAGCCCACTGTCTCCATTTCTTCTTAAATATAAGAATTGCATATGGGCTCGTAGCTTAGCTGGGAAAGCGCTGCGTTCGCAACGCAGAGACCGAGGGTTCGAATCCCTTCGGGTCCATGAGAGAGGCCGGTGATCATAAGATCACTGGCTAATTTTTATTTCGATCCACGCTCCCAAGGGGGAGCGACATAATGGCATCTACCTTAGTACTGCTAGAGCTAGATTTCAATCCACGCTCCCAAGCGGGAGCGACTCGGGGTTTATGTTTAAACGTGCCCCCGTTTATGAATTTCAATCCACGCTCCCAAGGAGGAGCGACCCGATGGCGCGACATTGGCCTTTGACTGTGTACTATTTCAATCCACGCTCCCAAGGGGGAGCGACCGGTTATACACAAACGGTGCGCTTTACTGACACATTTCAATCCACGCTCCCAAGGGGGAGCGACCCGATCAGGTTGACCTCTCTGTCGCAATGCTGAATATTTCAATCCACGCTCCCAAGGGGGAGCGACTCCCTGCATCCTCATTCCTTACCGGACCTTCCAGATTTCAATCCACGCTCCCAAGGGGGAGCGACAATACTGTTATATTCCTACCTAGCCAATATGGAATTTCAATCCACGCTCCCAAGGGGGAGCGACACGAAACCCACGTAACTATTGCCCCCGGAAACATATTTCAATCCACGCTCCCAAGGGGGAGCGACCGACCCTAAAATGCGTAGCAGAGAGCCCCATCCGATTTCAATCCACGCTCCCAAGGGGGAGCGACTTGGCAACAAGCCGCGGGCTGGTGTCCTGGAAAAATTTCAATCCACGCTCCCAAGGGGGAGCGACCAAGGTCAAGGAGTACTGGAGAGAGGCATTAGTATTTCAATCCACGCTCCCAAGGGGGAGCGACTTTGACGATTTTCTCTTCTGTCAGCTCGTCTCCATATTTCAATCCACGCTCCCAAGGGGGAGCGACACAGCTGGAGATTGCCATACACCGGATTGTAACAATTTCAATCCACGCTCCCAAGGGGGAGCGACTCTCGGGGCGAACCCTATCGCCCTTGTCCTCGGTGATTTCAATCCACGCTCCCAAGGGGGAACGACTTGCCGGTTACGTCATTCCTGTAGGAGTCATAGTAATTTCAATCCACGCTCCCAAGGGGGAGCGACACCGTCAAGTACATAACCGAAAACTATGATCTGATTTCAATCCACGCTCCCAAGGGGGAGCGACCACCTTCCATATGCCCCTGCATCCTTTCAGGTAGGATTTCAATCCACGCTCCCAAGGGGGAGCGACGAAATGGAGTGTTTTGTTACAGAAGCATGAAGAGATTTCAATCCACGCTCCCAAGGGGGAGCGACAGGAAGAACATCCGCTACAATGCCAGTCATTTCAATTTCAATCCACGCTCCCAAGGGGGAGCGACAAAGCCCTGATGCAGTGCCAACCTTGGTAGCCTTATTTCAATCCACGCTCCCAAGGGGGAGCGACATGGGGCGCACATTACCGGGCGTCCCATTGTTTATATTTCAATCCATGCTCCCAAGGGGGAGCGACCTATTGTAGCCGGAATCGAGGGAAATGTAAAGGTATTTCAATCCACGCTCCCAAGGGGGAGCGACCCACCGGCGCCTGAAAGAGCCAGAAAACCTATCGCTATTTCAATCCACGCTCCCAAGGGGGAGCGACGCGCCCCTCTACTTGGTGGAACAAAAGCTACTGGATTTCAATCCACGCTCCCAAGGGGGAGCGACCTGCTATAATTATTTACCACAGATGAGGAAACAAGATTTCAATCCACGCTCCCAAGGGGGAGCGACGAATACATACATAGGAAAGTGTCAAACTACGGATGATTTCAATCCACGCTCCCAAGGGGGAGCGACTGGGGCATCTTATTGCCTTGCTATTGTTATCTAAATTTCAATCCACGCTCCCAAGGGGGAGCGACACAGCAAGGGGTTTTTATAGGATAGCGTGATCTGATTTCAATCCACGCTCCCAAGGGGGAGCGACATGTCACAACTTCGCCCTCTTCCGGTTCTACCCCATTTCAATCCACGCTCCCAAGGGGGAGCGACATTTGTATTGTTTCCACTGGTTTCATTTCTCCTTATTTCAATCCACGCTCCCAAGGGGGAGCGACGTGGATAGAGAACAGAGGCTTCCCCATCCACAATTTCAATCCACGCTCCCAAGGGGGAGCGACAAACATTACTCCTATCCCGATGGCTATGAAACTCATTTCAATCCACGCTCCCAAGGGGGAGCGACCTGCAGCGGTCTGGATACCTGCTTGAGGATATCCAATTTCAATCCACGCTCCCAAGGGGGAGCGACTTCGCTGTGTCTTATTACGACACGTGCGTACTGGATTTCAATCCACGCTCCCAAGGGGGAGCGACTTCACTTCGATACCGCTACGCCAGAGTGCGTTGATTTCAATCCACGCTCCCAAGGGGGAGCGACGAAATAGATAGTCCGGAGTGGTCGCCATTGCTTATTTCAATCCACGCTCCCAAGGGGGAGCGACGCTGTGCGATGCAGATGAAGTGTGTGTTTTGGGATTTCAATCCACGCTCCCAAGGGGGAGCGACGGTAAAAAAGATGCGGGAATCCTTGCAAATAAAAATTTCAATCCACGCTCCCAAGGGGGAGCGACATCTGCATCCTGGTTCATCAGAACTACCAAATTATTTCAATCCACGCTCCCAAGGGGGAGCGACCCATGCTTCCAGCCACGCCGATGCTTATCTTGGATTTCAATCCACGCTCCCAAGGGGGAGCGACCGGTTTGCCAATCCACCATAAATATGATGCTCGTATTTCAATCCACGCTCCCAAGGGGGAGCGACCGCAAATTCAGAAAATATTTCCATTTTACATAAAAACTATTTCATTAATTCGTAAAAAACGCATTCATTGTATCACTTTTTCCCTAATTGTCATTTTTTCCAAAAACTTATTACCCTGATTTCCTGGTGCGAACCTCCCAGGGATTTTATGTTCACTTGTACTTCGCACTAAACAAACAACACTCCCTCCGCATCATATGTCTCTTTTGCACCCACATGTACAACCTTATTCGCATATGAATTCCCAAGATTATAAAACCGCAAGCTATCTGTCTTTGGTTCAATTAGCTTTTCCAGCTCATTTCTCAGTTCTTTGAATTGCGCTGCCGATACGTTGCATTCAAATACGGAATTCTGTACCCTCTGGCCAAAATTTTGACACTTCTTCGCCACTTTCCGCAATCTGCGTTTACCGGCATCGTCAACTGTGCTTACATCATACGTAATTAAAAGCAGCATAACAACCTCACTTCCACAGAAATGGAGGATACGCGTCCAGATCCCCTCGAATATAACGGGCAAGTAACAGCGCCTGCACATGCGGCACTAGCCCCCACGGAACTTTCTCCTTCAAGAATGGATGAACCAGCGTTTCCTTTTTCCTTGTCTGCCATGCATTCAATAATGCTTTTCTTCCCTCTTCTTCCAAAAGCACTGCGCCATTCTCACTTCTTTGAAAATGTTTCCCCTGTAACACACGATTATTAACCAGGGAAAGTGCAAATCGGTCACATAGAACACTTCTTAACTCTTCTATTAAGTCTAAAGCCAGGGACGTCCTCCCTGGCCGATCCTTATGCAGGAATCCCACATAAGCATCCAGACCTACTCCCTCCAATGCATTGGCACAATCACGAGCCAACAGTGTATAAACAAATGATAAGATGGCATTAAAATTATCCAAAGGGGGACGACGTGACCTTTCCCGAAAGTAAAAATCCTCTTTGTTTTGTAGAATTAAATCATCCAGGACAGAAAAGTATCGTGTTGCTGCTTCCCCTTCTAATCCCCTAAGAGAATCCAAATTCGTACTTTCACTCGCCATTTGTATGATTTCTGCCAAATGAGCGGAGACACCTTTTAGCTTTTCCACATCCAGGCGCATTTCATAATCTCTGGTTGCCCGTTCCAGTACCCAGCGCGAGTTGTACAGTTTGCCTACGATAAAATACTTCGCAATAAAATGACAATCTGCTTCGTTCTCGGAAAGTGCGTACTGCTTCTTACGAAGCAGCACATTTCCTTTCGATTCCCCATGCACACCAGCCAGAAACCTTCCGCTAGGCGAGAAAAAATTCAGTCCGACACCTCTTTTGGTGCACGCTCCCATCAGAGCCGGTGAGGCACCCTTATATCCAAAGTACTGAATCGATTCAAACAGATGCAAGGGGTAACGCCCCACGGTTTCTTCGCCATTTAGAACCACGATATTTTCTCCATCCAAAGTCAGATATGTCTCCGGCGTGAGAACGAACAGGGTATTCAATAATTGCTTCATGCATCCTCCTCCCTGATTCTCGCATTTACATAGCTTACTGCTGAGACATTCGTACAAAGCTTGGGCAGGCAAATTTCCACTAAGGAACAGGCCCTACAAGATTTGGAAGGCTTTACCTTCGGTGTATATCCCCGCTCCAGATATGCATGCATTTCTTCCAGCATCAAAACTGCCTCTTGCCGTAGGGAATCAGAAAAGTTCACAGTCTCTCGCCGCCGCCGTTCACCGTAGTATAAAAATCCCTGGGGAATTTCGGACAGTAGCATCTCCTCCAAACACATTGCCTGCAGACAAAGCTGCAAAGCATCTGCATTGTGCTTCTTCGGGATGCCTTTTTTATATTCTACCGGAACCACTTTCCAACTCCCATCTCTTCCAAACAAAGATACCCCATCCTTGTGCCGATGGAATTCCACCACATCACAGATCCCGCTTACTCCCAATTTCCGCGATTCTACTCGCATTCCGCGGGTGACCAACAAATCGCCGCGCATCTCTGTCTGATCTTCATCGTGGCACCGCTCATGCATGATTTTTCCATCTACCGTACGCTCATTCTCCTGCCACTGCTGCTCCAAGTGAATCAAAGCCCATTGTCTGCGGCAGAAGGCAAAGTGCTGAATTCCAGATATCATGAGGTATTGCTCTTCAGAATATTCACTCATACCATTAATTCACACGAGACTCCCGCAGGAAGGTCGTCATTATTAACTTGAATTTTATAATCGGAATATTCTCTGGCAATCTTGTCTGCATCAACTTTTTTCACGGAGACAAGATCAAAAAGTTTGTAAGCCGGAGCATTCCCAAGCTCACTGTCATGTTTGAAAACAATCAATTGTCTTACTGCCATCTTGCCACGTGCTGCAGAGTGATCATGTTCAAACATATTGAGAATTGCCTCCCACAACAACTGCAGGTCTTCCTCGGAAAATCCGGTTGTCTTCCTTGCCAGATTTGCCGACACATACCCCTCGGCCCGATACAAAGCATAAGGAATAATGTGCTTTCTTCCCATCTCTGTATCCTTGTTTTCCGCATCCTTCTCTGTTGTAATTGCCACTCGTGTAATCGTCACTTCCTGAGGAGTGACTGGCTCGATGCTCTTTGCAAATCCAACCTGAACCGGTCCCCGAACCTGCCCACAATTCAAGGCAGCTTTCACAAAAGTGGTCATTACCGCTCCGAAGGTACGGATGTCATAATACTTTGCACACATAAAATCACGGATTTTGCGATCCAGTTCTCCATCTGCCTTTTTCGCTTCTTTTACTGCTATCTCATCCACCCCAAGTGCCTCGAAAGCCGTACGATCACTGGTATTCAGCGGCACCTTTTCCTTAATATAGATTGCATAGCCGCTCTGGTCCTCCATTCGTGTCTCCACATAATTTCGGATCTTACGTTTTAAACAAACATCTGTTACGATGCCATGGCCGGTTTCAGGATCAACACGCGGCATATTCCCGGCATCCGGATCACCATTGGGATTCCCATTTTCCACTTCAAAAAGAATTACAAATTCATACCGATTTTGGATTACTTCACTCATTTGTTTTCCTCCTTATTTTTCTTCTCGTATCTTTTTTGAACCTGTTGATAATATCCCACCATAAAAATCCCTTGCTCCTGCAGGTTAAATCGTGTCGGGAAGGGATTCTCAATGTCCTCAATCCTTGCCAACAGTTCTCCTATCTCCTGCTCCCGGAACTTCCCATAGTCTGCTTTTGCCGTATGGTGGCTGGCCAAGCGAAGTAACTGTGGAAATATAAGTGCCGGAGTTGCACATGCTGAGGTAAAATACCGATCCTTGATCGTTGCCTTTATACCCGGACTTGCCTCCTCCTGCGCTTTTTCCAGGACAGCAAATAAACGTCCCAGAATATAGGGTCTGTTATTCGTGCTCTCATTGACTGCCATACGCAGTACCTCCTTATCCGTATCTTTATAGTAATTTTTTAATAAATACGCTTTGATTCCGGCTGCCTTTCCCCTTGTAACGTCGCGTTCTGCCCGCGTTCTTATCACTAATCCGTTCATGAATGATGCCGGATAGAAAGAATCCATCAATATTGACCGCAAAAGGCTCCCCGTCAGCAGGGGACTCGGCACTTTATCTCTTGAATTCAAATTCACTGTCTCACGAAGCAAAGAATAAATGGATAAGTATTCCCTTTGATCAAAGGCTGGCTTTTGAATTTCTAACCGCTCATAATGCTTACGTATGTTATTTAGGAAGTAGCCAAATTCATTTTGAAGAAAGAATCGCACGGATAAGCGAGCAGCATTCGGGGATATTCCCAAAATATAAAATTTTGAATGGATATCAATATCATCAATTGCCTGTCCCAATGAAAGCTTTTTAAAAATGCTTTGCAGCAGGATATCAGCATTTTCCCCTGGGTTTATTGTCAAATTGAAGTAATCCACATATTGGGGTTCTGCCGTTTCAGACCAGAAAATAATCGTGGTGTCACCAATAACCTGACAATGATCCGGCTTAGTTAATAGAAAGTTCAATGCTGTTCCATAAGCAAATGCCGCATATTCACTAACTGGTGCATTTAGTCCCTTTTCCTTCCCATAAGACTCATAGGCATCTGCATTAAAAGAAACCAAACTTGCGCCCATTGCCTGTGCACCGCGTACTCCTCGAATCGTTTTGTGCAGCCAGGCGATCGTAAGCTGTTTTCCCGTCACCAGGCATTGCCCAACCCTGTCAGGTTCTTCTTCCTTGCAGTTTTCCAGCCATCGGTCTAGAATTTCGGAATCTTCATGTGCATATGCCACTCCATCCACCACGAACACCAGATTCACGCCAGCTAATATTTCTTTCCAAAATGGTTGTAAAGCTTCATGCCCTTCCGCCATTTCCGGCTGCCATTTCCGAAAGAATTCCTTTACCGCCGAAGCACATTTACCATCTGCTCCTCCCAAAATTTCCAAATGAACCTGACGCGAAAGTTCATAATTGCATTGGCTGCGCTTTTGGTTACCTTTACCATCGACCCCCAATAAATATGCACAGTTATCACACAAAAAATTTGCTCTGGGAGCAGCGGTCCGAATTACTTGCTCCGGCACCTTCATTTCCCTTGCAACCTCTACCGTTTTCTTGCCCCGCATCCGGCTTTCCTTTAGCGGAATGACATTTAATAAAGTCCCATCCCCTGAAATGTTTAGACCAAATGACACCTTCGCCACACTGAATCCACGTTCCGAAATCACGCCTCTTTGAGCCAATATTTCATAATAATCTACTAAAGCGTTCAGTATCATCTATGCACCTCCCGATCAGCCAGATCCAGCACACCATCTCTAAGTACTGCCCTAAAGAATGTAGGTTGAATATCTGCCAGATTGCTGAAATCTAAATCGTATAGAAGATATCCCAGATCTTTCTCCTGCCCTTGATAAGCCGCCTGGATCTCCCCCTCTTCCCATAAACGGAAATTCGCAGGAAATTCGCGGCATCCAAAGCACGGTTGATGGAAACACTGTCCCTTCTTAAGGCGCCTCATTAGAATTGCATAATGCTTCTCTTGATTATCCCGCTCTCCGGCCTGCTCCGTCATTTCAAAGTGTGCTTCGATCACGTAGTGAACATTTTTTAAAACCAAAGAGGCGCGCTGCTGGATGTTATCCGAGGTACTAATAAACGGGAGTGAGCCTTGATTATTAATAGCCGTCTGAATGTTTCTGGCTGATGCCTTCGCCTTCACTTCATTACGCCGAATATTCGTGAATTCAATTGGATTCAATACATGAATTTTATCAATCACATAGCGAAGGGCTGGTTTCCAGTATATTGCTTCCAATAGTCCTCTCGCGGCAGACGGAGTCATCATATCATAAGAAACTCTCTCGGCCTTAAACTCGGGCCGTCCAAACAGTGCCAAATCGCCCCATACTTCAACTTTTACACCATATCCCATTCTTATCATCTCCTTTCATTGCTTATTTTTTCTTCTTTGCTTATGCAAAAATGCCCTCTCCTTTTTCACTCCCTTCCAAAAGACCCCATTTATCACTATAGTAGTCAGCATTGCACAGGATGGCAAGATTTTCATCTAGGCTCTCCAACACTCCTGCACGCGCCAGCGATTGACCCTGCTCATCGTATACATTCACGGAGATCAACGCAGCTTTACGCATATAATCTCGATTACGGCTTCCTCGCCTGAGAGCTGTAAGCAATTTCTGTTCCTCCTCAGCATCGCTGTACCCCGTCCCAGGAATAATAATTGCCTTTGTACTCTGCTGGATAAGTACAAAATCCTCTGCAATACTAGAATAAGGGGTATTACTCGGAGGAACCTCCAATCTCTCAACAATTCGCTTCTCATCCAGCCCTTCTCCGCGATGGAAATATAACGTTTGAAAATAATTCTGGATTGCTTCCAGGCACATAACGTCTTCATATTTTTGTAATACTATTTCCCCAATTGATATGGGCAACTGTAAAGAACGAGGGCATCTATCCCGATACTCCTGCTCAGACCTGAATACAAACACCATTCCCTCTTCAGCACTTTTATCGCCTTCCCGATTGCAACGCCCTGCTGCTTGTATAATAGAGTCAATTCCACAAGCCTCTCTATAAACGACAGGAAAATCCAAATCTACTCCGGCCTCGATCAGACTGGTTGAAATCACTTTGCAGGGATTACCGTCTTTTAACCTCTTTCGGATAATTTTTAAAACATGGCGTCTATGCTGTGGAGTCATAGAAGTAGACAAATGCCATACGTTTGGATCATCTATCAATTCTGCCAATTTTTTTGCTTGTAGCTTTGTATTGACGATGCAAAGTACTTGTTCATGCGCCTGCAAACGTTGCGCCAATTCCAGATTCTCACACAGGCCAATATTTTTTATGGAAACACGCCTAAAAAAACGCTGCATTTCCTGCTGGCGCTTGCAGATCTCCAAAGGCATAGCGTTGTCATATGATTGCCGGCCTTTTTTCTGTCCGGACGTGCTATCCAGGAAATTTTTAATAATTTGCCCTAATACCGGTTGGGTTGCACTGCACAAAACTGCTGTGCACTGATAGTTTAGGACTAATTCCAGGATGCCTCTTACACAAGGCTTCAAGTAATTAACCGGGAGCATCTGCGCCTCATCAAATATGATAATACTGCGTGATAAATTGTGAAGCTTGCGGCATTTTGACGTTCTGTTCCCATATAGGGATTCAAAAAATTGGACGTTTGTGGTTACAATCACAGGAGCATCCCAGTTTTCTGCGGCCAGCCGATGGCGCTTCTGTAACTCATTTTCATCGGCATCATAACACACTGTGCTGTGATGCTCTAATACATTTTCTTCTCCTAAAATCTCCCGGAATTTGTCGGCAGTTTGTTCGATTATACTCGTGTACGGAATTACGTATATAATCCTTTCAAATGGATACTCCTGTGCATGCTTTAGTGCAAATCCCAGCGAAGAGATCGTTTTCCCACCTCCGGTTGGCACAGTTAGGGTAAACATTCCTGGTCGCGCCTTACCTGCCATTAAACACTCTTGCTGAATACGGTTTCGCTCATGATGTAAGGGCGTTTTTGCCTGCTTAAACCGCTCAATATATTTTTGGTATTTTTGCCATAGAGATTCCAGAGATGCATATTTTCCACGTGGAACCGACTCGCCCTGCATAAACTCCTCTGTGTCCAAAAAGTCCGCATCTACTAAACAAGAAAACAGCATCCGCGTGAAGAAAGAGAGGGTATATCCACCAGCTCCTAATATATGCAAGGCAGGGTAAGCGGAGGGGATAAGGGCTTCAATATCCAACTCTGCTTTATACGCTTGATAATTCGGGAGCGTGGTACGCTTAAGGCGTCCTCCTAATGTCGGCATATCTGGCAAATCGGATGTAGATCCACCATCCGGAAGGCCTCCATGATGCCCCGCAATGGAATAGGCAAGCGGCCAGTACTGCCCCTTCTTCATACATTCCTTTGCGCCGGCAGTCGAATGATCCACCTTGGGGCCATCTTCCATGATACGGCGTCGAAATGGCAGGGAGTACTTTCCAATATCATGCAGATATCCTTCTGCGTTTCCCCAACTACCTGCATTAAACTTATCTGCAAATCCTTGGGCTCGTTTGGCAGTGTTAGTCGAATGATCCAGCAGTGGTTGTGTCCTTCCATCCTCGGCTTTGTGACCTATATACTCCATATGGACTCCTTACTGTTTTGATAAATGTGTATATTTCACGGCATGTAGACTAACTTTGGGGTAATTACAATACTATTGTCATCTTTTTTGAATACTTCTTGCATAATTCAATACTTTTTGCGTATTGTCTGCTTGGCTACCCACAATTGTTCAATATTATAGTAGTTTTTTTCTGTCAATTTCAATCAGCCCCTAAGCGAGAGCAACCCCAACCGGATTGTTAATAGGTTCGTTCGTTCCATTTCAATCCATGCTCCCAAGCGGGAGCGACTGGAATGCTGATGCCGCCGATGCTCCCAACAATGGATTTCAATCCACGCTCCCAAGCGGGAGCGACCCATAGCAGCCAACTTTATCCTAAGCGATGAATAATTTCAATCCACGCTCCCAAGCGGGAGCGACCCATCCCGATCCATGACGGCGACGGCATCCGCGAATTTCAATCCACGCTCCCAAGCGGGAGCGACCCTGCGTATTGTGGCTCTAGCGCTTGGATGGCCTATTTCAATCCACGCTCCCAAGCGGGAGCGACTAATACCAAGTTAATATGATATTATACCTGTAGATATTTCAATCCACGCTCCCAAGCGGGAGCGACCTTTTATGACGATATAGACGGTACTTCGGTCTTATTTCAATCCACGCTCCCAAGCGGGAGCGACTATTTCCCCTACAAGATCTCCTATCTCGGTATAATTTCAATCCACGCTCCCAAGCGGGAGCGACTGCAGCAGGCAATTTCCTGCATTGTAAGGGAAATATTTCAATCCACGCTCCCAAGCGGGAGCGACATTATGCAACGGATCCCATACATAGGTTCCATACCAATTTCAATCCACGCTCCCAAGCAGGAGCGACGATAAAGGTATCTATTTTGATGTTTCCATGATGTCATTTCAATCCACGCTCCCAAGCGGGAGCGACTTGACCGATCCTGCAAAGGAAGTCGATCCTCGAAATTTCAATCCACGCTCCCAAGCGGGAGCGACGGCTGGAAACTCGTGGAGGGCCGCAGCAACCGATTTCAATCCACGCTCCCAAGCGGGAGCGACAGATTGTTTCAAGCGGGCTGGAGGGCGTTCAAAAATTTCAATCCACGCTCCCAAGCGGGAGCGACAGATTAGGAGATCAGAAAAAGATCGGAGGAGGTATTTCAATCCACGCTCCCAAGCGGGAGCGACAAAGACGAAATTGGAGTGTGGGGGCGGGTAAAAATTTCAATCCACGCTCCCAAGCGGGAGCGACCAATCCCGACAAATAGTCGTTCACGTTTTTGCTGATTTCAATCCACGCTCCCAAGCGGGAGCGACGCCGCGTTATGTTACTGCTTTAATCACCTGTTTGATTTCAATCCACGCTCCCAAGCGGGAGCGACATTAACAGGCCTAAGCGTCAACGTTCCCACGAGAGTATTTCAATCCACGCTCCCAAGCGGGAGCGACGGCGCAAAACGGACAGGAGGTATATTGGGATTTTATTTCAATCCACGCTCCCAAGCGGGAGCGACCAAAAGTACAAGGGCAATGGGCGAGTAAACTATTTATTTCAATCCACGCTCCCAAGCGGGAGCGACCGGGTGTCACAGTTCTGCCAACAATACCAGACGAATTTCAATCCACGCTCCCAAGCGGGAGCGACATACATACAATAAGAGTACAAATTATATGTTAAAATTTCAATCCACGCTCCCAAGCGGGAGCGACCTTGCCGAAATTCCAATCCCTTACCGTCTGCATGATTTCAATCCACGCTCCCAAGCGGGAGCGACGTTGATGATCGGACCCAGGACACGATTCTGTTTGAATTTCAATCCACGCTCCCAAGCGGGAGCGACAGCCTACAGCCTAAGATTACCAGATCACATACACATTTCAATCCACGCTCCCAAGCGGGAGCGACTACTAACTATGTGATGGGACAACTATTCGCAAAAATTTCAATCCACGCTCCCAAGCGGGAGCGACCTATACAAATTTGCTAATATGGCATCCTCCTTAAATTTCAATCCACGCTCCCAAGCGGGAGCGACTATGCTGACAGTATCAAAGATACGTCGGATGCCTTATTTCAATCCACGCTCCCAAGCGGGAGCGACTTTTTGTGGCGAAGCCTCAAAAAGGTGTTTCGAGATATTTCAATCCACGCTCCCAAGCGGGAGCGACTTTGTGGCGAAGCCTCAAAAAGGTGTTTCGAGATATTTCAATCCACGCTCCCAAGCGGGAGCGACTTAGACATCTACTTGCCTGATTTCATATTGGGGGTATTTCAATCCACGCTCCCAAGCGGGAGCGACCTAAATTACTTTGTCCCTATCGGCACATTGCTTGATTTCAATCCACGCTCCCAAGCGGGAGCGACATTACTGGGAAGTCCTAAGTATCGCAACTAGGAGGATTTCAATCCACGCTCCCAAGCGGGAGCGACGATAGAGACAATTGATATGTACGACAAACGGAGGATTTCAATCCACGCTCCCAAGCGGGAGCGACGTTTAAGAATACTCCGATTTACGATACTAGTACTATTTCAATCCACGCTCCCAAGCGGGAGCGACAAGCACCTTTTTTGGAGCTTCGCTACAAAAAACTATTTCAATCCACGCTCCCAAGCGGGAGCGACGGTGGATGAAGAAGTGGTGAAGCGTCTGGCAGGATTTCAATCCACGCTCCCAAGCGGGAGCGACTATGATCGGCTGCACAAGGTTATCCCACAACCAGATTTCAATCCACGCTCCCAAGCGGGAGCGACCTATCGTAAATGGGCGGCTGGTACAAACGATGTAAATTTCAATCCACGCTCCCAAGCGGGAGCGACTTAGAGGGGCAAGGAAACAAGGAGCAGTGGATTAATTTCAATCCACGCTCCCAAGCGGGAGCGACACTGTCAGACCTGCGCCATCATAGGCATTTTTTAATTTCAATCCACGCTCCCAAGCGGGAGCGACCGATTATCTGTATGTTATGTTACATTCAGTTTGTTATTTCAATCCACGCTCCCAAGCGGGAGCGACACCGCTTCCAGGTACTTTCCCTGGTTCATTTCAATATTTCAATCCACGCTCCCAAGCGGGAGCGACTATTTGCCGATTTTTGAAATGGCAGACAGACGTGATTTCAATCCACGCTCCCAAGCGGGAGCGACTTGCCAAGCCACACGCCCACACCCGAGGGAGAATATTTCAATCCACGCTCCCAAGCGGGAGCGACCCGACGCAAACAAAAAAGGAGAGCAGGATAATGATTTCAATCCACGCTCCCAAGCGGGAGCGACCGCATATTGCAAATACAATATGCCTAATTTTATGACTTTTCAAGAATTTAATTCGACTTTTCTATCAATTGATTTCAATCTTAAGTATCTTCAAACAGCTTTACAGGCAAAATCGTCTTTCTCTGGTGCGAACCTCTCAGGGTTTTCATGAGAGCTTATGGTTCGCACCATGGTCATTTAGATATTCTGACAGTTTGTACACTTCCCCAAGCCATATCCCAGTGCAGTCTTTGCTCCTAATCCATATTCTGTAAGCGCCCTTCTCAACACTTCCTCAACCTCATTATAATACTCTTGAGAGCATTTGTCACTATCTACGGTGACCGTTATTAGAAATTTTGTTTCTGTAATTGCTGGTATCGAAATAGGGATTAGTCGTTGGTCATCTGTTGGTGCCTTTTGAGACTGATAATAAGTGGAGTAGTGCGGCGTTTGCACATCGAATTCAAGGCGGAAACAGCTCACTGGAAAGGCATCAAAGAACACCAATGCCCCCGCCTGCGCCTGAATTCCGGTTTCCTCATCCTCATTTCCCCCAAATAATTTGCGAAACACATCACATTTCAATGCATTTTCTTCCTTTCCTTCAAATTTCTCCTGAATCCAACAATTTCTCAGAACTCCTTTGATCGCACTCCCCGGAATATATGGAATTCCATACACATGGTGTAATGTCATCAGACTCGTGCTGCTAAAGGGAGATCCTAAGCCGATACCGATCAAAAGTCTATGCATCGGCTGGTAAGTAATCTGAATTTTTACATCAAATGTCTCAGCAATTTTTTTTACATTTGCGTTCAGTATTTTCAACAGGTTTAGAGAATCAGAAGATAAAACCCCCTCCTTCTTAAACTTCACTACCCGTTTTTCAAATTCTTTGCATCCTGTATCGAGCTTCTCGAAGAGGCTATTTTCTCCATTATCGAAAGAAAATCGATTATAAAGTAAGTTTAAGTTATCACATACACTTCTATGCTCTGCTATTTCCTTCGGATAAGGGTATCTTTCCTTAACACTTTCAGCACCAATATTGTGTACATGGGATCGATCGTCGATTCTATTTCCCCTCATCCAGCATTCCCTCCGCAAAGAGCTTTGCCCAGACCAATAGTGCCATGGTCTCTTGCAATAGCATTCGATAAGTATTGCTATCTTGATTTATTATTATCGTAATCAAAGATTCTTCCTTTATCATGTCCCGGCTTCTAAGCCATTCTTGCAGCAAATCATATGCAATCGTATGCTCTGTTTGTTTACAGCTTTCATCTCTCTTTTGCTCTCTTCTACCCTTGGTTTTAGAATACAAAAATGCCACACTGGTTCCTAAACCATTGGTACGGATCATTAAAGGCAAAGAGCGCATGAGGGATCGGAATTTCTTTCGGGTTTCCGCATTCTCCTTTTCCTTAATCGCATTGATTTTCTCATATACAAAAGCCGCCCGTTCATGCTCTCTACTTACTCGTTTCACATCTGCCAAGGATATCACCTGCCTTTACAAGTTTACTAGCCACAAAGCCTTTGCCTAGTGTCATATTTGCCCCTATTTGAAATATCCGCTTTTTATTTAACTTCTCTCGAATTTCCTCCACCGCATCCCGTTGGTCATATTCACGGCCAGCTCTAATCGCATCTGCGAAAACAATGCTATATAGGATACTTTCGGACGGTAAATATTCTTCGTTGAACAACGCCCCCTCCGTAACGGTTCCAGTCTTGCTGTCAATCTTAATTCTCGTTGCCACCTCCGTCGACTGATTCACAAAATCCGTGAAATGAGCATCCGGAATCAGAATGGCTCGCTTCATCAAACTATCTTTTGGCATGCCAATATCCGGCAAAAGCATTTGGATCAGCTCCACAAACTTAGTAAACCCATCTTCGTTTACAGGATCTTTGACTACCTCATACAAATATTCTTCCAGAACAACCTTAGAGGATTTTCTATCCACCTCCAATATGGACTCCTGGGTTATTCTTGCTTCTTCCTCGGATTTTCTCAGGAAGGAGCTCACTTGTTTGAGAACCTTTATTTTCTCAGTTTCTCCCGGCGCACTTACCAAAATCAGCTTCAAGTCCTCTATAAAACGTTCTAAGACCATAGGACATGTTACCCAGGCAAAAATTCCTTTCAGCGATTTAACCGGGAAGAACAAAATCCGTGCATCTGAGAATGATAGAGCAGATGCATAATGATCTGTTTTCGGATTTTCGGGACCGAATAATATGTCCAAGTCCACATCCTTTGCCAAAGAATGGCGTATACTTCCTTTTAAACCAGATGCCTCAATCTTAGGAAAGGATGTGTGCACCTCTCTTTGGATTGGTAAATCGATAATTCCCAGCTTGTTACTTCCGCCTACATGGACAGGCGTTAAAGCAGAAAGACTCATTAGCATTGCCGTACGGCTCATTATTTTTTTCCTCCTTCATCTACACTTCCTACAAAGCAATATCCAAACCCACGGTCGCAGTATAGCAAGCGATCAAAGGACTGTCTAGGACGTTCAAACCCCAGCATGATCTTGCGGTCAGGATCATAATACTCCCGATAATCGCTAACACATCGGCCATGGAACAGCTTAACTGCCGTTTCAAAATCCCCCTCTAACAATTCAAAATAGTAAACGCTGCCGGCCGGAACCGCCATGCGCAGCTCTCTCGGCTGCATTTTCCCCGCCCTTTTATCAAATCCAAAGCCGCCAGCAGCAAGAGGCCTTCCCGTTGCCGCACAGATCAAGCGTACTTTCACCATCCTTTTCTTATAACGAAAAGTCCCGATAAAATTCTCCGGATCTAACCACCCGGGGAACCAACCATGCTTGAATAGTGCAGGAGTTGCTAGATACAGTTTAAAATAGCGGTTTCCAGATCCTGGTCTTATATTAAATGGTTGACCCGGCATTTTCTGCACACTGGCACTCCGGTTTTCACCTCCTAACTTTACCGATTGATGGTCGGCGATCTTCACAGGATCCGCTTCTACAAGTAACTCAACTGCTCCAGGGCTTATCATCTGAATCTGTGCCATATCCCCTTGCACAACATTCCCGCTCTCCCCATCAATCCTGATCGCCACCTTATTCTGATCACATATCTGCTCTTCCAGTGAAACACACACTAATGTCTGTGAATTTTTTCCCAGATATGCATTCATTTCCTGTTCTTTCAGAAAAAATGTACCTGGCGGGTCTTTCTCTCCTCGCTGCGTGTCTGCCGTCATCAATACATCAGGAAGCGGGCAGCTGCTAACCGGAGCCTTTACTTTTTTCAGGGTTTGTATAAAATAAGCATCCTCCCCGTTATCGTCTGCAGCTGCAATAACTTTCGTATCTAGCGGTCTGGGAAAGTGAACTTGTCCATCCTTCACAATTCCATTGAATCCAATTTTAATTCGTGGTTTATCGGAAGAATCAGAAGTCGTTAAGAAAGAAGCAAGCGCTCCCGCATACGACGACGGCAATGGTGGAAATAGACTGACTGCCTTCTCATCCGTTCCGGCATCGAAAGGTGCCGCATCACGGAAGAAAAAATTATCTACTGCACGAAGTCGAATAAACATCACACACCTCCCTTGATAAAAATAGAATCACATTCAGCATATCCAGATAATGAGCCAATCCCTTGGAAGCCTCCTTGCAGTAACACTCATAAAACATTGCCTTTATATTTTGAGCCTCCTCATCGGACAAAGAACGCTCTGCCTTACAAAGAGCCTGCAAAATCAAAACCTCCACCATTTGATTTAAACACTTTTCATCACTATTTATTAGCGGTGAAAGTACTCTCATAAGCCCGTAAACAAAAGACCGCGAATAATTTTTGTTACGCAGAGCCTGGATACATCTCCATAGCACATTCATCTTTGCATCCTGATCCCCAAAGCCACTCTTTACCACGACCGTCTCTCCGCTTCTTTTATACACGGAAATTGCGAATCCATTCTTATTCTTATCTACCGATTTTGCCTCACGTTCCATTATCTCCGCTGTTTTCAGCACTGCATTCATGGGAGACATCAGATGTGCCACTACGACTCCTGCCGAAAAAGTCAGCCCCTCTTTCTTCTCTCCTATAAAACCTATCATTGTTTCACGAAACACTCTTCGCATCTGAAGAATCGCCGGAAATACTGTGTCGAGAGGAAGGAAAGCAAGTATGTCCTCTCCGCCTGCATAAATACAAATACCATCATTTTTTTTGACCAGCGTTTCTGCATCTTCTGCAAATTTGCATAATGCTTCACTTAACGCTTGATGTAATTTATGTTCTCCCAGATCCTGATAAATATTTCCCAGACTATCACCATCAATTTTTACAATCGCATAGTAGGGACTCAAAAAGATCTCTTCTTCCTGGATTTTCCGGTAAATTGCTTCTGCAATCCTTATTTCTTTCGATGAATACTCTTCTGTATTAAGAACAAATCCACTCTGCAAATCATAAATCGCTTCGGATGCCTGGTTCTTAAGCATTGGAAGTTCCTCTGCAAATGCCTGATTCTTAAGCTTCCTCCTCAACAGCATATATGCAACCGAAGAAATCTCTAAAGAATAATGAGGGAACTCTTCCTTAAATTTGTTTTGGTAATCATCCAATCCCCTTTTTGCAAACGCAATCGAAGATAGTGCCTCTTTTTCATTAAGAATCGCCGGCAAGGTATCCTGTTGTTTTAATTCCACGAGGCTTTCCCTCGCAATATACCTTGGAAGGACCAGCGCTCCCCCTTGTTTATTTGCTCTGCGTCTTGCAAAAATTGCATTCAACTCAGGATACAGGCTGCATTTTCTCCCGGCAGGCTCGTCCATCTGGGTAAAACGCCGAATTCTCTTCACTGCATGCAGGCTCTCCACTGCCTTTCGATAGCCCGCAGTATAATCCTCATACGCCTCCACCACCCAATAAACCTCAAGAAAACTTTGAATCTGGCGTTCCATCGGTAAAGTTATTTCGGAGATACTTGCCTTTATAACATCTGTACATACCTTGTAAAAAGCTTGTCTTACATATTCTTCCATCTCTTCGCCCAATCGACGAGCCTCTTCCAAACTATAACCCCGAAGATCTGCGATAAGCCTATTGGGGATATGTCCCCCTGCATTTCTGCTCGGAAAAATAATGTTGCTTCCCTGCTTCAATTTTGACTCCAGCTCATCGCCTAGCTGTTTCATTAAATGTCCCAACAAATAGCTTCCGGCATACAAGTCACGAACTTTTCGCGATCCCTGAATAAAAGACTTGACCGGACCAATCGTAAATATGAGCAGCTCTTGATTCATTTGGGATTCATCTCCTTTCTCAGCGTTTCCATAAATGCTTTGCATTCGAATTCACCTGACCATTTTTCGACAGCATCTCCCTTTTTGTCAGAAAAACTTCCGGAACCATGCTGCGATGATTTCTTATGGGACATGGTGTGAACTTCGGAGACTTGCGTATAAATCGGATAAAGATCCCTGTCAATTCTCACCACTCCGATAATAAGGGCAGAGGCAAAGTGACCACCACTCCCACCATATCCCATCACACTCATATTTTTGCTTTCTTTATGGCAGACTTCATCAATTGTCGCTAAAAAATCTATCACATCCGTCAGGCAATCACCCACCGAAATTTGATAAAGAAGCGGGCGCTGCTTAGCAATTGCACGTAAGTCCTTGTCTTCCTTTAGAACAATTTTGTTTCCTTGTCTGAAAAATTTCCCGTCTCCATTTAAGGCATTTAACTGATGCAAGATCCAGTTTAGCAATTCCTCTTTGGATTTGTGAAGGAGACTTTGGGCTTCTTCATCCTCTTTCTGCATAGATAATACCGCTACATTACCGCGTCCTTTCCTTGAGCGTTTCCCCAGACCCCCCAGCAAAAAGGATAGCTTCAATAAGTCTTCATAAGATATCGGCGGCCTTTGTGCCAAATAGTGCTCATTGACCCGTAAATCCAGCGTAAACTTGCTATTCTTTTTAATATGACATTGGGGAGGATTTCCTTTCACCGACTCCTTATTCTTGTGTAAAAGCAAAGGCCTGTACCCATTTGCAATTGATCCTGCATCAAACTTCAATGCTAATCGTATCGGGGATGCTGTGATTGTTTTCTTCCGATCCTCTGAAGCCCCTCCAAACCATTGGCTTTCCTGCTCGAATAGCTATTTAAGGCTCTTCGCGTGGTTTGCAATCCGGAACGTATAACGCATCAGAGCCTTAACCTCTGTAACTCTGAATTCAGCCTTCTTTTGATCATGTCCAAAACTGAACATCGGAGTTAAAACTTTACAATTGATATGATTTGTTTTCATGAGTAAGCCTTCCCGGACAAACTATTCTAAATTGTCCTCGAACATTTTTATATAATCCAAATGCGGAAATATCAGTGGATTGTTTATCAACATCAATATTTGATTTAGCTGGAATACAAAAGAAAGAACGGATAGCGTTTCTCCCTTTTCAGATATTGAGTAATCACTGATTTTTATCCCGTCTAACTTTTTGAGCTCATCTGATTGTTCCTGCGTGCAATCGCTTTCGCTTTTTTGACTATGGTTGAGTTGAAGATAACACTTCTTTAAATCCTCCTGGTTCGGCGGAATTATTGATAAGCCCTTCTCCTGATTCTCTTTCGTTGCTCTTCGCGGCTTTATGACAAAATCAAACTTGGATTCTATCTTACCTCCAGATTTTGCGACATGGCATAAAATCAGCAAGGGACGTGTTGAAGTTTGCGTTGCTTTTGGATTTTCATCTTCTCCTTTTATAATAGAATTTGCAAACCTGGCAAATGCTCGTGAACCTGTCCTTAAACATTGAATAGACTCCACCCATTCATTTGAAGGTAAACGCTTACTTTTGCATTCGATTACTGCGGCAACCGCCTCAATAGGGATGAAACGCAGATCTCCCTGGTGAAATATGTAGGGTGTGTAACTTTCATCATATACGGCTAGGTCCACTTCCCTGGACACCTCACCATGTGAATCAATAATAAATACCGATCGTTCAATTGAAAATTTCTTTGGAATAATCGTTCGGAAGAAAGACATCCAAAGCGCTTCCCGATAACTGCCAGTGGATGTGCCATGATTGGGAACATTAAGCAGCAACTGTTCCGCAATACTTTTCTCCCATTGTCTATAATTTTTCGCAATGGCCTGTATTGTTTCCTTATTCTTTTCCAATTTTGTTTTTGGAATATGCTTTTCTTTTGGTTTTTGTTCGCTCATTATATCTCCTCTTTTCATGTGTAAAGATTTTGTATGTAAGGATCATAGCACTAATCCTCTCAAAAAGCAAGACCTAATTTTAACTTGCCGTTTAGCCCTTGACCTCCTCTGTGGATATGCTATAATATCCTCGTCACAGAGTCCTTCTGTGGGGATTGAAATATGTGAAAAGATTTTGTAGTTTTAAACCGCAGTGAATTTCACTGCGGTTTAAAACTTAAATTTATTTCATTACAAATGATTGCACTCAGGTTGTATACTACTCATAAGTAAGGATGTCCTGCCTCTAATTATAACACATAATTCAAATTTCGACATTTTTCGCGCACATTTTACCATAATTCATGCATTGTTTCTGAAAATATAGTGCGATTATAGACGCACTTCTCCCCCAGCATGCATATATAAGTGCAAATCAGTTTTTTCAATATCTCTGTATTTTTCAAATCCCGCATAATTCCCGCGATTTTCTATTCCTGCTCAAACGCATTTACAATGTCAATTATACATTTCAGAAAACTTTCTTCTCCAAACGTATTTACCTTAAAAAGCACAGCTTGGCTTCCGCCGGAAGTAATTGCCGTAAGGAACAGCCGGTCACCGTTGCCTGCCAGTGTAACATTTAAGCTGACGCGGTTTCCTCCCAGCATACTATAGCGTTCATAC
>Ga0153999_1000306_pt1 | contig 23094 bp, 16 predicted proteins | sample TSNC083MetaG_FD_104675 | JGI IMG/M metagenome (GOLD analysis project Ga0153999, IMG submission 104675) | Attine ant fungus gardens microbial communities from North Carolina, USA - TSNC083 MetaG | ecosystem: Host-associated > Fungi > Mycelium > Unclassified | place: USA: North Carolina, Lumber... | reverse complement strand
TGTTTTTGTGTGGGAACTTAACAATACAACATAAAATGAAATCTGGCTACTATTTTTTTAAAAGAGAAAGACGAGTGGCTGAAACACCATTGGACAGCTATCGCGCTAGCGATTTTGTTCAATCCTCTAATTGTGATGTGCCTTCATCAATATAATTCAATAACTCCAGATTCAATTCATCTTTTTCTGTCTCTTTCAACAGTTCCAGATTTCCTCTAATTATAGTCAGGGGAGTCTTTATATCGTGAGCTAAGGATGCAACCTGTTCTTTCAGCTCGTGAGCCTGACTCCATTGATTTTCAAGTGACTTCATCAATGCCATTTGCATACTATGAATAGAATCCAGCAGTCCGCTAATCTCCACTATCCCACTATCGTATATATCAAAATCTAATGCCTGGTTTTCAATTTTAACTGTTATCTCCTTAATACTATCAAATTCATTTACAAGCTTTCTCTTTAAGTTCCATGCAATCCATATAATGTCAGCAATAAAACCTGCGATAAGCAGCAAAATAGCTATAATTCCCGGATCCGGAAGGTATCGATTCAATGACTGATTGGAAAATTTAGTAATTACACCATAACTTATTATACAAATTTCATCGTCCCATTCAAAAATTTTCTTCTGAAACAGATCTCCTTCATTTATACATTGATTCCACCATTTCTGTGCTTTCTTGCTGCTGATATTTCCTTCCTTAAAATGGCCAGCACTGTTATAAATCGCATACCCCTTAGTATATGGAGTAATCGTCATAACCTCAACCTTATCTACTTCATTTTCCTGCATTTCATTAAGCTGATTCTCCACATAATTTGCTTGCAATATCTGACCATCCATCATCAAGATAAAAAAACTTCCAACTAAAAGAACTCCCCACAGGAAGATAATAATTGAGAATTTTATTATATGATTTACAAAAAAACGGGTCAATCCTTGCTTTTTCAGATCAATCTACCTCCACTTGTATCCTAACCCCCAAACAGTCTCAATAGGCATATAACCATACATTTTTAGCTTTGCGCGGATATTTTTTACATGCTCCACTATTGCTGAGCTGTCGCTTTCTCCCTGATAATCTGAAATGCAATCATATATTTTATCTTTCGTAAATACATTTCCTTTGTGACGGGCCAAAAACTCACATATTTCATATTCGCTTTTTGTCAAATATATTGTATTTTCATTGATTGTTAACTGCTTTTTATCTAAATAGAAAACCGCCTGATCAATATGCAGCACGTTATTCTTCTCACGCTTCTCCCTCCGCAAATGGGCATTTATTCTTGCTCGTAATTCTCCGGGACGAAAGGGCTTCATGATATAATCATCCGCTCCGACACTGAATCCCTGTATTGCATCTTCTTCCAACACTTTTGCTGTCAGAAAAAGTATTGGACAATCAGCCAGGCCTCTTATTCTTTCACACAACTGAACTCCATTTTCTCCTGGCATCATTACATCCAGAAGAATTAAGTCATAGTGATTAAGTTTATTAGTATCTATTTCACTTCCACCGGATATCATATCCACCCAATGCCCGTCTCTGTTAAGAACATTTTTTATTAACGCCAATACAGCTTTTTCATCATCTACTGCCAATATATTTGCCATTATGCCACCTTACCTTTATACATTATAGAATATCCTAACACAATTTCAGGTAAATTACAGTAATTTTATTCACCAGATACTCTTCCTTCCCATTTGGCAAACCATTTTTTGACCAAATAAAATAGTATTACAGTAAATAATATGCAAATACCCATGGCAGCCATAAATTCCCCGCTTCCTATACTATCATAACCATAAACGTATCTCACATAAATATTCGTAAATCTGGTCGCCCACGCATATGGAATGAATATCCAAATGCCATCTCCAAGGCCTGTAAGCATCAAAGTCGTAATCAGACACCCGATTATTCCAGTTCCAATAGCAATATTTCCCCCAAACCGCAGTGATAAAAAAACATTAAATAAATACAGAAAGATATTACTAAAAAACAATAATAATCCTCCAATTATAAATACACTAAGTCCCGTAGAATAATCACTTAATAAAAATCTATTTGCGATTCCAAATCCAGTTGAAACAGCAAGCACTGCATATAACCCACATAACAGTAGAAATAAGGCTTTTGCATAAATCCCCTTTTCTTTCCTGCCTGCCACTGTAAGTAAATGAAAATAATTTCCTGCCTGCATCTCTGTATTGGAATTCATCGAACAAACCACACTGATTAGTAACGTGAAACCAATACTCAGCAGCTGAAAAAAGCCAACAACTCTGCTCCCTTCATCATAATCTGTTATAAAATAGAATCCATAAAATACAAGAATGCCAATAATCGGTATAAATATATGCATTTTCGTAAATGCGGTCTTCTTCGCTTTTATCATCTCACTTTTCAACAAAGCTCCCATTTTAACGCACCTCCTGTTTAGAAAACATTTTCATAGTAATGAATGTCAATACTATGAATAACACAATTGATATAGCAATTCCCGGCAGAATAACATTTGTATTTAACAATAGACTACCCTCCTCCACAGGTAACCCATTTGGCAGCACGCCAATAATAGGGCACATCAATCTGGAGGCAATCGCAAACGGAAATACATACCAATTTGATTCCGGGGCAAATGCAACCACCCCTAAAATATTCATAAACATATTTACTATTACTGCAATAAACATGGAAGTCTTCCGAACAAGCAGCAGCACGAATGGTATCTGCCATATAAATGTTATGAACAATACAATTCCTGCTATAATCATTTCACCAGAACTTACCCTGCTCCCTAATATACTTCCACCAATTATGGTACCGATTACCATAGTCACCGTTGCCCCTAAATAAATGGCACAACAGATAATAATTTTTGCAAACCATATTTTTTCTTTGCGAATAGGAAGTGACAAAACACCATAATAATTTATTTTAGAATCTCTCTGTATGGAGCTGGCACAGATAATTGCCAAAACTCCAGGTAATATCCCCGTGTACCACCAATTCATTGCGCCATACTGAAATAAGTCTCCTACTCCTAAAAGAATACAGAGTATCATTGTAAAAACTGGCCCAGCAACAGCAAACAGGTACGCTGATGACCGTTTCATTTTAATTATCTCAGATCTGCAAACTGCATCCATTATTTATCTCCTTACTATTTTTAACAACATTCATAAACAACGCTTCCAAATCTTCATTCCTATCTACTTCGCTCTGATATTGTAATTTTCCATTATGGATAATGCCGATTGTATCGGCAACTTGTTCTACTTCACTCAAAATATGACTGGATACAATCACTGTTATCCCCTGCTTAGGAAAACCTTTAATCAATTCTCTCAGATCTTCAATCCCTATCGGGTCAAGCCCGTTCATTGGCTCATCAAGAATAAGAAGCTTTGGATTATTCAGCAATGCCAAAGCAATTCCAAGTCTCTGTTTCATGCCCAGAGAAAAGTTTACTGCTTTCTTTTTCCCGGTATCTTTAAGGTCAACTATCTGTAACACCTCATCAATTTTGTTCTCTGACAATTGAAGACTCGTTGCACGCACTCTCAGATTTTCTCTGGCTGTCAGATTGGCATATAACGGCGGATATTCTATCAGCATACCAATATCATTAAGGTCTTCCCTTTTTATTTCATGACCATTAAAAATAATCTTTCCGCTTGTAGGTTCAATCATCTTTGTTATCATTTTAAGGAGTGTAGACTTTCCGGCTCCATTCGGCCCCAGCAGACCATAAACTGAATTTTCTTTAATCTGCATCGACAGCCCTGAAACTGCTGTTTGTTTTTTAAATTTCTTTGTTAAATCTTCTGTTTCTAGTATATATTTCATATTCTATACCTCTCTTTCTTTTCTAAATATTATTATAGAATTAAATTATAAGGATTTGATAAGGATTTGATTTTTTTATTCACCTGCCATATTTATATCACTCTTAACACTATGCCCAATCGAATAGGAGGTAGCTGATTATTTCAGCTACCTCCTACTCACACCACATATCCCGATTTTTCATTCAAAAAAATACGCTTTCTCATTAAATATCGTGGGATCGTCCTTCACTTTTAAGGCCAACTCCTGAAGATTTTCCTTTGTATTCAAGCTCTGGTCATCAATGACCATTTCCGTAAGCCGATCTAAAAGATGGCCGATTATCGGTCCCTGACGGATTCCCATATTCATTAAATCCTGTCCGTTAATTTTAAGACCGCTGACCTGAAAACACTGTCCTTCTTCTATAATATTATCAAAAGAGACTTTTTTTCTATATAAAGCACTTAGCTTTCCTGGGATGACCAGAGGATTTTTCGCCATGACATCGGCAACCTGAACCTGAATAAATTCGGGGAAAATATCATCGCCCACTCGATTCAATGCCCGTCTGACACTGACATAATCATCGGCGTACTTCAGCCCATGCCACTTGATTAGTCTTAAAACTTTATGGGTCGTATCATTATCAAATTTCAGTCGTTTTAATATTTCTTTGGCTAAAATCACACTGACTTCAGGGTGCTTATAAAAAATATCCCTGCCATTTTCCAATGTTTTTTTCACTGCCGGCTTTCCAAAATCGTGCATCAGCATTGTCAGACGAAGTACGGCATCAGCCTCGATGCATTCCATCGATTTTATTGTATGTTCATCAACTGTATAAATATGATTGGGGGTATTTTGTTCAACCCCTACAGTTGCATCGTATTCCGGCAATATAACCTTTGTAATGCCCAATTCCTGAGCCATCCTTATGCGTCCCGGATTGTCTGATACAATTAAAGCCATCAGTTCCATCTGGATCCGTTCTGCGCTTATCTTCTTTAAATTCTCAGCATTGGCCATAATCGCTGCTGCCGTCTGCTTTTCGATTTCAAATCCCAGCTGGGCACTCAACCGAACCGCACGAAGCATTCGCAATGCATCTTCATCAAATCTCTGGTGAGGATTGCCGACACACCTGATTCGTTGATTCTTTAAATCCTCGGTACCATTAAACAAATCGACCAATCCTGTTTTCGGATTATAGGCCATGGCATTCATTGTAAAATCTCTGCGTTTTAAGTCTTCTTCCAGACTGCCGGTGAATTCAACAGCTTCCGGATGCCTTGCATCTGTGTATTCCCCGTCAATTCGGTAAGTCGTTACTTCGTAGCCGATATCTCCCAACATAACAGTTACCGTGCCATGCTGGATACCGGTATCAATTGTACGCCCAAAAATCTCCTTAATCTGCTTCGGTTTCGCCGGAGTTGTGATGTCCCAGTCCTTCGGCTCCCGATTAAGTACGCAGTCTCTGACGCAGCCGCCTACCGCATAAGCTTCAAACCCATGATTTTCCAACTCAGCCATGATATAACTCACTTTTTCAGGAATCTCGATTTGCACCCAATCACCCCTTACCTTTAATCGAATAATTAATAGGCTTTCCCCCAATATACCATAGTTTTGGCCGGTTTACCACAGCAAATACAGGTATCTGATATATTTTCTTGTTCAAATGGCATACATCTGGCAGTTGCCGTGGTATCTTCTTTAATTTTCAGTTCACAGACTTCATCACCGCACCACATCGCTTTGACAAATCCCGGTTGATGGGCAATTGTATCCTTAAATTCATCGTAATCCACTGCCGTATAGGTATGCTCGTCACGATGCACTCTTGCTCTCTCAAGCATATCATTTTGCATCTGATCCAGTATTCTCTCAATTTCCCTTTCCAGATTATCTAAAGACACCACCTGTTTTTCTCTCGTATCACGGCGGACAACGACTGCCTGATTCGCTTCAATATCTTTGGGGCCAATTTCAATACGAACAGGAATCCCTCGCATCTCGGCTTCGGAAAACTTCCATCCCGGACTTTTATCTGAGTCATCAACCTTGACTCTAAAGTTTGCTAATCTTTCCTTTAATTCTGCGGCTTTTTCCAAGACACCTGCTTTATGCTGGGCAATCGGAATCACCATCACCTGTGTTGGTGCTATCTTTGGCGGAAGAACAAGACCGCTGTCATCACCATGAACCATAATAATTGCCCCAATAATACGTGTAGACATTCCCCATGATGTCTGATGAACATATTCTAACTTATTTTCTTTGTTCGTATATTGAATTCCAAAGGCCTTGGCAAATCCATCGCCAAAGTTATGGCTCGTCCCGGATTGGAGGGCTTTCCCATCATGCATTAAGGCTTCAATCGTATATGTTGAGTTTGCACCGGCAAATTTCTCTTTGTCGGTCTTCTTCCCTTTAATCATCGGGATAGCCAGAACTTCTTCGCAGAAATCAGCATATACATTGAGCATCTGTATCGTCCTGTCCTCGGCTTCTAAGGATGTGGCATGGGCCGTATGACCTTCCTGCCATAAAAATTCCGTAGAACGCAGGAATGGTCTTGTGGTCTTTTCCCAGCGAACGACCGAACACCATTGATTGTAAAGCTTAGGCAAATCTCTGTGGGATTGAATAATATTCGCATAGAGGTCACAGAAAAGGGTTTCCGAAGTCGGACGCACACACAGACGTTCCGTCAATGGTTCCATACCACCGTGAGTTACCCAGGCGACCTCAGGGGCAAAACCTTCGACATGATCTTTTTCCTTTTGCAAAAGACTTTCCGGAATAAATAAGGGCATGTAAACATTCTCCACCCCGGTTTCTTTGAATCTTCTATCCAGCTCCTTTTGGATATTCTCCCAAATTGCATAACCGCCGGGACGCAAAATCATACATCCGCGGACACTTGAATAATCAATCAACTCCGCTTTTTTCACAACATCCGTATACCACTGGGCAAAATCTTCTGACATAGAAGTTATTGCCTCAACTAACTTTTTTTCCTTGGCCATTCTATTCTCTCCTTTAACAAACTTAGAGTAATATTAGGCTATTCCTTTTATTTTGTCAAGATGCTTTTTCGCTCTGTTCGCCTTTCAAGTCATCAATCTGATTTAATATTTCGATAATAAGAACTAAACCCAGGGGCCCAAGTATAATTCCCCATAAGCCAAAAAGGGTCATACCAACGAAAGTGGCCATCAATATATAAAATTCATTGACACCTAATTTGCTTCCCATAAGTCTGGCTTCTAAAATCTCTCTAATTAACGCACAAAATGCATAAAGGATGATAATCACAACCGCTTTATAGTACTCGCCACTCAGCAGATAAATGACCGCCCATGGTATTAATATGGTGCCACTGCCAATGAGCGGCAAGGCATCCATAAAGGCAATGATTACCGCCACCAAAATCGCATATGGATTTTTTAAAAGTATTAAGCCGGCACCGCAAATAATGGCAACCAGAATCATAATAACCACCTGGGATTTCAAAAAACTGGCGCTCACCTGCCCTGTCCGCCTTGTGATTTGGATAATCTCTTTGGCAAATAAATTCCTCCTAAGTCCCAATTTCATTGTCCGTTTATTTTTAATTAACAGTATCGCCGCGATAAAGGCCATAATGATAAGAATAATAAAAGTACCTAAGGTTTTAAGAAACGGCAGGCCGTGATCTGCCAGAAAATTAAATATCTTCTCTCCCATTCCATCCTGAGCCTTCACCATTAAGTCAAAAAAATAGGCTTCTACCATGGTCTGTTCACTTCCAATAAAGCGTCCGATAAAGCCACAAATTTCACTAAAAAAGTTATCTAACCATTGAAAAATAACGTCTTTGTTCTGTATGAAAATTTCAAACTGATTTATCAGATAGTTTAATGCAAACACAAGAACGGCAACAACAATGACTGCCAATAGTAAAACTAAAATTGTTCCCGAAATCCCGATGGGAATCTTTGTCCGCCGGTTTATTTTTTCAGCCATCGGGTATAATAACTGACATATTGCATAAGCCAATATAAAAGGAGTTACTATCGGAATCATATATTTAAATACAATATACACCCCTATAGAAACTCCAACAATTTCCCCAAACTTGACAAATTTATTTTCCATACCGACACACCCGTTTCTTAAAAATCAGAACCCTCTGTTGTCTAATAGTATGTGAAAGTAAATTAAATATCATGTAAGGTATAAATTACCTTTTAGTCAAAAAATGTAAAGGCTTGCCCTTCCGGCCGGCATTGAAATTTTAGTCTCCGATTGGTTATCGGATGGTTTAATTCCAAATGATAAGCAAATAGACCCATATCAACCCACCCTTTATACGCCGCAAATAATGGATTGTACTTGGTATCCCCATAAACGCCTGCACCTATATAAGCCATCTGCACCCGTATTTGATGATGCCTTCCGGTAATTAAAGTTATTTCGCCCAAGGTATATATTTGCTCATTGAGCCTTTTAGATTGAAGGACTTTATAATCTAAAACCGCCTTTTTACTTCCCGCGGTGCCTTTCGGTACGACGCTTGAAAGATTCGTCATGGTATCTTTGACAAGATAATTCGTTAATATCCCTGATTCTTCAGCCGGCGCTCCGGTCAGAACTACCTGATACTTTTTAGTCATCTGATCAGTTTGGATCTGCCGGCTTAAGATTCCTGCACTTTTAGGTGTTTTGGCAAACACCATAATGCCGCCCACCGGTCTGTCAAGGCGATGAATCAGACCGATATAGGGTTCTCCCTTTTTAGCACCTTTACTACTATATAAATAATTTTTCAAATAGCTGACCATGTCCATCGACGATGTTCTATTTCCCTGTGACAGCATTCCGACAGGCTTCTTTGCGATAATGATTTCTTTATCTTCAAATAAAATCTCAACATTCATCTTTAAACTTCCATTTGTACTTTCTCTAAATGCCAGACGTCACGCACATAATCTTCAATTGTACGGTCAGATGAGAACTTACCGGCATTGGCCACATTAAGGATCGCTACCCGTGCCCAGTTCTCACGATCTTTGTAAGCCTGATTAACTGCCTGCTGAGCCTTGGCATAAGCTTTAAAATCTTTAAGAATAAAATACATATCCGCCCTGTCACTGCTCATCGTATTTAACAATGAATTATATAAATCTCTGAATAATTCTTTATTATCTCTTGAATAAGTACCATCGATCAGTTGATTTAACACTTTCCGGATATCTTCATCCTGATTATAAATATCATAAGGATTATACCCGCCACGAGATTCGTAATTCATTACTTCCTCAGAGGTCAGACCAAAGATAAATGCATTTTCCCTGCCAACCTCTTCAACAATTTCAACATTGGCACCATCCATCGTTCCTAATGTCAATGCTCCGTTGAGCATGAATTTCATATTTCCGGTTCCTGAAGCTTCTTTACTGGCCGTAGAAATCTGCTCTGAGACATCACTGGCCGCAAAAATAATTTCTGCATTGGAAACCCGGTAATTTTCAATAAATACAACTTTAATCTTGCCATTGATAGAGACATCATTGTTAACGACATCAGCCACTGCATTAATCAGCTTGATGGTTAATTTAGCCCTTTTGTATCCGGCGGCTGCCTTTGCTCCAAATATAAAGGTCGTCGGATAAAAATCCATCTCCGGATGGGCTTTAAGTTGATTATACAAATACATGACATGTAAAATATTCAATAATTGCCGTTTATATTCATGCAGCCGCTTAACCATGGAATCAAAAATGGAATTGGGGTCTATATCAATATTGTTGTGCTCTTTGATATATTTGGCCAGACGCAGTTTATTTTGATATTTGATATCCATAAACTCTTCTCTGGATTTCTTGTCATCGGCAAACTTCTCAATGCCTTTAATCTGGGATAAATCTGTAATCCACGCATCGGAACCCAGCTTTTTAGTCACCCACCTGGCAAGCTGCGGGTTCCCGTGAAGTAAGAAGCGCCGCTGAGTAATGCCGTTGGTTTTATTATTAAACTTCTCCGGCATCATTTCATAGAAATCTTTAAGTTCTCTGTTTTTGAGAATCTCGGTATGCAATCTCGCCACGCCATTGACCGAAAAGCCGGCAACAATGGCCATATTTGCCATCCGGACTTGTCCTTCATAAAGAATTGCCATTTTTTGAATTTTGCAATACTGATTGGGATAGCGTTCCTCAATCTGAATGAGAAATCTGCGGTTTATCTCCTCTACAATCTGATATATCCTTGGAAGAAGCCGCATAAATAAATCCACCGGCCATTTCTCCAATGCCTCCGCCATAATCGTATGATTTGTATAAGCGCAGCACTTCGTTGTTACCTCCCAGGCTTCTTCCCACGTCAGTCCTTCCTGATCCATCAGAATCCGCATCAATTCAGGCACAGCCACCGTCGGATGGGTATCATTCAGCTGAAAACATACCTTTTCGTGGAGACGCTTGATATCGCCATGTTTTTCTTTGTATTTTGCGATAACATTCTGAACACTTGCCGATACAAAGAAATACTGCTGCTTTAAGCGCAATTCCTTACCGCTATAATGACTATCATTGGGATATAAGACTTCCACAATATTCTTTGCCAGGTTTTCTTGTTCAACTGCTTTCTGATAATCTCCTTTATCAAAGGACTCCAGATTAAAATGCATAATTGGCTCTGCATCCCATATTCTTAGTGCGTTAACGATGTCATTCCCATAACCAATCACCGGTAAATCATAAGGGATGGCCATCACTGACTGGTAGCCATCTTGAATGAATACATCTCTTTGTTTTTCGGAATCCCACTCGATTCGAACGTATCCGCCAAACTTAACCTCCACAGCTTCATCCTGAAGTTTTATTTCAAAAGGATTCCCATAGTTTAACCAGTTATCAGGAACCTCTGCCTGATAGCCATCTTTAATTTCCTGTTTAAACATACCATACTTATACCTGATACCGCAGCCATAGGACGGATACCCTAATGTGGCTAACGAATCCAGGAAACAGGCGGCAAGTCTTCCTAAGCCCCCATTACCCAAGGCCGCATCCGGCTCCTGGTCTTCAATTATGTTAATATCCAGACCTATTTCTTCCAATACCTCCGCAACTTCTTGATAACAACACAAATTAATCAGATTATTCCCAAAGGCTCTGCCCATTAAGAACTCCATGGATAAATAGTAAACTGTCTTTACATCTTGCTCGTCATATACTTTATGGGTGGCCAGCCAGGCATCAACAATATCATCTTTGATTGCATAGGCAACCGCCTGGAATATTTCCTGAGGGTTCGCATTTTCGATACTTTTTCGATATAGTATCTTAATGTTGTTATAGATTTCTTTTTTAAAACCGGCTTTGTCAAATTTCTTTTCTTGACCGTTCTCACTTTTTGCAAACTTACTTGTCTTCATTGGGCAATCCTCTCTAAATGTTTTTATCTATTTTCTCGACACCGATAGTTACCGTTTCTCCATTAATACTCCATTCTTTGGCGTAACCCGAAACCGAATCCAAAACAAGCGCCCCCGCCAGTACCTCTGATTTGATTTCCTCTGCATTGTCGGTCACAATAAGTTGAAGCTTATCATTATCACTCATATAGACTTTAATATGATCCATCACTTCAAAGTCGGCTTCCTTTCGCATCGTCTGAACCTTTGAAATAATCTCCCTGACAAATCCTTCTTCAATCAAATCCGCTGTCAGATTTGTATCCAACACAACCGTCACTTCTCTGTCCGTATCTGATACGTAACCCGGCATCTGGGCGGCATCAATCAACAAGTCCTCTTCTAACAGTACCACCGCTTCCCCGGAAACGTCAAGCACCAGCCGATTGGTAGATTTTAATTCAGCCATTGCTTTATTACCGTCTATAGATGTGAGCAGCTCACGGATAGCCCCCAGTTTCTTGCCATACTTTGGCCCTAATGTTCTTAGCTGAGGTTTAAAGCTATATGTGGTCAATTCGCTTACATCATCGCTAAATTCAACGGACTTGACATTTAATTCCTCGGCTATAATTTCTTTATAAAAATCGGACAGTCGGCTTTTGGCTTTAATATACATCTTGCTAATTGGCTGCCGGTTTTTAATATTCGCCGTATTTCTGCATGCGCGTCCCTGAACAACAACCTGCAGGACCAAATTCATATCCTTTTCCAACGCTTTATCGATGTAAGCTTCATTCGCAGATGGGTAGTCACACAGATGGACGCTTTCAGGTGCTGATTTATCAATGCTTCGTACCAGATTCTGATAGATATCCTCCGTCATAAATGGAATCATCGGTGCGGCAAGCTTAATAACGGTTGCCAATGCCGTATACAATGTCATATAAGCATTGATTTTATCCTGCGCCATCCCCTTCGCCCAGAAACGCTCACGGCTTCTTCTGACATACCAGTTACTTAAATCATCGACAACGCTCTGTAAAGCTCTTGCTGATTCTGTCACCTTATAATTAGCCATAAAATCATCCACATTTTGATTTAACGTATTCAGCCTGGACAGCAGCCATTTATCCATCACCGACAAGCTCTCATAGTTTAATTCATATTGGGTCGCATCAAAGCCATCAATATTGGCATAAAGTACATAAAACGCATAGGTATTCCAAAGCGTTCCCATAAATTTACGCTGTCCTTCCACCACTGCTTTACCATGAAAACGATTGGGCAGCCAAGGTGCGCTGTTCACATAAAAGTACCAACGGATAGCATCTGCGCCATAAGTTTGAAGGGCATCAAAAGGGTCTACTGCATTGCCTTTAGATTTTGACATCTTTTGACCGTGCTCATCCTGGACATGACCCATAACAATGACATTTTTAAAAGATGCCTTATTAAATATCAACGTTGAAATTGCCAACAGTGAGTAAAACCAACCTCTTGTCTGATCAACTGCCTCCGATATAAAATCGGCCGGGAATTGAGCCGCAAACAATTCTTTATTTTCAAAGGGATAATGATGCTGAGCAAAAGGCATCGACCCTGAGTCAAACCAGCAGTCAATAACCTCCGGTACCCGGTGCATCTCCCCGGAACACTTAGGACACTTTATCGTCACGGCATCAATATAGGGGCGGTGTAATTCAATATCATCGGGGCAATTGCCGGACATTTCCTTCAATTCGGCAATGCTCCCGATAGAATGCATATGACCGCACTCACATTGCCATACATTAAGCGGTGTTCCCCAATAGCGGTCCCGGCTGATTCCCCAGTCCTGCACATTCTCAATCCAGTCGCCAAAACGGCCTTTCCCAATATTTTCCGGGATCCAGTTGATTGTATTATTATTCCTGATTAAATCGTCTTTAACCGCCGTCATTTCAATAAACCATGACTCTCTTGCATAGTAAATAAGCGGCGTATCACATCGCCAACAATGAGGATAACTATGCGTGAAGTCAGGGGCCGCAAACAGCTTCCCGGCGTTTTCCAAATCTTGTAAAATAAGCGGATCTGCTTTTTTACAAAAAACACCAGCCCAGGGCGTTTCTTCGGTCATTTCCCCCTTAGAATCAACATATTGTAAGAATGGCAAATCATACTTTTTGCCTAACCTTGAGTCGTCTTCACCAAATGCCGGGGCAATATGAACGACACCGGTACCCTCTGCCAATGTAACATAATTATCACAGACAATAAAATGGCCTTTCTTGTCTACTTTCTGAAAGGAGAATAGCGGTTCATATTCTTTATTCTCTAAATCCTTTCCCACGTAAGTTTCCATGACTTGGTAAGGGCCTTCCAACACGCTGTCTAAGAGCGCCTGAGCCAGATAATAGACTTCCCCTTCGTATTCTACTTTAGCATAGGTCTCTTTGGGATTGACACAAAGACCTACATTGGACGGCAGTGTCCACGGTGTTGTTGTCCATGCAAGGATATAACCGTCTTCACCTTTGACTTTAAACTTCACAATGGCAGAACGTTCTTTGATGTCTTTATATCCCTGAGCTACCTCATGACTGGATAAGGGTGTTCCGCACCGGGGGCAGTAAGGCACAATCTTATGACCTTTATAGAGCAATCCTCTATCCCAGATTTTTTTAAGGGCCCACCATTCGGATTCAATAAAGTCATTGTGGTATGTGACGTATGGATGTTCCATATCGACCCAAAAGCCAACAATTTTCGAAAAATCTTCCCACATCCCTTTATACTTCCAGACACTTTCTTTGCAGTGCTTGATAAAGGGTTCTAAACCATATTCCTCAATCTGTTCCTTGCCATCAAGCCCCAGCATCTTCTCTACTTCCAGTTCTACCGGAAGTCCATGGGTATCCCAGCCGGCTTTACGGGGAACCATATGCCCCTTCATCGTCTGATACCTAGGAATTAAATCCTTTATAACTCTGGTTAATACATGTCCGATATGCGGCTTTCCATTGGCCGTCGGCGGACCTTCATAAAATATATATTCGGGGCAGTCTTTTTTAGATTCAATACTTTTTTCAAAGATTTTCTCCTCTTCCCAGAACTTTTCAATGTCCTTTTCTCTTTCAACAAAGTTAAGATTGGTTGCGACCTTCTTGTACATTTTTTATTTCCTCCTATCAAACAAAAACTTTCATCCCGCAAAACAGGATGAAAGTTAAACTTTACATAACCACCTATTGCAGCATACCTACATATGCGTTCCTGTTAACGGCAGAAAACCGGCAAGGCCTAATTAAGTTTCAGCCCGCAACTTAGGAGTGATCTTCACATGTATACGACTCATACCAGGCTTCCACCCACCCCGGCTCGCTAAAACTTTAGTATACTGCTACTCTCTCCGTCATAGTCTTTGACATGTACTATGATAATATATTCTGGAAATGATGTCAATGGTAAGAATTTTTATATTACCTATTCAACACTTTTCATGGATTCTACCAAGTCTATTTTCTTTAATTGATAATGGACAATTAAGTTAACGACACTTGTAAAAGCAAACGTCAGCAAAATACTATTGATATAACTTTTAAACTCAATATTTCGCCCAAACATGATTATATCTATCTCTGCCGTCAAAATAACATAATGATGCAATATTTTTCCCAGTATCATACCTACTGCGCTTCCAATAATCATCAGGCAAATATTTTCTCTAATCAGATACAAAGAAACCTCTTTGTCATAAAAGCCCAATACCTTTAACACCGACAATTCTCTGATACGCTCACTAATATTGACAATATTCAGATTATATAGAACAATGAATGCCAAAAGTGCTGCCGATATTATCAAGATATAGATAATCGCATCGACACTGCTTATCATCGTTGCAAAGCGCTCAGATATATCTCTTGTAAATTCAATGCCGGAAACACTATCTACATTCATATATGCCGTTCCGAAGGCATCCTCAAAGGCAACTCCCCGTTGATTATTTTTTATAAATATCTTATTATACACCGGTTCATCACCGTATATTTTAGAATATAGCTGCGGGGAAATATAAATATAATGCTGAAAATAGTTTTCTGTAACATTAGATACTACGGCCTGAACACTTTCCCCGTCTCTGATTTTTATAGAAACCGTTTCCCCGACATCAACTCCCAGTAAGTCGGCTAATTTTTCAGTGATCATAATACCGGTATCATTTAATTCATAATTCTCATGGGTAACTCTGTCGCGCAACAGTATAAAGGCGTAAAAGTCATCAGGATTTTGGGGAACTATCATCGTTGCATTTTCTTCTCCTTCATTAAACCTTATACTCATCGAAGTTTCTTTAACGGGTGTCGCATCAACTACCGTTTCGTCTGCTTTAATGGATGCCAGAAGTTTATTCCGATCTTCGGTGCCGGTGGTTTCACTGATACTGATTTTGCTGTCATAAGTACTTATTGTATTAAACTGCAGCGTTTCTATGGATAATATGGCGTCCTTAAGCCCAAATCCTACTAAAAGCAAAGCCATACAGCCACCCAGACCAAAGATTGTCATAAAGAATCGCTTTTTATACCTGATGAGATTCCTGAACGCTGCTTTTGCCGAGAAATTCAAGTGATTCCAGATGATGCCTATTCTTTCCAGAAATATTCGTTTGCCTGTTGAAGGAACTGCCGGTCTCATAAGTGTCACCGCATCCTCTTTTAAAACTTTATGGCAGGCCAATATTGCGGCACCTGTGGTGCCAAAAACAGCAATAAAGATTGAGGCCAGAGAATACTCAAGATAAAGCTGCGTTATAATCTCCGGAAAGTTGTTATACAATATTTTGTAAGACTCAATAACAACTATCGGTAAAAACATTTGTCCTATGTAAAGTCCAATGAGAGCGCCTAAAATACTTGCAGATAATGCATATAAGATATATTTTGCAGATATGCTAAGGCTGCTGTATCCAATAGCTTTTAGGGTCCCAATTTGAATTCTCTCCTCTTCCACCATACGGGTCATCGTTGTCAGAGATATTAAAATGGCCACCAGAAAAAATACAGATGGAAATATCTTTCCTATCGATCCAATACGCTCTGCATTTTGCTTATACTCTATGTATGTACTTAAATACTGCCGATCTACCGTATACCATTTGGGCATCTCTAAATCTGCCAGTTCATTTTGGGCATCGACAATTTTTTGTTTGGCATCGGCAATTACCGGTTCGTTTTCCGCTTTTGTATCCTCATATTCGGCTTCATGCGCAAGCAGTTCATTCTCTGCATTGACAAGTTCTTCTTTGGCGGCGTTTAATTCGCTTTCTTTGGCCGATAAAAGTTGTACGGCATTTTCCAGTTGTTCCATCCCACTGTCTATGCCGGCTTGGCTGTCGACCAATATCTTTTTTGCTGCTTCAATTTCATTTTCCATCTGTGCCAGTTGTATTTCCTTAGAAGCAATCTCCGTTTCTGCCGCTGCCACACTTTCTTCTGCAGATGCAATTTCTAATTGTGCCGCTTCGATTTGTTCATTTTGTTGATTCACCATCGCTTCGGCAGATGCAATAGCGACTTCCAGTTCCCCAATTTGCTCGGTTACCGAAGGATCTCCTTTCTCCTCGGCCGCTTTTAACGTAACTAACAGCTCCTTGCTTTCTTCCAGTTTTTTAATTTCTTCCTCAAGCCCCTGAGTTGAGATTAAAAGCTGCTGCTTGCTATCCGCCAAAGCAGTCTTATTGATAAGCAGCTCTTCTTTTCCCGCTTCTAACTGCTCTTTTCCTGCTTCTAATTCAGTTTCTTTTGTATTAACCTCCTGCCAGCCACTATTTACTTCTGCCTGACTATTTTCAATATTTTGACCCTGTTCATTAACTGCTGCCCGAGCATCACTAATTTCTTGTTCATAATCGGCAATCTTTTGCCTGGCCTCTTCAATTTCCTGTTTACCGGTTTCTATCCTATTTGCGGCATCTGCTAATGCCGTCTCGGCTTCACTGATTTCCTCTTTGGCACTATCGATCTCTTTGTTTCCCTCATCAACAATAAAGTCATAGCGCGCCTGACATCTTTCATCAGCAATGCTTTCAATGTTTTCCATCGTTACGGCTACCGCATCTTCATATTCTTGAGTATAACAATTTAAGTCAAAAACATTTTCTGCCGTAATATAGGCGCCGGAATAGTATTCTGATGAGAAAACATCTTCTGTCACAATAACAAAGCTATGTACCTTTCCGTTGCCAATACCGCTGCTTCCTCTGCCCACTGACATATAATACGAGGTTGTACCGGTTCCGACAATGGTAAATTGATTATTGTTTAAAATCTCCTCTGTTGGTGTTTCTGTTCCTGAATAAACGGAAATGGTATCACCCACTTCATGTTTTGTTGATTGAATGAAATTTTCATCCACCAGGCACTCATCGGCTTCAACAGGTAAGCGCCCACTGGTAACTTCAATCTGATTCATTGTTTTTGTCATAGAAATGAGTTTTAAAACAACCCGGTTATCTTCCAGATTACATAATAAATCATAGTTGTAGAAAGGCTCCACTTCCTTAACTGTGTCCACCGCTTTAATCCGTTCTACATCCTCAGTTGTCAGCCCTAACGTCCCTGATACTTGTATATCCATCAAATGACTGACATCATAATAGTAATCTGCCGATCGTTTCATATCCGGTTCAGACGCCTGAAGCCCGGAGAAAAAAGCCACTCCCAATGCTACAATAAGCAGCAGTGACAAATACTTATTCCTTGTTTTCTTGATTTCAACAAAAAAATCCTTTTTGATTGCACGCTTTCTCAAATTAGCACCTACCATTCGAGTTCATCAATAGAATCCGGATGATTATTCATAATCATCTCTTTAATTTGTCCGTTTTTTATCTTGATTACCCTGTCAGCCATAGGCGTAATGGCCTGATTATGGGTAATTACAATAACCGTCATTTCTTTTTCTTTACAAAAGGTATGCAATAGCTTTAATATCTGTTTCCCCGTATTGTAATCAAGCGCACCGGTTGGCTCATCACATAACATAAGCTTAGGATTCTTGGCCAGTGCTCTGGCAATTGCCGTTCGCTGCTGCTCCCCACCCGATAACTGAGCGGGGAAATTCGCATACTTCTCTTTAAGGCCCACAGCCTTAAGAGTTTCTTCGGCATCCAAAGGGTTTTTACATATTTGTGCAGCCAATTCAACGTTCTCTTTGACCGTCAGATTTTGGATGAGATTATAAAATTGAAAGACAAATCCGACCTTGTTTCGCCGATATGCCGTCAACTGCTTATTACGGAAATTACTAATATTATCCCCATCAATCCATATTTCGCCGGTATTACAGGTATCCAACCCCCCTAAAATATTTAAAAGCGTTGTTTTCCCTGCCCCACTGGGCCCTACCATGACGACAAACTCTTTTTTTTCTATTTCGATGTTAACATTATATAATACATCCTGTATTATATTACCCGACAAGTAATGTTTGCTAATGTTCTTTAATACAATAAGTTCTTCCATATACTACCCCAACTTTTTCTTTAGTAATTTTCCTTCTTTGACTTAATGATATGCATACTCACTACATATCCAACTATTATTCCAGTTGTATTGAATACAATATCCACAATATCTAATACCCCCCTTTCTGTAATAAATTGAATTATTTCAATCGCAAATACAAGTGCAAACGCTGTTATTGGTATAAACTTCCAATTCTTATTCTTAAAAAAGAAACCAATCGGCATAAAAAACAAAAAATTAAATATCAACGTTTCCCAGTTAAATAATTCCAAAATATTAATATTGTATAAATGACCTACTACCGGTCTTCCAAATAATAGAACAACCATAAATGCTATATAACAAACAGTTAAAAGTTTTAATCTGAATTATCAAAGCAAATATAACGACAATTGAATATAATCGTTCACTCCCCATAAAATAAATCATAATCAATTCATTGGTAACATAATAATTCATTCCAAAACCAACTATAATACTCATTACTGCGAAAACTAAAAATTTAACGGCTTTTTTAGCCATGTTTATATCCATTCCTTTCATCTATCTTATCTTACCGCTCCAAAAGATGGACATCTACATAATTGATATTTATAGTTTTATATATCAATGTAGATAAGTCAAACATTTCAACATATTTTATATCAAATACAAACTTCACGGAGTTAATTGATACACTACCAGACCTGATTCTCAATAATCTAGCCAGGCAGATACAACCTGCACGGCAAACAAGATAGGTAGCTGTCCCCCATGCAGGTTGTATCTGCCTTTATTACTATTTCCTATTTTATCAAATTAGTGATGTAGTTATAATGATTGTATATGCTCTTTTTCAATTATTCCGCAGGAACAATTGAAACCACATCACTGGATCCGCCTACTCTGATGCTATTGTCTGGTTGAGATGCTCCACTTCTGAACATTCTAGTTAATGAAAGTTCTCCATATACCTTATAGTAAAGAACAACCTTCTCGCCTTCACCTTGTACTAATATGATTCCATCAAAGGTAAGTTCATATACATCTCCAGGATTTATAGTGCCCGGATTTAATCTAAGTTCATTTGTAGCGGCATCATAGGAGGCTGCTTGAACGGTTTGACCATTTAATTTAACAACACTACTGCCGTCTATATAGCTTATACAGTCATTGAACTTAATTGTTATAACCGTATTATACAATGGCAGCGAATTGACCGTATTTTTATTAATTGCGGTAAACGTATATCCGATAGTATCTCCTACGTTTGCACTTTTACTGTCCGAATCAAAGGAGATTTCCATATCCGCTGTACCCCAGACCGCATACAGCGTCATGTCCCCTGTCGGTATCATTGTTCCCTGATTGGCATATTCCGCAGCCCCACTGGATTTAGTGCTCCAACCAAGGTATAGATGTCCATCGAGCGCAAACCGGTTAGGACTTAACGTCATTGCAACGTTTTTCAGCACTGTAACTGAATCCATTCTACCTGTCGCTTTATCGGCATTCTTGTTATAACTAATGGTTGCCCATTGGTTAGGATCATATTTCCAAACAGCATATAATGTCGTGGTTTTTTGAGTCAGCATGAACTTGGCAGTGTCTGCATATGCTACGACATCTCCGGTCGGTGAAGTACTCCAACCTGCAAAAAGATAACCCGGACGAGTGAACTGATTCGCACTTAAAGTAATCTCATTGCCTAATAAGTCTTTCTGTTCTGCCATCGTGCCTGTTGCATCACTTGCGTTCTTGTCATAATTGACGCTTCCATACTGGTCGTCATCATACTCAAATACCATATGATTGACATAAGTTCCTTCTCCAGTTATAGAATTCAGTAAGATATAAGGCTCTCCCGTCAACAGATTGGTTAAACTTCCGCCTTCATGGCTCATATGGTTGGCCTTGAAGTAACAACCTACATATTTGTAGCCTGGAATACTTGGTATCACGCCAAAGTACTCAACGGCACCGTCTACAGATACCGTCGTATCACTCACATTTGGCAGACTGTTTCCGTCTCTGTCTTCAAACTTCTCTGTGATGACATAATGTTCATCTTTGTCCGGTATCTTATTGTCATTCTTATCTGGTGAATCGTCACTATGAAAGACTTCGGCGTACTCTAATGCTTTAGCAACATTAAGTCTTCCGCCCGTAACACATTTCTCATTTAAATCCGGAACTTTATCAACACCTTCTAAAAGAGCTTCTTTTAGTTCAGCTGTGGTTAAATCCTTATAATTAGATAAAAGCAAGGCGGCGGCACCTGCGACATGTGGAGCTGAAAATGATGTTCCTGCACAATATGCATAAGTGTTTGGGTTCCCCTCATAGATCGCTGTAGTTAATATATCAACACCGGGTGCTCCTAAATCAACCGATACAGTTCCATAACTAGAGAACTCCGCTAAAGAATCTGCTCTGTCTGTTGCTGCCACCGATATTATATTGTCACAATCGTAAGATCCCGGATATTTGGGGCTTGTCTCAACATTTAAAGCCTGATTTCCAGGTATCGTAACAAGTAAACCGCCATACGCATCTATTGCATCCTTCTCTGCCTGAATATAAATGTCTCCTGTGTAACTTGCATTAATAATTGGTACCCCTAGTGACGCAGCATAATAAACTGCAGTTATAGCATCAGCATCTTCCGCATCGCCATTAGCATCAGCAATTCTAAGAGGTATTATTGTAACATCCCAATTAACACCAACCACACCTATTTCGTTATTAGCAGATGCCCCTATAACGCCGGCCACACGGGTTCCGTGTCCATAAACATCCATTACATCAGTGCTATTATCTGCAAAATTGTAACCTAATGATTCATCTACATTATCAGCTAAATCTTCATGAGTGTAATCTACTCCAGTATCAATTACCGCAACCATTACAGATGAATCCCCCGTGGTAATATCCCATGCAGATGGTGCATTAATTTTTTCCATACCCCATAATTCAGCGTAATATTCATCATTTGGAACGGCCTCAAAATTTTTTTTATAATTCGGTTCAACATACGCTATATTAGGATCATTTTTTAATTCTTCTATAGCATCCAATACGGCTTCTTCACTTTTATCCTCTAGGGTTATGACTAATGTGTCCCTGACCGGCTCGACACCATATGTTTCAATTTCTTTAACTTCCGCAATTTCTATATTTGCGTCTACATCTTCTTCTAATGTGTCTATCTCAACTTCATTGGATTCATTTAAACCAACTATTAATTCTCCCGGAACATATTCATTTTCATAGTTTTTCTCATCATAAATGAGTGCGAGTTCTGCATTGCTTAAGTCACTTGTTTCGGTTAAACCTTCCTCACCCTGAGCAAATGCACTTACAGGCAAACTACTCAACATCAAAATAATGCTGATTAACAATGCAAATAATTTTTTGTTGATTTTCATCGTCTCACCCCTTCTCAGATGGAGACTCTACCAGCAAAACTGGTAGAGTTCTATCTGAATTTTTATCTTTAGATCTCTTCTCCTCTTTTTCCTTTTCTTCTCAAATACAACGTAATGAAAATTAATGTAAATCCAAGAATCATTACTATTACTGCCAGATAAGTCAATGGGGAAGATTCATCTCCGGTTTTTACTGCCGTGGTCTTTGATTCCGAAGCGACATTACCATTACTACCGGAAGCTTTAGTCTCGGTCTTGGTATCCGCTGCCCCGTTCTTAGTCCACTTTGCATAAAGCGTCGTATCTTCTGTTATCGTAAATGTAGTTCCCGCCAAATAACTTGTGCCTTTTCCATCAGCAGCAGTATTCCATCCGCTGAAAGTATAACCTTCTCTGCTCAATACTTTTCCGCTTAACACCGTGACCGTATCGTTCATCGCATAACTATTGGGGTCTATGACTTCACCGACACCACCATTAGCATCATACTTCACACTATAGCCGATTTCAACCGCTTGCCATTGTGCATATAGGGTAGTATTCGCTGTTATGGCAAAGGTATCTCCTTCGGCATACTCTGTCCCTTTTCCATCTGCCAATGTATTCCAGCCGATAAAAGTATAGCCCGTTCTGCTAAGTTCTGCACCTCCCAGCACAGTGACTTCCTCGTCCGCCTCATAGATATTGGAATCTATGACCTCACCTTCACCGCCATTGGCATCATACTCCACAATATAATTAGCATCGGGGGAAACCTCTTCCCATTGTGCATATAGGGTAGTATTCGCCATTATGGCAAAGGTATCTCCTTTGGCATATTCTGTCCCTTCTCCATCTGCCGATGTGTTCCATCCGATAAAAGTATAGCCCACTCTGCTAAGTTCTGCACCTCCCAGCACAGTGACTTCATCGTTTGCTTCATAATA
>Ga0153999_1000304_pt1 | contig 23221 bp, 23 predicted proteins | sample TSNC083MetaG_FD_104675 | JGI IMG/M metagenome (GOLD analysis project Ga0153999, IMG submission 104675) | Attine ant fungus gardens microbial communities from North Carolina, USA - TSNC083 MetaG | ecosystem: Host-associated > Fungi > Mycelium > Unclassified | place: USA: North Carolina, Lumber... | reverse complement strand
CATCACAATAAATGAGCTAGAGCGCAATTGGCCAGGAATTATAAAAAAAGGCAGGTGCTCACGATATGAAGGTATGTGTATTTGGTGCAAGCGGTTATGTAGGTTCTTCCATATACGAAGCGTTTAAAAATAATGACAAAGCACAGGCAATCGGTGTTGATTTAGATGAAGTCTCTCAAGAGAATTTCATCCAACTAGATGTGAATGATCCTGAAAGCTTCTCGCAGTTTTACAAAGAAGTGCAGCCAGACATTGTTGTGTGGGCAATGATGGCAGGAGCGGATGAACATCGATTAAGTGATGAAGGGCTGCTTCATTTAATCAGTCATATGGAGCCATGTACGAAACTAATCTACTTGTCCTCTGATTATGTGTTCGCTAAGGGCAAAGGACCTTATGCTGAAGACGATATGCTTCAATTGATGGCCGATGACCATGGTATGAGCGGGTATGCTAATGCGAAAATTAAGGCGGAGCGCTTTATTGAGCGGGAACTGACCAACTTCTGCATTCTCCGTACAGGTCCGATATATGGAAAAAACGCTTCTGGCAAACTGGATTTGCATATGCAAAGACTTGAAGAAGCAGCTGAATCAGGTGATAGCGTATCAGCCCGTGATGATCTCATTCGGACTTTCGTTCATATCGATGACTTCTGCAAGATTGTAGTCGAAATGGCTATGGGCAATCGAACGGGTATTTATCATGTGGGACCTGGCAAACATCAGAGCTTCTATGAATTCATGAAAGAACAGGCGAACTTGGCAGGTTATGACGAAACGGTTGTTAGGAAAGAAGAGCGTAAAGTGGAGATGAATTTGCCGAAGAATACTGCATTGCTCACAGATCGTCTGCGCATGATTACAACTCAAAATATAAGATGAAATATAAAAACAGCGACCTGCTTCTGAGCAGATCGCTGTTTTTTATTTTAGAAGAGCAAATGTGCAACGCCTGTGATGACGAGTAATGTAATAACTGTACGCAATAGGAAAATAAAGAACAAGTCTTTGAAATTCACGGGAATCTTCGAGCCGAGCAATAATCCACCGACTTCGGACATGTAAATCAACTGTGTAACAGAAAGTGCTGCGATAACGAAACGCGTCATTTCTGAATGAATGGATGAAGCAAGAACAGATGGCAAGAACATATCTGCGAAACCGATGATAACAGTTTGTGAAGCTTCGGCTGCTTCTGGAATTTGCAGTAACTCAAGGACTGGAATGAATGGGACGCCTACCCATTTGAAGAATGGTGTGTATTCAGCAATGATCAGTGCGATTGTACCGAATCCCATTACGACGGGAGCAACACCCATCGACATGTCGAGAACATATTCTCCGCCAGCTTTAATGAATTGGTAAAGGCTTTTTTCCTTGCGACCTTTCTCAATTGCTTTATCATAACCATGCTTCAAAATATGTGTTCCTTCTGGAGCAGATTCATTCAATACTTCATCAGATCCATTTACATATGTCTTTGGCTTCAGTGATAGTGGCGGAATGCGCGGCATGATGAGTGCAGCAACAAGACCAGCAAGCAGAACAGTTAGATAAAAAGGTACGAACATTTTATCAAGGCCTACAGTTTGAAGAACAACGAGTGTAAATGTAATAGATACAACTGAGAATGTCGTACCAATTACAGCGGCTTCTTGCTTTGTATAATAGCCTTCTTCATATTGTTTGCTTGTAAGCAATACGCCAATTGTTCCGTCCCCAATCCATGATGCAAGACAGTCAATGGAAGAACGGCCTGGTAATTTGAAAAGCGGACGCATGATTTTTGTCATAAGAGTCCCGAACATCTCCATAAGTCCGAAGTTCATGAGCAAAGGCAGGAATAGTCCGGCAAATAGGAAGACAGTAAACAAAGTGTGCAATAAATCTCCTAGTAAAACTGCTCCAGTACTCTCGCTCCAGACGGCTTCAGGACCAATCTTGTAGAAAGTCATTACGGCAAAGACTGCCGCGAGTATCCGTGTGATCGTCCAGAACAGACTTACACTGAAAAGCTTCTGGAAAAAAGGTGTCTTCGTAAAGACATTACTTCCAAATATAGCAGGAATGAGTGTGAAAATAGCTGTCACAATTAGAATAATCATCATGATCAATGATAATTGGTTGCTAATGAGACCGCCAAGCCAATTGGATAAGATCGCTATTGGGATAGTATAGTTTCCTCCGAATTTAATCGGAATCATAAATAGGATAACCCCGACGATAGAAGGGATTATGAATTTCAAATGATCAATGAGTCTATATGATTTCTGTTCCATGGAAGTTCCTCCTAAGTTGTTTCCTTACCACATGATTATACATCCTAATGAATGATTATGCACGCCCTTTTGTAAGGTGAATGTTGTCCATTCCTAGGATTGCTATTTATACTTACTGAGAAAAATACTATTAGTTGGATCGACAGGAGTGAAATGAGGGTATGTACTCTTTTATACGATATTTACATGTTTGGCAAGGAGGTTATAAGGATAGGAGAAGATAAGATAATATTTTAAAAGGAGAGGGTTCACATGCAGCTAAGTTTAAACATCATTCTCATAATCTTGGCAGTCGGTGTTATAGCAGTACCTGCAGTTATTATGATGCGCATCTTTTTCCATGACAGGACTCAGGAAGAACACGCTATCTTAAGGAATTATCCTGTACTTGGAAAGATGCGCTATATTATTGAAAAGATGGGCCCTGAATTAAGGCAGTACTTGTTTAATAATAATAATGAAGGCAAGCCATTCAATCGGCGCCAATTCGAATTCGTGTACAAGGCTGCAAAGTACAACAATCGTATGCTTGGCTACGGTTCGGAACGTGATTTTGAAAAAGGCGGCTATTATATTGTAAACAGTATGTTCCCAGCACAACGTGAGGAAGTGCGTGTAGAACAAGAATCGAAAGTGAAAACAAAGCTTTATCATATTGATAATGAGAGCTTGTTCAGCAGGAAGGAGAAGCGGCATGAAGCTGAGCTTGATCCGTTTCTCCTTCCAGATGAAGATGCAATCATTCTAGGAAAAGATACAGTGCGTCATCCATTCAAGATTAAGGGCATGATTGGTCAGTCGGCAATGAGTTTCGGTTCACTAGGGGATCATGCGATTACGGCGCTTTCCGAAGGCTTGGGAATGGCTGGCGGCACGTGGATGAATACAGGTGAAGGGAGTGTATCCCCGTACCATTTAAAAGGTAATGTTGATATAATTATGCAGATTAGTTCAGGTTTGTTCGGAGTTCGAACGAAAGACGGTCAATTCGATTGGGATAAATTCGAAGAGAAAAGTAAGATGGAACGCATAAAAGCCTTTGAATTGAAAATTGCTCAAGGGGCCAAACAACGCGGAGGCCATGTAGATGGCGGGAAAGTTACAAAGGAAATAGCAGAAATTCGCAGTATTAAAGAAGGAGAGACCGTTGATAGTCCGAATCGTTTTAATGAATTTTCGGATGTAAAAGGTTTATTGGAGTTTGTTCAAAAGCTGCGTGAGAAAGGCGGGAAACCGGTCGGTACGAAAATTGTCATTGGCGATGAACGTCAGATTGAATCCTATGTAGCGAAGATGAAAGAACTCGATATTGTTCCTGATTTTATTACAATCGATGGTGGAGAAGGTGGTTCAGGTGCGACTTATTACGAATTGGCTGAATCTGTCGGACTTCCAGCATTCGCTGCCTTGCCACTTCTAGATGATGTTCTTAAAAAATATGGATTGCGTGATCGTACACATATTATTGCTTCGGGTAAACTGCTGACCCCTGATAAAGCAGCAATGGCTCTTGCGCTTGGTGCCGATATGATCAATGTTGCTCGTGGCTTCATGCTTAGTGTCGGTTGCATTATGGCAGAAGTGTGTCATACGAATCGTTGTCCAACAGGTGTTGCTACTACAGATCCGAAGCTCCAAAACGCACTTAGTATTGAAGAGAAAAAGTATCGTGTGACTAACTACGTGCTTGCAATGCGTGAAGGGATATTTGAACTGGCAGCTGTCGCAGGCCTTGACTCACCTAGGAAATTTACACGTGAGCATATAGTTTATAAACAACACTTCAAAGATGTTGTACAGAATAGATGATAAAGGAAAGATTGAGACATCTCATGATGAGGATGCCTCAATCCTTTTTTGTAAATTTTCTATATTATTCAAAAAATATATATAAACTGCTTGCCAACAAGTATGAAAGCGATTACAATGTAAAAACAGATGTTACCTATATCAGATATATGGGGTGAATGGAGGATGAAATCTTATATCATGTTATTTACAGAAACAGAAGATCAGCTAGGAAGGAAACTTGCAGAGTGTGAAGTTGACTTTCTAGAATGGATGCACGAGCGCTATGAGAATGAGAATAAACAAGCAAAATAAAAGAACGTTTTATTTGAAATTATATATTCATATCAATAAAGTAAGTGCCCGGCGTTGCGCGCGGGTTTTTTGCTGTGAAGAGGTATAGGAACTTCTAGATCACCCCGTAAAAGCCCGATTGGTTCGACTAACAAATAGTCGGTAAAGAAGAAACCCGACTATTTGAGTTTCACTCCATAAAAAATGATATTATTGAGTTTGGGAAGGAGGGAATCGCATGGCGATAACAGATAAGAAAATCATGGAGAAGATGGAGGCTGAGCTTCTGCTTGCGAAGACAGCTGAACAACCCGAGAAAGTAAAACAACATATTGGCAGATTGCAGCTGTTATGTGAACTCATATTGGAAGAAGAAGGATCAGTTTCCCAAATGACACATCTGGCCGATCAATCAATTGCGAGTTCCTTGTCTAGTCTCGATAAGATTGAAGTGCCAAATCATAAAGGAAATTCACTGTTAGATTTTTAAAAGGAAGGTGAGCTAAATGAAATTGTTTTTGCTGTTTGGTATTATCAATGGTTTTCTTGCTGTCGCATTAGGAGCTTTCGGTGCGCACGGTCTAGAAGGTAAAATTAGCGAGAAAATGATTGCAATTTGGGAGAAGGCTGTAACCTATCAAATGTTCCATGCCACTGCGCTTTTAGCAACAGGATTGCTCATGATGAAGTACCAGCTGACAAGCATAAGTGCTGCAGGCTGGGCATTTCTAATTGGTATTATTCTGTTCTCAGGCAGCTTGTATATTTACGCTATCAGTTCTGTTAAGTTTTTTGCGATTATTACACCATTCGGTGGTGTAGCTTTTCTAGTAGGTTGGGTACTGCTCGCTATTGCTGTACTTAGAACCTAATTCAAGAGCGGCTGATCAGGAAGAGGATGGAGAGTAGAAGCAGTAGGCCGCAACGTACCCATTGTTTGAGTGCTTCTGGACCACGTCCAGTTTGTGCTTCATAGACACCTTGGATGGCAAGGCTTGCAATAACAATCCATAATGATAAAGAACCTAGGAAGAATGATTTTTTTACCAAAGCAAGCAGTATTATGAATGCAGCTGCCGCAATGGCGATCATCTCCATTTTCTTTAATTTCTCTAATTGATGCATCAATGGAATCACGACCTTTATTAAAAATAGGCATGGCCGTTTTCTTGGGCCATGCCTTTTTTGTTCGGAATTTAGCTTTGAGCAGGTGAAGATGAACCGGATGCACGTGGTGAAGATGTGGATAAGAATCCTTGTGCCTGTGCGTTATATGGATAATCATATTCAACCTGCCCAGGGAAAACGACGTAATCCAGATAAACCATCAGGAGCAAATAACGTTCTTCTGTTTGTGGATTACGCAAGATGAGATGATCGCGTCCTGCCGCCTCAATTGTTCCTTGGAAAACTTGTTGCTCTGAACTGTTTTCAAAAGTCATGTATGCTTTGACGAGTTTGCCGCGATTCAGGCGCAAGATGTTTTCTACGTATGACTGCTCCATAGGCAGCATTCCTGGCACTCTGCCACCAGGTTGTATGTTTTGTTGTTGTCCGGATGGATAAAGCTGGAATTGTTGTGGATAAGATTGCTGATAGGGTGATTGCATTTGCATTTGTGGCTGTCCATAGACTGATGGGTAACCATAAGACATTGGTGCCTGCTGTGGTTGCTGTGTATAGTAAGACGGTCCAGATCCTGGGCCTTGTGCCCGTGTGTTATCTTGATTACTCATTATTAATTACCTCCCAAAGTTCGTATCCGTATGTTCCTCATCAGTCTATTCGCAGCTTGGCTGCATTATGAACTTAAAATACATCTGGGCATTCACTTTGAAGTGGTGCGAAGAAGCAATGTGATTTGTAAATGCCTGAATTATACTGACCATACCATTGGGAAGGACAGTTAGGAGCATCGGGGCGGAAATACCAAAGTGAATTTGTTGCCGGTCTGAAACGTTCTCCATTGATTGCTCGTTGTGCAAGTCTTCGCTCACTGTCACGGGCCCGCTGATAGAAATATCCTTTCTGTGTCGCTTCGAACCCACCTGGACTCTGGAATACCATCTGGTCAATGGAACGAACATTTTTGAAATCAAGACAATCAGCAAGAATGCGATTCACTCCCACATTCCCAACAAGCAGCATACCTAGATCCCCTTCTCCTTCAGCTTCAGCCCTTAATAATCGCGCTAAAAGATCAACATCTTTACTATTAGCTTTAACAACCGCCATATGAATCCCCCGTTTCTAACTAAATGAGTGCCTAGAAGTAGCCTATTCAGGGGGATGTATTTGTGTGAGAAGTTGTTTTTAGACCTGCTGAGTATCATCTTGAATGAAAGAGGAATAGCAACTGTCGTCGTTGAAAATAACTGAAGTTTAAGTGCTACTATTCAATAAAGTAACTTGATAGCAAATATACATGGCGAGGACCTGCCGGGAAAGTTGAAATTGAAGGGGCAGGATGGGGAATTTGATAAAAGGGTACGAGTGATGTTGATGAGGTAGCTAATGGGGCTGATATAAAGAAATTATATGATTTTCCAGTACCTTTAAAAAATGGTCTATAAAAAATACCTACTGAAGATAATAAAGAGATGTATAAACTACTTATTAGTAGTGGCTCAATGTATAATTTGAAAGATGAATTCGGAAGATCATGTGTGGATTATGCTAAAGAGTATTCGTGGAGAAATGATTTATTAACTATTATTGAGGAGTGGGAATATGAAGGTTAATAATTCTGACTATGGAGGTTTTATTGTTTCTAAGAATGTTGTAGCCGGAAAACCGATACGCTATACATTCAGAGAAAAATCAGAAGTACCTCAATTAAATGGGTGGACTATTTACTCTTCAGAAGATGATGATGAATATGTAAATGATTCTAGTAATTTTCAAGTTTTAGGAGCAAGCTCTTTATTAGAAATAGCCCCAGTTATGTTAGAAATTTTTGATGCTCCCTATGGAACAGACCTATGTTGGTTGTATAAAGAAGGTGTTCATGTAGGATTTTATGATTTAATAAGTGAAGAGGAGAAAGATATTGGTCAAGTTGTAAAAGGAAATTGAGGATATTTTGTGAGATCCTCGGGCACTGACAAAATTACATTTCTAATAAAAAAAGTCAACAGCGACGTTAGGAGAACATAGTGGCCTGTTGACTTTTTTATTGTTATTTTATGATAAGAGTTATTGATTATCTTTGTTGGAAAAGACCTAATAAAAAGGAACAAATAAAAACACTTGAATGTTGAACTCGGGTATTTATTTTACCTTAATAAATCAACGTGAAGGTGTTCTTTGTTTGATTATATGCCTTTTGAAATCTAGTTTTAATAAGGAAATCTCGACCCTCCATTTCGGCGAGGAGGCGAGCATGCCGGCACATAGTGTGATATACCGGCATGTGCACAAGGAAAGTACGATATAAAATAAAAAAGGCTCCTTCCCGATTAGCGGAAAGAGCCTTTTATAATGTAATTAAATCTCTAAGTATTTCACCAAGTCTTCATTATGAAGCACGCTTCCAGCAAGGAATTCACCGAATTCGGCATAAAGTGCGCTTGCTTCGTCAAAACGCATTTCGTAGACGATTTTCTTAAGTTTTTTCGCATCATGTGCAAATAGGGTAACGCCCCACTCCCAGTCATCAAATCCGAATGACCCGGTAATGATTTGAGTGACTTTACCTGAATATTTGCGTCCTGTTTTACTATGATCATAAAGCAGGCCTGCGCGTTCTTTGAAAGGCGTATTGTACCAGTTGTGCTGGTCGCCGCGACGCTTGTCCATTGGATAGAAGCTCATGTATTCCCACTTCGGCAGAGTTGGCTGCAGACGTGCTTTAATATGTGGATTCTCCTCCGGATGTTCTTCTTCGTATGCGCGGTATTTCGATAGTTCGACGACGGATACGTAAGAGTATGCTGGCAACAAGTAATCACCGAATTTGGACTTGGCAAGCTCTGTTTCGAAAGCACCTAGTTCCTCCAATGTTGGACGAAGTAGCATAAACATCAAGTCTGCTTTTTGACCAACAATTTGGTAGAGGGCGTGACTGCCTTCTTTTTTCTCCTCAACAGCTTCCCATTTCGCAACTAGCTTCAGTAGATCTTCTGTTGCTTCCTTGCGTTCTTCAGCGGATGCTTGCTTCCATGCAGGCCAGTCAACATTGCGGAAATCATGCAGGCAATACCAGCCATCCATTGTTTCAACTGCTTGTTCAGCCATCTTGATCTCTCCTTTGTCATAAACCGTTATTCTCAATTAAAAATTATAGCATATTGTATGCAAGAAACGCATGGCCTCAGCTAAGATGTCTGAATAGAAAGACAGACTAATTGTCTGATTTGTGACGGTGAAGGGGTTCATTCCGCTTTTCCATCAATGCGAGTCGAGAAATAAAAGCCGCTTGCTCCGCTTTTGTAAAAGCTTCCTGAACAATGCCCGCACTTAACAATTTCAGGCATACCGTTGCCTTCTCTGTAAGCATCTCCACAGTAATATCCCGCTGAAGCAGTTCAGAAAGTGACGCCATCGTTTCCGGACGGATTTCCGGTGGCGGTGTTTTTACTGTCTCGTTGCCTAGACTTCTCTCGTAAAAGTTGCGAACGAGTGCAGCCCTCGCTTGGCTATCTCCTGCCGCATCGAGATAAATCTGAATCGCCGCTCCTTCTTTGACCCTTCTTTGTGAAATACCTGCGAACTTCTTTCCATTAATACTTAAGTCATAATCACCGGGACAATAGGAACCACCAATTTCATAAGCTTCTATTGAATTTGTCCAGTCCCGCAGCATGAACCTGACGAATGCGACCATCATTTCGTAGCACTCGTGAATACCCATATGTCTTGCACCGGGCAAAATTAGAGATATGTTCAGTACATTTTGGTCTAATACAACAGCGAGCCCTCCGGAATTACGCACGATTATCTTGTGCTTGTTTTCATATGCGTATTCCAATCCGTCTTCTAGATGTGGCAACCTGGAATCAGGAATACCGAGGACGATTGTCGGTTCATGAACCCAGAGCCGCATTACAGGCAAAGCTCCATCTGAGACAGATAGTGCCAGCGCATCATCGATTGCGAAAGATGATTCTGCTGTAAAAGCATGTCCGCCAAAATTTGTTATTGCTGAATGGTCGAATAGGCGAAAGGCCGATTTCTTAAAGATTTGTTGCCAATTTTCCACAATATCACCTAGGTTCCGAACTATTTTTCAAATGCCCTTTTTTACGATGCTCAATTACTATATACTATAACGAAAAGCATCGAAAAGAAACGGGTTGGAAATCGTATGTCGTATAAAAATGAGAAATTGCATGAGGAAAAGGTGTTCAAAGATCCGGTTCATCGCTATGTCCATGTACGCGACCGCGTCATTTGGGACTTAATTGCGACGCCGGAATTTCAGCGACTCAGACGCATCAAACAGCTCGGGACGACTTACTTGACCTTCCACGGAGCAGAGCACAGCCGGTTTAATCATTCTCTTGGCGTCTATGAAATTGTAAGACGAATTCTTTTCAATTTCGAAGACAGGCCTCATTGGGATGAATCCGACAGGCTGCTTTCTTTATGTGCGGCTCTTTTGCATGATCTTGGTCATGGGCCGTTTTCGCATTCATTCGAGAAAATTTTCAACCTGGATCATGAAGTGTTCACACAGAAGATCCTTACCGGTGATACGGAAATCAATCGAGTTCTTGAACGTGCCGAAAAAGGGTTCAGCCGTAAAGTCGCAGACGTTATTGCTAAAACATCAGAAAAGAAGCTCGTCGTCAGTCTCATCTCAAGCCAAATTGATGCGGATCGTATGGATTATTTGCAGCGAGATGCCTATTACACTGGGGTTAGCTACGGTCATTTTGATATGGAGCGGATTCTGCGCGTGATGCGGCCACTTGATGACCAGGTCGTCATCAAGCAATCCGGTATGCATGCGGTTGAAGATTACATCATGAGCCGCTATCAAATGTACTGGCAAGTGTACTTCCATCCAGTGACGAGAAGTGCAGAAGTAATCTTGACGAAGATCCTCCACCGGGCGAAAGAACTTTATGAAAAGGGCTACGAATTCAAATTGAAGCCGACGCATTTCTTATCTTTTTTCGAGGAGAAGGTGTCGCTCAAGGAGTATTTACGTCTTGATGAATCGATTGTCTATTATTATTTCCAGCAGTGGCAAGAAGAAACAGACGCCATTCTATCCGATTTATGCGAGCGATTTATGAACCGGCGCTTGTTTAAGTATGTCGAGTTCAATCCGCAGCAAGTGAAGGAATGGATGGAGTTGTACGGTTTGTTTGAAAAAGCGGGTATTGATCCGAACTATTATTTGGAAGTGGATTCTTCAAGTGATTTACCTTATGATTTTTACCGTCCTGGCGAGGAAGAAGAACGTTTGCCGATCCATCTTCTCATGCCTGGCGGAGAGTTAAAGGAACTGTCACGGAACTCGGATATTGTTGAGGCGATATCGGGCAAGAAACGGTCAGATCACAAGTTATACTATCCGAGCGACAAGCTTGCTGCATGTCCGGATGAAGCACTTAAAAAACGTATTTATGAAATATTGCATGGGCAAGGGGGACACGTGCATGCTGAGTAATCATGCCAAATTGGTACATTTCTTCTCGGTGGCAAACCGGGTTGGCGGCCGGAAGAAGCTACAGAAAATGATTTATATATTACAAAAATGCCGCATTCCATTTGCGGAGAAGTTCCAGTTTCATTTTTATGGTCCTTATTCCGAAGAACTGACATTGCGTGTTGAAGAGCTATGCAATCTTCAGCTTCTAAAGGAAGATAAAGAGGATAAAGGGAATTACTTCAGATACAATTACGAGATTACAACTGAAGGACAAGCTTTCGTCGATCAGTTCGAACTCGATATGCCGGATTTCAGCACACATGTCGAATTACTTCAGACGAAGAGCTCCAGGTTCCTTGAGCTTGTATCAACAATGTGTTACTTCGATGACCTTGAACGTACTGAGGTCGAAGCGAAGGTACATGTTGTCAAGCCAAAACAGAAATATACAGAAGAAGAAATGGCCGAGGCATGGGTCTTCATTGAACAATTGCAGAATAGCACGAAGGTGAATTAATTTGTCGCAGATTAACGGGCAGGTAGACCTCCACTTCAGTAACCCAAGTGAAAGAAGAGGAAGAAGTGGAGGATCAACTGCCCGTAAAGGCCCGACTGTAGTTTCACTTTATTCCATGCATATAGGAGAGGTTGCGGCATCTAGTCGTACCTCTTTTTGTTTTAACGAGAAAGCACTGAGAATGAATGAAAGCATCATTTGTGATAAACTGAAATATATTGAAAAGTCTTGCAAAACTTCTTATTGAAAGGGGTCTCATATGCAATGAGCGAGAACAAAGGAACAAAGAAGCTGAACGCTTTTACAATTATTAAAGATGATTCGACTGATGGTCACGGCGGGTACGGTGTCGGGTCAATCAGTCTTGAGAATATGTCACCAGTTATTCTAGATCCAGAAGGGGATCGTGCCTATATTGATATGGCTGCGATGCACGCGCGCAGTGAAATTGAACGCCGTGTGAAGGTTGTAGCGAACAAGGAAGAAGTTCCGAATGGGAAACAGTATTGGTTCTGCTGGGTTGTTGTACAACGCGGACCTGAGGGCCCTTATTACCACGGTGCGGCTGCGAGCGAATACGTAGTTGATAAGGAAGCGAAACGTGCATACAAGCGCATGCCAGAGCATGTAAAGCATATGGAGCAGTCGCTTAAGGGTAAATATGTTCTCGATCATATCGATGATAAATCAAAGCAATTATTGCGTGATTTCTTAATTGAGTTCGATGGGGATATGTGGGAGCGGGCGCCACAAGAACTAAAGGATGCTCTTCCGGAGTAGGAATTTATAAGAGTTAACTGGAGCAGTTTGGATTCGTATCATTACGAGTCCGAGCTGTTTTTTTTTGCTCAAAATGCTGTTAGGTCAAAATATTTCGGAAAGTTTAGATAATTAAGGTCAATTTTTCCAGGAAAATGGTATCATAAGATGGATTTGTAAATTGGTAAAAAGGGGGAAGATGAATTTGGCAAAACAATTAAAAGTATTATTTATAGCCGCATTGCTCTTGTTATTCATTCCGGTGCAAGGGATTATGGCAGCAGCTGATTCACCAACATGGATCGTTAAAACAAATTATGTAGCACTTGGGGATTCTCTTGCTGCTGGTGTAACACCTGATAACCAGCTAGGTAAGGGGTATGCAGATATGATTGCCGAGAAGATTGCTAAAGAGGACGCACTTGCTTCCTATAATAAAGGATTCTCTCAACCTGGATATACGACAGCAGATGTACTTACGGACATTAAGAAAAATGTCGTTCGTGACGTCTATGGCTCAGGTTATACATCTAAAACAGCTAGTATTAAAGATACACTGAAAAAGGCTGATATTGTAACAATTAGTGCTGGAGCAAATGATCTGCTTAAGCATGTTAAAGCGAACAGCTTATCAGGGACTCTTGAGTATGACGAGAAGGACCTTGCAACAGCGATCACAGAAGTTAGCGTTAACCTGAACAACATCCAGAAGGAAATCAAAGCGTTGAATCCAGATGTGAAGATTTTTGTAATGGGCTATTACAACCCATTCCCATATCTTGCTGATGACGCGCAGCCAATGGTACAGCAATTGTTGACGCAATTCAATAAAGCAATTGCTGCTAGCACAGCAGGTACAGATGCGGTTTACATTGAAACAAAGGATGAAATCGCTAAAGAATATAAGAAGTTCTTGCCTAACCCGCAGAATATTCATTTGAGTGTAAGTGGTTATGAAACTGTTACGCAGCTTTTCTGGGCTAAGATTCAGTCGTATAAATGGATTCCCACAGACAGTGTGAAAGCGAGCGAAATCAAAGCAAATTCAGTACGGTTGAGCTGGACGAAGCCAACAAGCAGCAGTCCGATTGCAACGTATGAAATCTTTGATGGAGAGAAGCTTGTCGCAACAGTTGGTGCTGACAAACTTTCTGCCACTGTTGAAGGTTTGACAGAGAAGAAGGAATATCATTTGATTGTGGTAGCAATTGATGAAAAAGGACGCAAGAGCCATCCGAATTTGGAAATAAAAGTAAAGACAGCAGATGCTGAGCCTCTATTCTCTGATCTCAAGGAAGAATGGTCAAAAGAATATGTGAAGCGTGCTGTTGAAGCAGGACTCATTAAAGGCTATTCTGATGGTACTTTTAAACCGTATCAGCCACTGACACGTGTTCAGGCAGCAGCGATTCTTGTTCGTACATTGAAATTAGAAACAAATGATAAAATCACTTTTACGGATATGGACGGCTTTGGAAAAGAAACACAAAGGGAAATTAGTGCGGCTTACAAATATGGACTTGTCAAAGGTACCAATGGCAAATTCATGCCTTCTAAGGAAGTAACACGTGCACAGATTGCACTAATGGTCCACCGAGCAATTGAATTCAAGGCGGGCAAAGAATTCAACGCATCAGCCCTTGCTCCTTATACGGACTTCGGTGCTTATGATGAAGATACGGTGAACTCAATTTCCGTTCTGTACCAGCTGGGAATAGCCACTGGATCAAATGGAAAGTTCTCGCCGAGCTCATCAACTACGCGTCAACAAGCAGTGAAAATCTTTGTTAATACTATGGATACTTTGGCTAAATAATTAAAAGGCAGATGCTTTCCCCATATGGAGAGATGCATCTGCCTTTTTTATTGTAGAGTTTTTAGTGCCTCTTATTCTTCTTTGATAAATGCTTTCCATTTATCAATAATTTCTTTCCTACGTTTTTTGTCTTCTGATTTTTTCTTTGCTTCAAGTGTCGGATCGATCGGTGGCTTATCTTCTGCTTCAACCCATTCTTTTGGTAAATCAGGACCATGCATATGGATTGTGCAAGCTTCTTTTGGCACAGTTTCTTTCTCAAAATACATAATCCGGCTGTTCTTACAGTAAGGGGTCGCTTTAAGCCCTGTTTCCGGATCAATTTTGACTGGGACAACGCCTGCAGGTACCATGAAAGGCTGTTTTTTGCCTGGCTGATGAGCCCCTTCCATGAAGCCTGCCCAAATGGATTTGGCGTAACCCATTTCTTCAGCACGCTCAATTTCCTTGTTGTCATCATAGCCAGTCCAGATGCCAAATGCGAGTTCTGGGCTGTATCCAATCATCCAACTGTCACTATTTGTTGACCCTGTTTTGCCGGCATATTCACGGGTCAATTCCTTAGCGATTGAGGCACCTGTTACTTGCATGTATCCGTTCAATGATTCATCAAAAACACCCGTCATTAGATGTGTTAAAAGGAATGCTTTTGAAGGGTCAAGCAGCTGTTTTTGGATTCCAGCATCATACTCATAGAGCACTTCATTATCCGGGCTTTCGATTTTACGAACAGTATGGACGTCAATTTTCTTCCCACCATTGGCAATCATACTGTACCCAGAAACCATCTCTCGAACGGATACTTCATATGTTCCGAGAGCAAGTGACGGGACAGCAGCGAGCTTACTCGTGATGCCAAATTTACGTGCGGTCTGAACAAGTGTCTCAGGCTTTAGGAAAATATTTGTTTTTACGGCATAAATATTATCGGAAAGGGCAAGTGCTTGGGCAAGCGTGATCGGCTTATTTGCATAGTAGCCGTTATAGTTGCTTGGTTCATAAACGTTGCCATTTTCAAGTTCGAATGTTGTCGGCTTGCTGGCGAGTGGTGTGCTTGCCGTGTAGCCTTTTTCAAGTGCTGCATAGTAGAGAAATGGCTTGAATGTGGAGCCAGGCATCCTGACAGCAGAGACGGCTCTATTGTACGTACTTTTGCTATAATCTCTGCCGCCTGCAAGAGCTCGGAGTTCCCCAGTGTGCGGATCAACGGCCATTGCGCCTACCTCAATAGTCGTATCTGGATTAATTGTATCTGTAATTTTTTCATCAAGCTTTTGCTGCATGTCTGGATTCATTGTTGTGTATATTTTGTAGCCGCCTGATCTTAAGGACTCGACATCGAGATCTAAATGTTCGGCAGCTTCTTTATCGACCATGTCTTGAAAATAAGGTCCGACATCGCTTTCTTCCCGCTCATGCGGTTCGTTGAAAGCAAGGTTTTCGTTAATCGCTTGCTCGTATTCAGCATTGGAAATGAGCTGATCTCTTTTCATCACTAGCAAGATTAATTTCTGGCGACTCAGGGCGCGTTCCATATCGTTGTAAGGTGAATAGTATGTAGGCCCTTTTGGAATTCCTGCAAGCATTGCAGCTTGAGCTATTGTTAGCTCACTAGCATTCTTATCGAAGAAGTACTGGCTAGCGGCTTCTATACCATACGCTCCATGCCCATAGTAGACTCTGTTTAAGTAACCTTCTAATATTTCTTTCTTGGAATAAAACATTTCGAGCCTCGCTGTATAGTAGGCTTCTTTTACTTTTCTAGTAAATGTCTTTTCATGTGACAAATATAAGTTCCGCGCATATTGCTGTGTTAACGTACTGGCTCCTTCTTTTAGTGAGAGAGTGCGAATATCTGTAAGGATTGCACCGAAAATACGCTTTACATCAAATCCGTGATGTTCATAGAAATTATGATCCTCAATGGCAATGGTAGCTTGGATCAAATTTTCGGAAATGTCTTCTATCGGTACGTAGGCGGGCGATTTTCCGCTATCATTGTCAATTTGTTCATCATCCATGCTGTAGTAGACTGTCTTTTGCAAATGGTCAAGCGGAGGCGGCCCTGCTAAATAGCTTGCTGCATAAAGCCCACCAATGGCCATTAGCGGCAGCAGAATGCAAAGAGCAATCAGGCTTCTTAACAGGCGTCTTTTTTTTCTTCTATGATTGCGTCGCGATAATCTCATTCTTTCACCCTCAATTCCGTGTTCCGACTGTACATGTTTATTATGGGAAGAATTGCAGGAGATTAAACCTGACAGTCGAAAAGAACAAGAGGAACCTTGAAGTTATAAACCCAAAGCAGGGATTATTAGCGGTTGCGTGAAAGAACTTCCTGTTGCCTTAGTCCCAGCAACAGGGCTATAATAGAAAATTATAATTGTTCAACCGAATTCAGGAGAGATTTAGATGGAATCTAAAAAAATACCGGTTATGATCAAACTCATGACATGGATTCATGATGATGGGGAAGAAGAAAAGAGCAGTACACAGCATATTGGTACTCTCAGGCGTGCAAAACATGCTGATATTCTGACATATGAAGAAGATTTCGAAGGCTATGCAATTCGTAATCTTATTACAATTAAACCCGACTCAGCTAATATTAAACGTTCGGGTGCTATTGGCATGCATCAATCATTCCGGCATGAGAGCATAACTGAGAATATGTATCAACATCCGCACGGTTCGCTTCATATGGAGACGAAGACGGAGCGGCTGTTTCATGAAATAGGTACGAACAGTGGAGTACTTGAGATTGTCTATACGGTCAAACTCAACGGTCTAAATGAACGGAATCATCAATTAAGAGTTGAATACGAAGAGGAGGCGGACGCCAAATGAACGTCTTGTCACAAACAGAAGAACAACTAAAACAGGCAATCGCGGAAGCAGTTGTCGAAGCGGAACTCGCAACACGCCCTGAACTGCCAGAAATTATTCTTGAGAAGCCAAAGGACAAGCAGCATGGCGACTTCGCAGCAAATATTGCAATGCAGCTCGCCCGTATTGCAAAGAAGGCACCACGTCAGATTGCTGAGGATATCGTCAAGCATCTTGATAAATCAAAAGCGTCCGTGAAAGAGATTGAAATCGCAGGACCAGGTTTTATCAACTTCTTTATGAAAGACGACTATCTTGGCGATCTGGTTGGACTGATTTTGCAAGAGAAAGATGACTATGGGAAAACAAATGCAGGAGCTGGCAAGCGCATTCAAGTAGAGTTCGTTTCGGTGAATCCGACAGGGGACCTGCATCTTGGGCATGCAAGAGGAGCGGCGTTCGGTGATGTGCTCTGCAATGTACTCGCTGCAGCTGGATATGACGTGGACCGTGAATACTATATTAACGATGCCGGCAGCCAGATTGATAATCTAGCACTTTCTGTTGAAGCACGCTATTTCCAAGAGCTCGGGCAAGAAAGTGAAATGCCTGAAGACGGATATCATGGTGAAGATGTCGTTGGTGTAGCAAAAGCACTTGTGATGGAGTATAAAGATAGCTGGCTGGACAAGCCTGAAGAAGAACGTCTTGCTTTCTTCAAGGAATATGGTCTTGATTATGAACTGAATAAACTGCGTATCGACCTTGATAAATTCGGAGTCTTTTTCGATAACTGGTTTTCTGAAAGAAGCTTGTACAAAGACGGTAAAATTGATGACGCACTTAGAAAGTTGGCTGAGGGCGAATATACTTACCATAAGGACGGTGCGCTTTGGTTCCGCTCTACAGACTTCGGAGATGATAAAGACCGTGTACTCGTGAAAAATGACGGGAACTATACGTATCTAACACCAGATATTGCCTATCACAAAAACAAGCTTGACCGCGGTTATGACACAATCATTAACGTCTGGGGTGCCGATCACCATGGCTATATTCCACGCATGCGTGCTGCAATCCAGGCACTTGGATATCCAGCAGACAAGATGGAAGTGAAGATCATCCAGATGGTCAACTTGCTTGACGGTGGGGAAAAGGTGAAGATGTCCAAACGTGCGGGTAAAGCCGTTTCTCTTCGTGAACTTGTAGAAGAAGTTGGCATGGATGCCGTACGCTACTATTTCGTGACTCGTTCAAATGATTCGCAATTGGACTTCGACGTGGAACTTGCAAGATCCCAGTCTAACGACAACCCAGTATTCTATGTACAGTACGCACATGCACGTATTTGCACAATGCTGAAACAGGCAGACAGCAAAGGGATTAGATTCAACAAAGATTTCGACGCAACCTTGCTTACGTCTGAAAAGGAACTCGACTTATTAAAGCAGCTTGGAGCATTCCCACAAGTTGTAGCAGATGCAGCTGAGAAGTTCGCACCTCATAAGATGACACAGTACGTATTAGAGCTTGCTTCTGCTTTACACAGTTTCTATAATGCAGAGAAAGTACTAGATGCGGATAACCTTCCACTTACAGAAGCCCGCCTTGCATTAATGGAGGCCGTAAGAATCACGCTTCGTAACAGTTTGAAACTCATTGGTGTTTCAGCACCAGAACAGATGTAGGACAACTGCTTTAATTTTTTTGATAAAAGCTGGCATAACGCATGTGTTTTTGTTTATAATGGATGGTATTGGTTTTCGGAGTTTATTTAATAAAGTGTTGTAACAGAGACCGCATCCCCCTGAATAGGGGGCCGGTCTTGATTATATGAATAAAAGGGGTGCTTGAGCTTGAAAAACCACAGCCAAGATGAATTGAAAAAAATGGCCATGATCGACCTGGCTAATCTCTTGATGCTTGATAAGAAGAAAGCTTTGGACTTCCATGAAGCTTTTGACAAAATCGCGGAGATTAAAGGTTTCTCGAATAGTGAGAAGCAGGAAAAGCTTAATCAGTTCTATACAGACTTGAACGTGGACGGCCGTTATATGACCATCGGTTCGAATGTGTGGGGATTAAAGCGCTGGTATCCGGTTGATCAAATAGATGATGAAGTTGCAGCAGCACCTTCTAAAAAGAAAAAGAAAAAAGGTAAAACTGATGACGATGATGACTTCGGATTTGATGATGAAGAAGAGGATCTTGACCTCGTAGCCGGATTCGATGACGAGGACGAAGAAGAAGATGAAGAAGAAGTCGAAGTTGAAGTAATCAAAGATAAGAATTATGCGAATGATGAAGAAGATGATGAGGCAGAGGTCTTCGCAGAAGGCTTTGATATCATTGATACAGATGAAGATGAAGACGACGAAGAAGATGAAGATGATGAGGAATACGAAGAAAAATAAAGCGGAAAACGCTTCTTAACTTTTAATAGCGAAATAAGTAGAGTTTTTCTTAGGCTCCCATTATTTAAATTCAAGCGTTTCCCCTATCTTTTGGGGGAACGCTTTTCTTGTTTGCTTCCTGGTCAAAAGGGTATCTCTGATCTAGGCGGAACATAGTGCCTAGGTGCTTGCCCATGCAATTCTGGCCAAAGCACAGGCCATAGCGAAGAAAAGAGGCGAGACTCCTGCGGGATGACGAAGCGTACTGAGTCAGTGAGGCGCAAAGCGCCGCATTGGCTCAGTGCTTCCCCGCGGAAAGCGAGTATCTTTTCGTAGCGGAGGGCTTAGGTTAACTCTACCGTTATTAATCTACAAACAGAGAAAAACCGAATTATATTGAAATCAACACCTATGATTTCATTTATAGTTCGGTTTTATTGAGCTGAAAATACTTTTTCCCCAGTTTCTTTTACTTTTATTGTAAATAATTAAGTTAAATATATTGGTTGAGAAGGATTTTGAAGCTTGGAGATAGAATGTTTACTAATAGAACATTTTAAATAAGAACGGAGGAGAGAAAGATTCGTTATTAATTCGGCGAAAAAAGTAAAGAATCCAGATGACATTTTACCTAATACATATACAAAAGCGACAAAGAACAGGGGATAAAAGTCTATGGCAGAAATTCTTATTGTAGATGACCACACGGGAATCCGCATGCTTTTACAAGAAATTCTAACCCACGAAGGGTATGCGGTGCGAACAGCAACAACAGGTCAGGAAGCTTTAGATGAACTTGTTGGGGAACAATGCGACTTAATGATGCTCGATAACCAGCTTCCAATTTATAGTGGGTTAGAAGTACTGAAGAAAATGGATCATTTAAATATATCCGTACCGACCATTTTGATGACCGGTATGTCGGACGGGCTGCATGAAATTGAATGGGTCATTGAGAAAACAGAAGGAATCGTGGAGAAGCCCTTTAATCTGCAAGATATTTGTAAATTAATCAGTACAATATTAAATAACAAAACAAACTAGCATAGTCAATTGTTGCGACTTTTTCTTTGAGTTGGTATTCTTAATAAGTAGAAAAGCGCATCATTCTAATGCACTGATTAGATACAAGGAGGATTCTTGCATGCCACTGGTTTCAATGACAGAAATGCTGAATACAGCAAAAGATAATAAATATGCAGTAGGACAGTTTAACATTAACAACTTGGAATATATCCAAGCTGTTCTCCAAGCTGCTGAAGAAGAGAAATCACCACTTATTATCGGCGTTTCGGAAGGAGCTGCCCGTTATTGTGGTGGTTTTAAAGTCGTCGTAGCTATGACGGAATCATTGATGGAGGCATATGGAACGACTGTCCCTGTTGCGATACACCTTGATCATGGTTCTAGCTTCGAGAAATGTGCAGAAGCGATTCAAGCCGGTTTTACATCTGTTATGATTGATGGATCCCATTTGCCTTTGCAGGAGAATATTGAGTTGACGAAGAAAGTCGTTGAACTTGCACATATCCATGGGGTTTCTGTAGAAGCAGAACTAGGCCGCATTGGTGGACAAGAAGACGATCTTATCGTTGATGAAGCTGAGCAAGCCTATGCTATTCCTGCAGAATGTGATGAACTAGTAAGAGAAACGAAGGTTGATTGCTTCGCTCCGGCACTTGGTTCTGTTCATGGTCCTTATAAAGGAGAACCGAATCTTGGTTTTGATCGTATGGAAGAAGTCATGAACCTTACAAATGTTCCGCTTGTACTTCATGGTGGTACTGGAATTCCGACGAAAGATATTCAGCGTGCGATTTCACTCGGTACTGCTAAAATCAACGTTAATACGGAGAACCAGATTACCCAAACAAAAGTTGTTCGTGAAGTATTGAATGCAAAGCCGGATCTCTATGACCCGCGCAAGTATCTCGGCCCAAGCCGCGACGCAATTAAAGAAACAGTTATCGGCAAGATGCGTATCTTTGGATCTTCACAGCAAGCAAAATAAATTAACAGACCATTAAAAGGAGCGATTGCATTGAAATTCTTTATTGATACGGCGAATATTGAGGAAATCAAGCAAGCCAACGCACTTGGAATTCTTGCAGGCGTAACAACAAACCCGAGCCTTGTTGCTAAGGAAGGCGTTTCGTTCCATGATCGTCTACGTGAAATCACGAAGGAAGTGTCTGGTTCTGTTAGTGCAGAAGTCATCGCAGAAGATGCTGAGGGCATGATTGAAGAAGGTAAAGAGCTTGCTGCTATTGCTCCGAATATTACTGTCAAAGTGCCAATGACCCTTGAAGGATTGAAAGCTGTCAAAGCATTCTCTGATTTGAAGATTAAGACGAATGTCACACTTATCTTTAATGCGAATCAGGCTTTGCTTGCGGCACGTGCAGGAGCAACTTATGTATCTCCATTCCTTGGCCGTCTTGATGATATTGGTCAAAGTGGTGTAGACTTGATTGCTCAGATCTCTGACATCTTTGATATTCATGATATTCATACGCAGATTATCGCAGCATCTATTCGTCATCCGCAGCATGTTACAGAAGCTGCATTGAACGGAGCGGATATTGCAACAATTCCTTTCAAGGTACTTAGCACTCTTGCAGCTCATCCATTGACTGACAAGGGCATTGAGATTTTCATGAATGATTGGAATAACAAAAAATAACTACATGCTTTAGCCAGTTTTAGCACATATTAGTTAATAGATTAAAATGAAGGATTGCCCGCAGTTTAGCAGGGTTACCCGGATCAACGAGAGAAATGAGGTCAAATCATGCAAAAAATGTTAGTCGAAGGAGGCCGGACGCTTTCAGGTACAGTGACGATTGGTGGAGCAAAAAATAGCGCCGTTGCATTACTGCCTGCAGCGATTCTTGCCGATTCCGAAGTAACGATTGAAGGTCTGCCCCAAATTTCTGACGTAGTCGCATTGGGCGAACTGCTAAAAGAGATCGGTGGAGATGTATCATGGAATGGTTCTACTGTTCATATTGATCCATCAAAAATGGTCTCTATGCCGCTTCCAAATGGACATGTTAAACAGCTGCGGGCTTCTTATTATTTCATGGGAGCCATGCTTGGGAAGTTCAAGCGGGCAGTCATTGGCTTGCCAGGCGGATGTTATTTGGGTCCGCGTCCAATTGACCAGCATATAAAAGGCTTTGAAGCACTTGGTGCCGAAGTGACAAATGAGCAAGGGGCTATATACTTGCGTGCGAAGGAACTGCGCGGAGCAACGATTTATCTTGATGTGGTCAGTGTTGGTGCGACTATTAATATCATGCTTGCGGCTGTATTAGCCAAAGGTAAAACGGTAATCGAGAATGCTGCTAAAGAACCAGAAATCATTGATGTGGCGACATTGCTAACAAATATGGGAGCCAAAATCAAAGGTGCTGGTACTGATGTCATCCGTATCGAAGGTGTCACTTCGTTAAATGGAACGAAGCACACAATTATCCCAGATCGGATTGAAGCAGGAACATATGCAATTGCAGCGGCGGCAGTTGGCAAGGAAGTTTTGATTGACAATGTCATTCCGCAGCATTTGGAATCTCTTCTTGCTAAGCTCCGTGAAATGGGAGTGCGTATTGAAGAGAAAGATGATCAGCTGCTTGTAATAGGAGGCAGTGAGTTAAAGGGTGTTGATATTAAGACACTCGTTTATCCAGGTTTTCCAACTGACTTGCAACAGCCATTCACCTCGTTGCTCACCAAAACAAAAAGCGTCGGTGTTGTAACAGACACAGTTTATACAGCAAGAATGAAGCATATTGATGAGCTTCGTCGCATGAACGCATCGATCAAAGTGGAAAGCGGATCTGCAATCGTTTCCGGACCATCACAGCTGGAAGGCGCCCGCGTCAGAGCATCCGATTTGAGAGCCGGAGCAGCACTTGTCATCGCAGGACTGATGGCAAGCGGCGTT
>Ga0153999_1000301_pt1 | contig 23249 bp, 21 predicted proteins | sample TSNC083MetaG_FD_104675 | JGI IMG/M metagenome (GOLD analysis project Ga0153999, IMG submission 104675) | Attine ant fungus gardens microbial communities from North Carolina, USA - TSNC083 MetaG | ecosystem: Host-associated > Fungi > Mycelium > Unclassified | place: USA: North Carolina, Lumber... | reverse complement strand
TGGCATCTTGCAGTATTCTGCATTGAACAAAATAGTAATCCTCGCTTTTTAATGCCAACCGAATCCCTTCGTTTAGTTTTTGGTCATCTTCAACAATCAAAATTGTACTCATTCACGCCTCCAATTCTATTAAATAATATTACCCTTTAATCCAAAAACGCCTCACAAAAGTTTATCATCAATTGCGAGGCTGCATTTTATATATGTCAATATGACTTAAATCAGATTTTATTCTTCAATTTCAATTTCTTCGGATACTGAGATTGGCTCATCTTTATGGTCTTCAAAAAGCATCTCTTCGTCGTCTTCCAGAGCAACATCAAGTACCTCATCGGCTAAGTCGATAAACTTATCATCATCTGCAGAGGCATCACCTACCCCGATAATTTTAACCTCTCCGGTATATATTTCATCAATAGCCACCGACAGCGGTTTCCTGTCCTTGCCGTTAATTAAGGGTTCCTCGCCCCCAATAATCTGTCTTGCCCTCTTTGCCGTGGCAATGATGATGGAATAACGGCTTTTAACAATAGGTTGATCCCCCTCGCTCACTTCGCTGTTAATGACTTCCATTAGGTCTGTATATGATGGATGTAACATAATTTATTCCCCTTTCTGATAAGCTAAAAGCTCTCTTTCAATTCTATTGATAAATTCCCGGTTGCGATGAACCCGGTATTGCTCATTAACGACAATCTGATGAATTCTTTCCGTGCAGGTATCCAAATGGTCATTGACGACAATATAATCATAATTCTTGATAAATTCCATCTCGTCATGAGCCCTTTTTAATCTTGCATCTATAACTTCATCGGTTTCTGTTCCCCGTCCTCTAAGCCTTTGTTCCAACAAAGGAACGGACGGCGGCAGTATAAAAATCAATAATGTTTCCGGATACTGCGCTTTAATCTTTAAGGCTCCCTGCATCTCGATTTCTAAAAGAACATTAACCCCCGAATCAAGCTTATCCAACACAAAATTCTTAGGTGTCCCATAATAATTATCCAAATATTTGGCATATTCTAAGAGCTGTCCGGTCTCAATCATCTGTTCAAACAGTTCAACCGAAATAAAAAAATATTCCTTTCCTTCTGTTTCACCTTTTCTTGGTTCCCTTGTTGTTGCCGAAACCGACAGACAATAATCCTCTTGATATTGGCTCAGAAGCCGCTTCATCAATGTGCCTTTTCCAGCGCCGGAAAAGCCCGAAACAATTGTTAAAATCCCTTGCTTTTTCATCAATTTCTCTTCCCTGTTTTTATTAATCATGTAATATGATGTTCGACGACTTATGATGATGACTATCTGCCATATCTTTACTATGATAACGGCTGGCAATCGTCTCCGGCTGAAGTGCCGATAACACAATATGGTCGTCATCCATGATGATAACAGCCCTGGTTCTTCGACCCTGAGTCGCATCAACAGCAGTTCCGTCATCCTTTGCATTTTGCACAATACGTTTAATCGGGGCAGAATCAGGACTAATGACCGCTACTATCTTGCTAGTATTAACAACATTGCCAAAACCTATATTAATCAAACTTCCCACATCTATCGTCTCCCATTCAATATTTTGAATCTATTCAATATTTTGAATCTGTTCCCTGACTTTTTCAATATTCGTTTTTAAATCAATCGCCCGATTGCTGACAATCAAATTATTGGCTTTTGATAAAATCGTATTCGCCTCTCTATTCATCTCCTGGGCAACAAAGTCCAGTTTTCGGCCTACGCTGCCGCCGGCCATAAGGGTTTCCTTTGTATTCTGAATATGGCTTCTCAGGCGGACAATCTCCTCATCAATTGAAGTCCTGTCAGCAAAAATAGCAACTTCTGTTAATAGTCGATTCTCGTCAATCGTATGGTCAGCAAGCATCTCTTCAACTTTTCTTTGAAGCTTTTCTTTGTATTTGGCAATAATCTCCGGTGAGTCTTCTTCAATATAATTAACCACTTCCAACATTGAATCTAACTTCATCAGCATATCCGTTTTCAAATCTTCTCCTTCGATTATACGTGATTCAACAAAACGCTCGCAGGCACCTTCAAGGGCTGTTTCAAGAAGCTTCCATAATTCTTCTTCATTAATTGTTTGTTCTTCTAAAGAAAATACTTCCGGATACCCGGATAATGAAGATGCTTTGATGTCATTTGCTATATTAAACTGCTGACTCAGTCTGTTTAATTGCTTATAATATTCTTTTGCCAAATCTTCATTATATTTTAAGCAAATACCAGCTTCCGTATGATCTTCATAAGTAATAAAAATATCGATTTTACCACGCTGGACATATTTTTTAATTAAATTTCTCATGGCAGTTTCAAAAAAAGCCAGCTTCTTAGGCATCCTGATATTGATATCACAATACCTGTGGTTCACAGCCTTCATCTCCACAATAATCTTCCTGTTTTCATCGGATATCTCACATCTTCCAAAACCCGTCATACTCTTTAACATCAATTCACCTGCTTTTCGTTAAAACTCCCATATCTAAGATATTATAAAGGATTCAGGGGGGTTAGTCAACTTAAACATTTTTATCGTACACGAAAACTGTAAGGAAACAGAAATATTGACTATTATTAGAAACCTAGATATACTAATAATAATCTACTTAAATAATTAAAGAAACAAAGGAGTTATTTTATGGCTTTCGACGGACTCGTTATCGCAAATGTCGTTCATGAATTATCGCAGGTTCTGATTGGCGGGCGGATCAGTAAAATTTATCAGCCTGAAAAGGATGAACTGATTCTGGCAATAAAAAACAATAAAACCACCTATAAACTTCTGCTTTCTGCCAGTGCTTCACTACCATTGATTTATCTGACCAATGAGAGCAAGACAAATCCCATGGTGGCGCCTAATTTTTGTATGCTGCTGAGAAAGCATTTAAACGGCGGTAAAATATTAAGCATCAAGCAACCGGATATGGAACGTATTATCCGCTTTGAAATCGAGCATTTAAATGAATTAGGCGATATCTGTACTAAATTTTTAATCATTGAATTAATGGGAAAGCATAGCAATATTATTTTCCTGCAACCTGTGGTTGCAGTGCAACCCACGGATACAATCATTGACAGCATCAAGCATATCTCTGCGAACGTGAGCTCTGTCAGGGAAGTTCTGCCCGGCCGCAGCTATTTCATTCCCCGGGTCCAGGAAAAAGTTGATCCACTTAAAACAGATGAAGAACACTTCATCAATTCTGTATTAAACAAACCATTACCCGTGAATAAAGCCATTTATAGCTCTTTCAACGGAATCAGTCCTTTAATTGCCGAAGAACTATGCCACAGGGCATCTATTGATTCAGACCTAAGCACAAAAGGACTCAGTGACACGGAAAAGTTTCATCTCTATAAAACCTTTGAACGCTTGATGGACGACATCAAAGCCAATCAGTTTTCACCTAATATCGTTTATAAAAATGGCGAACCGACAGAATTTTCCAGTACAGCACTGACTTGCTACAGTGACTTGCCGGCCAAGTCCTTTGATTCTATTTGTGAAGTTTTAGAAACCTATTATGCCCTTAAAAGTACCATCACAAGAATCCGCCAAAAGTCCTCTGATTTAAGACGGATTGTCGGTACTGCCATTGACCGCTCCCGAAAAAAATATCAAATCCAGCTAAAGCAAATGAAGGATACCGAAAAACGGGAAAAGTATAAAGTTTATGGTGAGTTAATCAACACATATGGTTATGACCTTGAACCGGGGGCGAAAGCTTTAACCTGCCTGAATTATTATACCAATGAAGAAATAACCATTCCCCTTGATCCGCTTTTAACGCCAAAGGAAAATTCTATCCGCTATTTTGACCGTTATAATAAATTGAAACGGACATTTGAAGCTTCAGAAAAACTGATTGTGGAAACCAACGCAGAGATAGACCATTTAGAATCCATCAGCACTTCATTGAATATCGCCCTAGCTGAAGATGATTTGACAGAGCTTAAAGAAGAATTGATACAGTATGGCTATATCAAAAGAAAGTACAATAAAAATAAACAAAAAACCAAAATCACCAGCAAGCCTTTCCATTATATATCTTCCGATGGCTTCCACATCTATGTTGGCAAGAATAATTTTCAAAATGAAGAGATTACTTTCAACTTAGCTTCCGGCAATGATTGGTGGTTTCATGCCAAAGGCATCCCCGGCTCTCATGTGATTGTAAAGTCTGGCGGAAAAGAGCTTCCTGATTCTACATTTGAAGAAGCCGGACGGCTGGCTGCTTATTATTCTAAGGGCAGGGATGCCAAAAAAGTAGAGATTGATTATATTCAGCGCAAACATATTAAAAAGCCGGCTGCTGCCAAGCCCGGATTTGTGATTTATCATACAAATTATTCATTAATCATTGAACCTGATATAAGTCAAATTACCCAGGTCAACGACTAGTTGACCTGGGTAATTTCGCTGATGGCATCTATAAAGCTTTTCATTTCCTCATCAGTGCCTATTGTTATTCTTAAATAGTTATCAATTCTTGGCAGGTCAAAATATCTGACATAGATTTTTTTTTCACGTAAAGCCGTAAATAAATCTTTTGCCTGATATTCAGGGTGTGCCGCAAAAATAAAATTACCACCCGGAATTGGAAATTCAAAACCCAATTGACTCAATTGACTCTCTGTCCATTTTCTTGTTTCAAGAATCTTTCTTATATGATCGATAAAGTAGGCTTCATCATTGACAGCCTCAATACCACTGTAAATCGACGGCATATTCATCGTATAAGAATTATAGGAAAACTTCACATCATTCATCGCCCTAATTAATTCCGGATTCCCCATGGCATAACCAATACGCATTCCGGCCATCGAGCGGGATTTGGAAAAGGTCTGGACAATCAGCAGATTATCATATTTGTTGATTAGTTTTAGCGCAGACTCACCACTGTAATCAATATAGGCTTCATCTACAATAACTATGACATCCTGATTATGACGAACAATATCTTCCACCAAATCAAGGCTTTCATAATACGAGGTGGGCGCATTAGGATTGGGAAATATAATCCCTCCATTAGGCGCACGATAGTCCTCTCTTACTATTTTAAAGTCTCTGTCTAAGGCTTTCGTTTCATAAGGAATTTTAAATAAATTGGCCCATACCGGATAAAATGAATATGTAATATCAGGAAAAAAAATCGGTTTATCTGAATTAAAAAAAGTCATGAATGCAATCGCCAATACATCATCGGAACCTACACCTATAAAAACCTGGTCTGATTCCACTCGATAGTACTTAGCCAGTGCTTTTGCTAACGGCTTTGCTGTCGTATTAGGATAGAGCCTTAATCGCTGATCATCAAGGGATTCCAAAGCTTTTTTAACACCCGGTGCCGGAGGATATGGATTCTCATTAGTATTTAATTTAATCATACCCGCTTTATCCGGCTGCTCTCCGGGGGTATAGGGGACTACTTTTCTCAACTTATCTGCCCACGACCTCATCTTATTCACACCTTCTTACTTAAAATAAACTTCAGCAACACGTTTAAATGCCGGCAGGGAACGTTCTATCATATCATATGAAACGCAGTAGGCAATTCTTACATAACCCGGACAGCCAAAAGTCGTTGCCGGAGTCAGAATAATATTCTGCTTCTTCGCCTCGGCAACAAATTCTTTTTCATCTTCTACCGGAGATTTTACAAACAGATAGAAAGCGCCCTGTGGTTTCACACATTCAAATCCCATCGCCACTAAGCTATTATAAATCAATGTCCGATTCTTATCATAAGCTTCAATATCTGTCTGCTCATCAAGACACCTTCTGGCCACCAACTGAAAGAGTGAGGGAGCATTGATATAACCTAAGCAACGATTGGCCACCACCAACGCTGACTGCAGCTCTTCATAGGCATCAATCTGTTTTGGGATAGCCAGATATCCTATCCGTTCTCCGGGAAGGGACAATGATTTACTCCAAGAATAGGCTATCAAACAATTCTTAATGTGTTTAGGCATAAATGGTACCATTGCACCATCATAAACCAGTTCCCTGTAAGGTTCATCCGATATCACATAAATCGGATGCCCAATTCGCTTCTCTGCCTGAGACAGTATCTTCTGCAGCTTATCCAAGGTTTCCGATGAATAAACAACACCGGAAGGATTATTGGGATTATTGATGATTACGGCTCTTGTCTTGTCCGTAATTAAGCGCTCAAAAGCTTCTGTATTCAACTGAAAGGTCTGCGTGTCTGCCGGTACAACAACTGTCTCGCCGCCAAAATTAGAAATATAACTCCTATATTCTCCAAAAAATGGTGCAAAACAAATCACTTCATCTTTATAGTTTAATAATGTTCTCAGAACACAGTTAAGCCCGCCGGCCGCTCCGGCTGTCATAATAATATCATTTCTGTCAAACGTTGAATCAAAACGCCGGTTAAGAGACTCTGCCACAGTATCCCTAACCTGTTCATATCCGGAATTATTCATATATCCATGAATAAAGTTTGGGTTATCAGTTTCGATAATATCAATAATCGCCTCTCCTACCGCCTTTGGCGGCGGTACGCTAGGATTCCCCAGACTAAAATCATATACGTTTTCCTTACCTACAACTGCAGCCAGTTCGACTCCTTCTTCAAATAATCTGCGGATAACAGAACTATTAGCCACTAAATTTTCCATGTTTTTTGAAATAACCACGACTTATCCTCCCAATCAATCCTCTTCTTGTAGATTACTTAACTTAGCCGCCTGATCGGCAGCAGTCAGACTGTCTATCATTTCTTCAAGATCTCCATTCATAATATCGTCCAGACGGTGTAATGTCAGCTTAATCCGGTGATCTGTACATCGGCCCTGTGGGAAATTGTAAGTTCTGATTTTTTCCGACCGATCTCCGGTTCCCACCTGATTTTTACGGTTCTGTGCCGCTTCTTTGCGTTTCTTTTCCAATTCCATATCATAAAGCCTTGAGCGGAGTACTTTTAAGCCCTTATCCTTATTTTTCAGCTGTGATTTTTCATCCTGACAGGATATAACAATTCCGGTAGGTATATGGGTAATGCGAACCGCCGAATCCGTTGTATTAACGCTCTGTCCACCATTACCGGAGGATCTGAATACATCAATGCGTACATCATTCATATCTAATTCAACATCCACATCTTCAGCCTCAGGCATCATCGCCACTGTCACAGTGGAAGTATGGATCCTCCCGCTGGATTCTGTTTCCGGAACCCGTTGAACCCTGTGGACACCACTTTCAAATTTGAGCTTTGAATAGGCCCCGCTACCGCTAATCATAAAAATAACTTCCTTAAAACCGCCAAGTCCGTTTTCATTGGCACTCATCATATCGATCTTCCAGCGTTTGCCTTCAGCGTACTTAGAATACATCCTAAATAAATCTGCCGCAAATAATGCCGCCTCATCACCACCGGCACCGGCACGGATTTCAATAATAACGTTCTTATCATCCATTGGATCCTTCGGCAAAAGCAAAATCTTGATTTCATCTTCAATCTCTCCAAGCCTTGATTTGCCTTCAGAAAGTTCTTCCTTAGCCAACTCACGCAGCTCTTCATCACGCTCTGTCTCAAGCATCTCCAGGCTGTCTTCGATATTTCGTTTGACTTGTTTATATTCAGTGTACTTATCTACAATAGGATTTAAGTCATTTTGTTCCTTCATAAGCTTTCTGAAATGGTTTTGATCATTAACAACATTAGGATCATTTAATTCTTCTAATACCTGCTGATATCTGATTAAAATATCATCTAATTTATCAAACATCTTTATTCCTCCAATACTACAATTAATTCTTAACCGTTCACTCGTTTTTGGTGAACGTTTCAGCTCTGTTGGGTAAGCTTGCATAAACAACCCGATCTAAACCGGCAAGGTCTTTTTTAATGACAATTTCGCTAAAACCATTTTCCCTTAGCATTTCCCTGATCTCCTCGCCTTGATTCCAGCCAATTTCAAAAAACAGGTGCCCCCCCGGTTTCAAAAATATCTTTGCATCTTTAATGATTCTTCGATAAAAATATAAGCCATCGGCTGTACCATCCAGTGCTGATAAAGGTTCGTATGATTTAACCTCAGGCATCAGATCAATGATACTGCCACTGGGTATATAGGGAGGATTCGAAACAATGATGTCATAACACCCATCAACATTTTCAAATAAATCACTTCGGATAAGCTCGACGTCACCGACATGATTAATTTCGGCATTAGCTCTGGCCATTCGCAGAGCCGCTTCGGAAACATCCGTTCCAACTGCCCGACCCGCTTGTTTTTCCGCCGCAAGACTGATAATAATACAGCCGGAACCGGTACACATATCAAGAATATGATTGCCATCCTCCATATACGCCAAAACCGTTTCAACTAAAACTTCCGTATCCTGGCGGGGTATCAAAACAGACTCATCCACTAAGAAATCCAATCCCATAAATTCCTGATGCCCGGTAATATACTGGAGCGGATAATGACTTCCTCTTTTTTCAATGAAAAGCATATACGCCTTAGCTTTCGTCTCATCTGCATCTTTGGAAGGCTCCATCAAATAATCTGTCCGACCTATATCAAATACGTATTCCATTAAAAGCCATGCGTCAATTTTACTGTCTGGTATGTGATGTTCCTGCAAATAAGAAGTCCCTGCTTCAAGCAGTTCTTTAAGCTTCATTTTCTCCATCTCTCTGAAATTCCTTCCAGTCATAAATGGCTTCTATTGACGTTATTGCGACTTCCAACATATCATCATCGGGTTCTCTCGTCGTCAGTTTCTGCATCCACATGCCCGGTCGGCTAATCATATTAACCAATGCCGAATCGCTTCGTCCTGCCCATTGAATGACTTCATAGCTTAAACCGGCAATGACAGGCACCAGAAGTATTCTAATAAAGACTTTTAGAATTACATTATCAACGGTAATGAAGAAGGCACAGACACTGCTAATAACCATGACAATCAATAAAAAACTGGTTCCACAGCGTTTATGCAGCCTTGAATACTTTCTGGCATTCTCCACATTTAATTCTTCACCATGTTCAATGCAGTTAATGGTTTTATGCTCTGCCCCATGGTACATAAATACACGCTTGATGTCTTCCATTCTGGATATCAAGACTATATATAAAAGAAACAGACTAATTCTTACAATCCCTTCAATCGTTACCAGAAGAACTCGGGAACTGATAAAGCTTTTAAATAAATTGGAAACAAAAAAAGGCAGCACCATAAACAGACCGACGGCCAAAACGACAGCTAACACAACAGAAAATGCCATGATTGCCTTATTCAGCAACTCACTGTTCTTTTTCGGTGTTTTATCCACTTCTGTTTCTTCTTCCTCTTCATAAAAGCTTGCCGAATAGGTCAGCGTTGTCATTCCCAATAATAATGAATCCACAAATGCAAACATCCCTCTTATAATAGGTACATTCCTCAAACCCAACTTAGACACAAGACCTCTATATTCGTCCTTTTTAACCTCTATTTCATGATTGGGTTTCCTGACGGCAATCGCATAGTCATTCCCATAGCGCATCATGACGCCTTCGATGACAGCCTGTCCGCCTACCTTTGCATATCTCACAGCCTTCCCAACTCCTTTTCGCACAATTTAAAAATAGGTTGAGATTATGAAAACCTCAACCTTGCTTCTGAATGATTATTCCTCGTTCATGCCGTATTTACGATTGAATTTATCAATACGTCCACGGGCGGCAGCACTCTTTTGCTGACCTGTATAAAAAGGATGACATTTAGCACAAATCTCAACGTGGATTTCCGGTTTCGTAGAACCTGTTACAAATTCGTTGCCACAGTTACAAGTCACCTTTGCCTCATTATAATTAGGATGGATTCCTTCTCTCATGTTTTTCACCTCTTCATCTATTACTCCGAGACTTTTACAAAATGAATTAGTTTTACAATATATATTCTGCAACAGTCTCTTAGAAATTGATATGCAATCAATTTATTCTTTAAACAGCTTCCATATTATATCATATATAAATCTTTGTGGCAAGCTTTTGGTTATATAAATTTTAACCTTTTTACAGTGCCCATGAATTCACGGTTGCTCTTTGTCCGCACAAATAAGTCCAGGATTCTTTCCAATGATTCATCTGACTTCATTCCACTAAAAGCTTTTCGCATTAGATACGTCGCTTCCAACTCTTCCCTGCTTAGCAGTAGTTCTTCTCTTCTGGTGCTGGACTTCTGAATATCAATTGCCGGGAAAATTCTTTTTTCAGATAACTTTCTATCCAGAACCAGTTCCATATTGCCTGTTCCTTTAAACTCCTCGAATACAACATCATCCATCTTACTTCCGGTCTCCACTAAGGCCGTGGCCAATACAGTGAGACTTCCGCCTTCTCTCATATTCCTTGCCGCACCAAAGAAACGTTTAGGCATATGAAGTGCTGCCGGGTCAAGGCCTCCCGATAACGTCCTTCCACTTGGCGGAACAGTCAGGTTATAGGCTCTTGCCAGACGGGTAATACTATCAAGGAGTATCACTACGTCTTTCTTGTGTTCCACAAGGCGCTTGGCCCGCTCAAGTACCATCTCCGATACCCTCTTATGATGTTCCGGAAGCTCGTCAAAGGTCGAATAAATAACTTCTACATTCTTACCTTCAATATATTCTTTAATATCGGTAACCTCTTCAGGACGCTCATCAATTAATAATATAATCATATTCATATCAGGATAGTTGGCATTAATCGCCTTAGCCATCTGTTTTAATAGCGTTGTCTTTCCTGTCTTCGGCGGCGAAACAATCATCCCCCTTTGTCCCTTACCAATTGGCGCCACCAGGTCCACAATACGCATGGGGACACTAGATTTTTCATTTTCAAGACGTATCCGGCTGTTAGGGAATATCGGCGTCATATCTTCAAAATTCTTACGCTTTGCTGCTTCGGCCGGACTAAAGCCATTGACTGATCTCACATAGAGCAATGCACTAAACTTTTCTGATTGGGTTTTGTACTTAATATTTCCTTGAAGAATATCCCCTGTCTTTAAGTTGAATCTTCTGATTTGGGCAGGAGAAACATAAATATCATTATCTCCCGGTAAATAGTTGGCGCTTCTGATAAAGCCAAAGCCATCAGGCATAACCTCTAAAATTCCGTTGGCTGTTTGCCCGCTGTCTAATTCATCCAAATTGGTTTCCGAGCGTTCAGGTCGTCTTTCTTCTACTCTCTGCCCGGCCACCCGCCCATTTGATGATTGTATTTTAGGGGAGGGCTTATTGTCCTGAGTGGTTTCCCTTCTAGCTGTTTTGACTTCATGGATACTTTCTACTTTAGCAGATTTCGTCTGATTGGTTTGCTCCCCACTTTGTTCGGACTTTTCCCGTACCGCTTTCTCTTCCAAATCACACAGAATTTGAACCAAATCTTTCTTACGCATCGTTGAAGTGTTTTTTATACCCTGTGCTTTTACAATTTCCTTGAGTTGAACCAATGACAGCGTATTATATTTTTCGATCATTTTATCCTCCTTGAATCTATCATATATTACAATCCGATATTTCTCCATGATTGTTTCTTAAATGTAAACCAGGCTTACATGAACATAAATACATCTAGTATATTTTAAAGTTACTGGGGAATACTAAGAAAAAATATAGATTAATATTGATAATAATTACTCTATTTGATATGTAATCTGAACTGTCTATACACATTATACACCTTTTTGTGAAAAAGAAAAGTAATTTCTTTAGTTTTTTTATCGACTTATTTCTCTATTTCTTTATTTCTTTTCATTATCATGGACAATATGAAAGTTGCTTCCCTTTTTCCTGCAATTTTTTTAACCAAAAATTATATTTTCCTATGCAAAAACCTTGTATTCACCAGAGGTTTGTATTATAATAAGGAGCGAAAGCCAACGGAGGCCAATCATCAGAAATATCAGGCACCTGTCCTGATATTTTTTACATTTTGAAGGAGGAAAAAAGAAAATGTCATATGTGGATAATGTAATTGAAAATTTAGTGGCTAAAAATTCACACGAGCCAGAGTTTATTCAAGCTGCTAAGGAAGTACTGGAATCTCTCAGACTTGTAGTCGATAATGATGAGAAATACCAAAACGAAGCTATTTTAGAAAGAATCACGGAGCCGGAACGAGTCATTATGTTCAGAGTTCCATGGGTTGATGGTTCAGGCAAGATTCAGGTTAACAGAGGTTTCCGTGTCCAATATAACAGTGCCATAGGACCATATAAAGGCGGACTGCGCCTTCATCCATCCGTTAACCTAAGCATCATTAAGTTCTTAGGCTTTGAACAGATTTTCAAAAATGCCCTCACCGGACTTCCTATTGGCGGTGGCAAAGGTGGTTCAGACTTTGATCCTAAGGGCAAGTCTGACAAAGAAATTATGGCATTTTGCCAAAGCTTTATGACTGAGCTTTGTAAGCATATCGGCGCCGATACAGATGTTCCTGCCGGAGATATTGGCACCGGAGCCAGAGAAATCGGCTATATGTACGGACAATATAAGAGAATCCGCAACGTATCCGAAGGCGTTCTTACGGGAAAGGGACTTACATATGGCGGATCCTTAGTGCGTACGGAAGCTACCGGTTATGGATTGGTTTATTTAGTTGAAGAAATGCTGAAATGCAGAAGCAATACAATTGAAGGCAAAACAATTTCCGTTTCCGGCTCAGGTAATGTTGCAATCTATGCGATTGAGAAGGCTCATTCTCTTGGCGCTAAAGTCGTTACCTGCTCAGATTCTACCGGTTGGATTTATGATCCTGAAGGTATTGATTTAGATACTCTGAAAGAAATCAAAGAAGTAAAAAGAGCACGTCTGACAGAATATAAGAATCACCGACCCAACTCACAGTATCATGAGGGAACCGGTGTATGGAGTGTTAAAGTGGATATCGCACTTCCCTGTGCCACCCAAAATGAATTACATCTTGAGGATGCTAAAACATTGGTGGCCAATGGTTGTATCGTCGTTGCCGAAGGGGCTAACATGCCTACGACATTAGAAGCAACGCAATACTTACAGGCAAACGGCGTATACTTTGCTCCCGGTAAGGCTGCCAATGCCGGCGGTGTTGCCACAAGTGCCTTGGAAATGTCACAAAATAACATGAGATATAGCTGGACTTTCGCGGAAGTAGATGCCAAGCTAAAACAAATCATGGTTGATATCTTCCACACAATGGATGATGCCGCCAAAGAATATGGCGTTGAAAACAATTTCGTTGCCGGGGCTAATATTGCCGGCTTTAAAAAAGTCGCCGATACGATGATTGCTCAGGGTGTTGTGTAGTATCACCCTCTTTGAATGAACGGCAGGCGGGGAATGGTTTCCCGCCTGCCGTTTTGGATGATGTTGCCACTTTTATCCTATTTTACTTTCTAATTTTTTAGTCTTATCATCAAGGATTCGATGAACTCTGCCTACTTCATCCAATATAGCCTCATCCATTTTTTTCAGCTCATCCGTTCTTCTTAAAAGCATTTTTTCTAAAGAGGATATCTGCTCTGCATTATTTTTGATATGCACAGCATTATTTTTGATGTGCATAGCATTATTTTTGATTTGTTCTGTATTATTTTTGACTTCCTTTCCTAAAGAAGATGTTTGTTCTGCATTGTTTTTAACTTCTTTTCCTAAAGAAGATGTTTGTTCTGCATTGTTTTTAACTTCTCTCCCTAAAGAAGATATTTGTTCTGCATTGTTTTTAACTTCTCTCCCTAAAGAAGATGTTTGTTCTGCATTGTTTTTAACTTCTCTCCCTAAAGAAGATATTTGTTCTGCATTATTTTTAACTTCTTTTCCTAAAGAAGATGTTTGTTCTGCATTGTTTTTAACTTCTTTTTCTAAAAAAGATGTTTGTTCTGCATTATTTTTAACTTCCTTTCCTAAAGAAGATGTTTGTTCTGCATTGTTTTTAACTTCTTTTCCTAAAGAAGATGTTTGTTCTGTATTATTTTTGACTTCCTTTTCTAAAGAAGATGTTTGTTCTGCATTGTTTTTAACTTCTTTTCCTAAAGAAGATGTTTGTTCTGCATTATTTTTAACTTCTTTTCCTAAAGAAGATGTTTGTTCTGCATTGTTTTTAACTTCTCTCCCTAAAGAAGATGTTTGTTCTGCATTATTTTTAACTTCTTTTCCTAAAGAAGATGTTTGTTCTGCATTGTTTTTAACTTCTTTTTCTAAAGAAGATGTTTGTTTTGTATTATTTTTAAGTTCTTCTTTTATGTTTGAGAGTTCCTGAATTATTAAATCTAACTTATCACTATCTGCCACTTCGTCTTCCTCCTTCTCCTTTTCACGAGTATGCTATCATATACTTCTTCTTAATTATAGGTAATTTCTTGTTTTATAGCAACATTTTTTGCATAAAATAATTTACCTGTTTTAAATATAAAAACCTGGTCTCACCAGAAAATATAGATAAAGCACCTCCCTTATCATGTAGATTTTGAGTTTGATTTTAAAATGGATTTAATCGCCGAATCGGCATGATTACATTGCAGAAAATATCCTGCATCAAATGATATAAATTGTAACATAGGAGAAAAAAGATTGTCAACAACTTTTTGAAAAATAAATAATCCTCTTCTTGGCACAGAACTGTGTATATCTGAGCAAAGAGAGGATTATTTAGCGTCTTACACTTTCGGCTTTTTCAATACCGCCATTAATAATGCCCCAATGGCAGAACCTATAACCAGTGCCAGTAGATACATCAACGGATTTGAGATAACTGCAATAACAAATATTCCCCCATGAGGTGCACGTAATCCGCATTCAAAAAGCATTGACAGTGCGCCTGCCACCGCCGATCCGATAATACAAGATGGCAGGACCCTTAGTGGGTCTGAAGCTGCAAAAGGGATAGCACCCTCTGTAATAAAGGATAAGCCCATGACATAGTTCACAGCGCCTGACTTTCTTTCGTTTTCAGTAAACCGGTTTTTAAAGAAAGTTGTACATAAAGCAATCGCCAGAGGCGGCACCATCCCACCAATCATAACCGCCGCCATAATCTGGAATTGCTCAGCTCCTGCATTTGCCACAGTTAATTGCGCTGTCCCAAATACATAAGCCGCCTTATTAAAAGGTCCACCCATATCCACCGACATCATACCGCCTAAAATGGCACCTAATAAAATCTTGCTTGCTCCGCTCATGGAAGCCAGAAAATCATTTAGCCCGGTATTAAGTGCCCCGACAATGGGATTAACACCAATCATAACTACGCCCATAATTAAGATGCCGCAGACCGGATATAGCAAAACAGGTTTTATTCCCTCCAAAGATGCCGGCAGCTTATCAAATAATTTTCTCAAAATCACGATAATATAGCCACCAACAAAACCAGCCAGTAATGCTCCCAGAAAGCCTGAGCTCACCGGAGTGACCTCTGAATAATTCATCAGATTACTGAAGGTATAACCGCCGCTGGCTAATATGCCGCCGACGAAACCAACCGCAAGACCCGGACGGTCACCAATACTCATAGCGATGAAGCCGGCCAATACCGGCAGCATAAATCCAAATGCCTGTCCCCCTACGGTTTTAAAGAATGCTGCCAAAGGTGTATTCATACCAAAATTGGCAGGATCAATCTCATAATTATCAAACAAAAATGCCAAAGCAATTAAAATACCGCCGCCGACGACGAAGGGCAGCATATGGGAAACGCCATTCATCAAATGTTTATAGACTTTTCTTCCGGCACTTTCATGTTCATCAGAATCCCCTGTATCATCTCTCTTGCCTGAATAATGATAAATCCCAACATTTTTTCCTATTGCTTTGTCAATCAGTTGGTCTGCTTTATGAATGCCATCGGCAACCTTTGTTATAATCACCGGTTTTCCATCAAAACGTGCCATTTCAACATTTTTATCGACGGCAACAATGATACAATCAGCATTTTTAATTTCTGCTTTTGTCAATGCATTCTTAACACCCCCTGAACCATCGGTTTCAACTTTAATGGTGATGCCCCGCTCTTTTGCCTTGTTTTCAAGGTTCTCAGCTGCCATATAGGTATGTGCAATACCGGTAGGGCATGCGGTCACAGCTAAAATCCGATATCCATTCTCCGACTTTTTATTCTCTCCATCCGTTTGGCCAAATCTGGCTTTTTCCGCCTCATCTACACATTTCAAAAAATCTTCTGTTGATTTTGCTTTTCTTAATTTTGTCGTAAAGCCATCATCCATCAACAACATGGACAGTCTGCTTAATACTTCCAGATGAACATTATCTTCTGTTTCCGGTGCCGCAATTAAAAACAACAGATTAACCGGTTCGCCATCAAGGGCATCAAAGTCCACACCTTCCGGAATAACCATCGCCGAAAGCCCCGGTATCTCCACGCTTTTGCCTTTGCCATGGGGAATCGCTATGCCTTCACCAATACCGGTAGTGCCTTCCTCTTCTCTGGCAAAGACACTGTCCTTATATGCTTTTTTATCCAGAATATTCCCCGACTTATCCATTAAGTCTACGGCCTTTTGAATGGCATCCTTTTTATTTACGGCTCTCACATTTAAACCGACACTATTTTTATTCAGTAAATCTACGATTCTCATAACATTTCCTCCATTAGTTTCAGTACGTCTTCTTTGACAGCCAGTTTATCTGAAAATGCACTGGCACTTCCGGTAGCAATTCCCATTTTAAAAGCATACTCCAAATCTTTCGTCGTTAAATATCCGGTTAAAAATCCGGCCACCATGGAATCTCCTGCGCCAACAGAATTAACAACCTTACCCGTCGGAGCCTTACTTCTTAATATTTTTTCTCCTTCTGCAATTAAGACAGCTCCTTCGCCTGCCATTGAAACAATCACATTCCTTGCCCCCATCAATTGCAATTGTAATCCATAATTAATAGCTTCTTCTTTGTCCTTAATATCTACATTAAAAATCTCTCCCAACTCATGTATGTTAGGCTTAATCAGAAATGGCTGATATTTCAAAACATTAACAAGCAAATCTTTCGTTGCATCCACGACAATTCTTATATTTTTATGACTCAATCTAAGCATGATTTTCTCATAAATATCCTCCGGCAGGGTGGCCGGTATGCTTCCGGCAAGCACCAATATATCATTTTCTTCAAGACAATCCAGTTTCTGAAATAATTGCTCTAAATTCTGATTGCTAATGGCAGGACCTTTGCCATTAATCTCGGTTTCCAACGTCGATTTAAGTTTAATATTAATTCTGGCTAAGCCCTCGGTAAGCTTTATAAAATCCGTGGTACAGCCATGGCTGCTCACTCTTTTTTCTATTTCCCGTCCGGTGAATCCGGCCACATATCCTAAGGCAATACTATTAATGCCAAGATTCTTCAATACGATTGAAACATTAATCCCCTTTCCGCCGGGAAGAATTTCTTCATAATCCGTTCTATTTACGATGCCTGGTTTAAAATCAGTCACCCGAACTATATAATCCAGTGATGGGTTAAATGTTACTGTATAAATCACAATTTACACACCTCCACAATATTTTTACAATTATTATATATATTGTCTTCAACCTTATTAGTAATTATCCCGGCTTCCTTAAAGTCCCAAAATGTTACTGATGATATTTGATTAAATTTTGACGAATCACATAAAATATACTTTTCTTTACATTTTGACAATGCTTTATTTTTGACCAGCGCTTCATTGACCTCAGGTGTTGTAAAACCGGATTTTAGATTAACTCCATTTGTTCCAAAAAATCCTTTTGTAAAATTGTATTTATTCAGGCACTCTATTGTATCACTGCCCACAACCGCTTCTGTCATGAATTTTAATTCTCCGCTTAAAATAAATACCTTATGTCCGCCAGCCGCCAGTTTACGGGCATGATTCATTGCATTAGTGACAAAAATAGCTGTGCTCTTCTGTAAATAGTCAATCATCAATCCGGTCGTTGTTCCTGCGTCCAGGAAAATAAAATCGTCCTCCTCAATGAGGGCTGCGCAATATTTTGCGATTAAAATCTTTTCTTCCTTGTAAAGTTCCTGTCTGTATTCCAGATCTTCGTCCTTGGTTTTGTAATTAACACCTATTGAAGTGGCTCCTCCATGAACCTTATTAATTAAACCGCGCTTATCTAGTACGGTTAAATCTCTTCGGATTGTTGATTCCGAAGTATCCAGTCTCTCAGTCAGTTCATTAACAGTTATCGTACCTTGATTGTCCAATAGTTTTAATATCATATTAAAACGTTCTTCAGCTAACATTTTTTACCTCCTTTGGATTATTTTGATTGTTGTAACTATAATATCACCATTTTCAATCATTGTAAATCATTTTCGGTCAATAAAAGTGCCTAAAATAGCTCGCTCATTTTTGTACATTTTTCAAGTGATTATGCGGCACAACAACTAAACAGAGAAAAACAGCTCGTTTTTATGGTAATTTTAACACCATAGGAACGAGCTGTTTTTTATATGCCTTTATTCTACTGTTCTTTCATCACTTTTTCCACCGCATTGGCAATATTATGGTATCCGGTACACCGGCATAAATTACCTGACATATGCTTCTTTATAGCCTCCCTGCTCAGCTTTTCGCCCCGTTCCAGCAAGACGGTAGCCGCCATCACAAAGCCAGGCGTACAAAATCCGCACTGAATAGCTCCCTCTTCAACAAACGTCTCCTGAATGCGGGTCAATTCACCATCAGGTCCTAAAAGTCCTTCTAATGTCCTTATGTTCTTACCGCTAGCCCAGACTGCCAGATAAATACACGAGTCAATCGTTTCTCCATCAATGATAACCGTACAGGCACCACACTCGCCGACTTCGCAGCCTTTTTTCACAGAGGTCAGTCCCAGTCTGTTTCTAAGCATATCCAACAGTGATTCTCTCACATCTACATATTCTGCCACTTGTTCTCCATTGACAATACACGTAACTAACTGTTTATTTCCATTCATCTTTAATCTCCATTCTTGCTACAGCCTGCAAATTCAACCGCTTTCATCAATGCACGTTTTGCTATCTCTCCTCCGATTTGAAGACGAAAAGCTTTAGAGGCTCTCCAAGAATCTCGGGGATTGATCTCTTCCCTCACTGACGTTTCCATTAGGTGATATAAATCACCATTGATTGGCTTCCCTTTAAGCATACTTTCCGTTTGATAGCATCTTAAAGGCGTGGGAGCCGCCACTCCGAAAGTGATACGGACATCCTCTAACAAATTCCCTGCTCTATCCACTTTACATACAACGCTGCACCCCAAAGTGGCTATGTCCATGGCATTTCTCATGGAATATTTGATGTAATGTCCGGTATACCCCTGATAATTTTCCCTTGGTATGATGATATGCGTAAGCAGCTCTCCCGGTTTTAGCTCGACTCTTCCAGGTCCTAAGTAAAACTCCGTAATAGGTACGATACGCTCACCCTGCGCTCCGACAATCTTCAGTTTTGCATCTAAAGAAAAGGAAGTCGGTGCGCTGTCGGCGCTTACGGCACCATTACATATATTTCCGCCTATAGTGCCAATATTTCTTACCTGAGGCCCGCCCACTTGGTCAACGGCCCGTCCTAATACATTAATATGTTTCTTTATCAAATCATTGCTGGTAATGTGACTAAATGGTGTAACCGCACCAATCAAAATGTCTTCATTTTCATTCATGTATACGCCATTCATTTCCTGAATATCTCTGATGCCAATTAATTCACTGCCTGCCATTTTGCCTTCCCGGATTCGAATCAGGACATCGCTTCCGCCGGCAATAATTTTAGCCTCCGGATGCTCTTTCATCAGAGTTATGGCATCCTCAACTGTTGCGGCCTTATAATAATTGCTTATATCATACATCAAGCGTCACCTCCTTGTATAATCCCCGCCCGGGCAAATGCTTCCACGCATCGCTGCGGTGAGAGCGGCAATTCATTAATAGCTACTCCCGTTGCCCCAAAAACAGCATTTCGTATCGCCGGAGCCGAGGGGATTGCCGGAGGCTCTCCAAGAGCTTTGTTTCCATAAGGTCCGGTAGGATCAACAAGCTCTACAAAATCCACCGCTAAATCCGGTGCATCCATCATCGTCGGCAGCTTATAATCCAATAAAGTTCCATTAAGTACCTTTCCTGTTTTCTTATCAATGAGTAACTGCTCTGAAAGTCCATAGGCAATCCCCATACTCATCCCGCCGTGCACCTGCATTTTGGCCAGTTGTGGATTGATGATACGTCCACTGTCATGAACATTAATAATATCCATAACTTTTACTTTTCCCAACTTTATGTCGACTTCTACTTCAGCAAAGCAGCAGCCAAAAGCAATGGTATTATTTTTCATCTGCCTGGATACTTCTGCCGTTATCGCAGATGAATTAGTCAGGCTATAATAGCTCTCCAAGGCAACCTCTTCCAATGAAATCACCGGTTCTCCCGCTGAAAATATCATACATTCCTTAAGCTCCAATTCCTCATATCCATCACCGATTAAAGTTCCGGCATAAGCTAATATTTTCTCTTTTAACAGCTCTGCACACTCTTTTACTGCCGCACCGGTAACATAAGTCTGTCTGGAGGCATAGGCTCCCGTATCAAAGGGTGTATTATCCGTATCTTGCGTACTTTGAATATGTATTGTTTCAACATCCTGACCCAGAGTCTCAGCAGCCATTTGCGTAAATATCGTATCAGCTCCCTGCCCTATCTCAGTGGCTCCAACCATCAGCTGTACTGAAGCGTCCTGATTCAATATCATTCTGGCACCCGCAATCTCCAACGAGATTGGATATACACCGGTCTTGTAACTGAACACTGCCATACCGACACCACGTCTTATATCTCCCGTTTGATTTTGATATAGTTTCCTTTTTTCGTCCCAACGAATATACGCTCTTCCTCTTTCAATACACTCCATGATGCCATTTGTATTTGCCGCAATCTCATCTAAATATGGATCTTTAAAATACCCCTTATAGAGATTTTTGATTCTAAACTCCAGAGGATCCATCTTTAAGCTGGAGGCCACATCATCCATCAGCGCTTCCTGGGCAAAACAAAATTGCGGGATTCCATATCCCCTCATGGCACCTCCGACCGGCATATTGGTATATACTGTATAGGCGGTCGCCTTGACACTAGGAACCTCATATAAATGTCTCCATGCAGTGGCACCGTTGGCAACAATGGCATGTCCATGGGATGCATAAGCTCCCTGATTTGATATCGCCACCATATCCTTTCCAACAATTCTGCCATCTTTTGTATATCCCATGGTCAAGTCAAATTCAATGGCATGCCTTGTACGGGTATTGATAAATGTCTCTTCCCTTGAAATCTCCATTTTGACAGGGCGTCCACCAACCAATGTTGTTAAAAATGCATTTAACGGTTCATAAAGAACATCCTGTTTATTTCCAAAGCCCCCGCCAATATAAGGTTTAATGATTCGTATCTTTCCCCATGGAATTCCCAAGGCCTGCCCGCACACTCTCCGCACAATGTGAGGAATCTGTGTAGATGAAACAATGACGATTCTTCCTTTTTCCATATAAGCATAGGATATCGGTGTTTCTATATGGCAATGCTGGACAACGGCAGTTTTATAGGTCTGCTTAAATATTTCATCAGCCTCTTTCATAGCTTCCGCTACGTCTCCTAGTTCATAGCTGCTCTTTGCCAGGATATTATCCGGCTTATCCCCATGTATTGGCGGTATCGTACCTTTCATGGCTGCTTTTGGTTCCACGCATGGCTCATATTCTTCGTATTCAACTTTAATTAAATGCAGCGCCTTGTTAGCTGCAACCTCATCAACTGCTATGACGGCTGCAATATCATCTCCATAATAACGTATTCTATCTGTTAAAATCCGGCGGTCTGCAACATCCTGGTGCTTTTCCTCAACAGACCATGGGTGTCCGGGTGTTGGATACTCTGCATCCGGCACATCTTTAAAGGTAACAACTTTAATAACACCGGGGACAGCCTGTGCTTCGCCTATGTCAATAGCCGTAACCTGACCATTAGCTATCGTTGAATGATACACCTTCGCCACCAGGCACTTGTCCGGCATCATATCTTCCGTAAACTTCGCCCGCCCCGTAACCTTGTCATAAGCATCAACTCTGGTAACACTTTTACCGACTGACATACTTTATCACTATCCTTTCTTTTATAGGTTTGCATGCAATTTTTTGTAATAAAAAAACTTCTGATTAAGCTAGTAAATTATTCCGATTAAAAGAATAATCTATAGTCAACTTTATCGGAAGTTGGTAGATACATTCAAACCATCATTTTGAATTTATACAGATTCATATAATCCTCTCAGTTAATACGGCCTTATAGTCAACTTAAGAGTCACTTATTTAATTAGTTAGATTATACTTTTTTCAATGGATTTTGTCAATCTACATGCGCAATTTCATAAAATTCTTCTGCCGCAAACTGAATTTTTGGGATGTTAAAGTCTTTTGTGACTGCATATACGTAATAAAAACCGTTAGTTTATCTCTTAATCCAGCCTTTATCAACCCAATACTGGTTGTCGGCTGACAGGGTGATCTCCTTTTTTGCAACCCCTTGGTGCATCATTCGGGTAATGGTAAAAAGTAAAGTGACTTTTATTCCTTTGTGCACTGTGCGAGCATTTTTGTACTTTTTAGCAAGTTGTTTTGTTTTTCTTATAATACTGTTTCGCCGTTTATCCGATAATTCACTCCAGACAACACCTTCCATCAATCCAATACCCATTTTTTTGATATTCGAAACACCAAGCCACATTAAGCTGGTTGCAATGTCTTTTTGAGCACTACCATTAAATACACCAATTGCATTTGTAAGGATTACCGCTTGTTTATTAAACATTTTTTCATCGGGCCTATGTACCATCCAGTGAACACATAAATGGTCAAGTAAAGATTTCATCTGTGCTGTTGTTCTTAATGCATACACAGGCGAGGTAAATATAAGCAAATCGGAATCTAACATAGAAGTCCAAATAGGCATAACGTATTCTGCATGAGGACATTTCTGTTCGCTTTTAAAGAAACAAGTTTTACATCCACAGCAGAAATGCGGTAAATCTTTAGGCAAATAAAATTCCACGATGTCATTATGATTCCGTAAAACTTCTAAAAAGATTTCTTTTATGTGGTAAGTACAACCTTTAATTTCTGTGCCGTTAATAACCGTTATTTTCATTATAAACCCCTCACACATGTTAAATTTTACTTGCTCCGCAGTATTCTAATACTTATGGTTATAATATAGGATAGGA
>Ga0153999_1000300_pt1 | contig 23250 bp, 23 predicted proteins | sample TSNC083MetaG_FD_104675 | JGI IMG/M metagenome (GOLD analysis project Ga0153999, IMG submission 104675) | Attine ant fungus gardens microbial communities from North Carolina, USA - TSNC083 MetaG | ecosystem: Host-associated > Fungi > Mycelium > Unclassified | place: USA: North Carolina, Lumber... | reverse complement strand
ATTTGGAATGAGGGGTGCGGGTTATTCAAAACGAACAATTTCCGGTACAACCCCCTATATTAAGGTATGCACCGAATCGATAAACATGTCGCCTCTTTTTTCGAATGTAGGATACTGATCCCAGCTTGCACAAGCCGGAGAAAGTAGAATTACATCTCCTGCCTCAGAATATTGATATGCAGCTTGAACAGCCTGCAACATATTCTCTGCATGAACAATTTGTTTTACACCAACTCTTTTACCTGATTCCTCAAGCTTTTTAGCTGTTTCTCCGAAGACAATCATAGACTTGACGCCTTTAAGACTCTCTTCTAAATCAGCAAAACTATTTCCACGGTCAAGACCGCCGCACAATAGAATGACCGGCTGCTTGAAAGAAGCTAGTGCCTTTTCTGTAGCAAGTATATTCGTTGCCTTTGAATCATTATAGAAAAGCCTTCCATTATGCTTCGCAACAAATTGCAAACGATGCTTAACACCTGAGAAAGTAGTTAACACTTTTCTAATACCTTCGTTAGTCGCACCACTAAGCTTCGCTGCACAGATAGCCGCCAAGATATTTGCCAAATTATGTTCACCCACAAGTGCGATATCTTCACGCTTGATAATAGGCTCGTCTTTGTACATGACTGTATCAGAATCCAACCATGCCCCTTCTTCCACAGTCTTATTTAGAGAAAAAGGAATTTTTTGTGCACGAGCTACTTTAACAGCTTCAGAAATACGCTCATCATCAGCATTGTAAACGAGATAATCAGATTCTTCCTGATTAGCGAAGATCTTGCATTTTGCGGCTAAATACTGTTCAACTGTTTTATGATAATCAAGATGCGCCTCAAATAAATTGAGAAACACCGCTACATTTGGGCGGAAGTGTATCGTCCCTTGTAGCTGGAATGATGAAAGCTCTAATACGAGTCTTTCTTCTGTTTTTAACTTTTGTACCGTTTCAGCAGCTACTTTACCAATATTTCCTGCAGCTTGGACAGGCACATGACTTTGTTCGAGCATTTCCAACACAAGTGTCGTAGTTGTTGTCTTACCATTAGATCCGGTAATTCCAATTACTTGGTTATCTACAAGTGCACAGGCTAGCTCTATTTCAGTAACAATCGGGATGCCACGTTTCTCAGCTTCCGATACAATTTCATGCTCATAAGGGATACCAGGATTCTTGACTAGAAGATCTATTCCATCCAGTACAGAAATTGGGTGTGAACCGAGGATCACTTCAGCTCCTAGTTCGCGCAATTCAGTAACAATCGGGTCCCCTTCTTCTGTCTTCATATCATTTACACGTGTTTTGATATTTTGATTAAGCAACAGTTTAGCTGCTGCTGTACCACTTTTCGCTAAACCTAGTACAAGAGCATATTGAAAAGGGAAATCAATTAGTTTTTTCATGTGAGCCACACCTCAATATAGATGGCAAGTGCCGCAAAGACAAGGCCGACAAGCCAGAATGTTGTTACTACACGCCATTCAGACCAACCGATCAACTCATAATGGTGATGAAGCGGGCTCATCTTAAAGACGCGCTTTCCAGTAGTTTTGAAAGAGATTACCTGGATAATAACAGATAGCGTTTCAATAACAAAAACACCACCAATAATAATCAAAAGGATCTCAAGTTTAGTCAAAATCGCAATCGCAGCAATCGCGGCTCCAAGTGCAAGCGATCCTGTGTCCCCCATAAATACCTTTGCTGGATGGGCATTGAACACTAGGAAACCAAGCAAAGCGCCAACAACTGCTAAGGCAAAGATGTTCACTTCTATTTGCGGGAATCCGTACCAAGCGAGAATAGCAAATGCACCAAACGCAATCGCAGCTGTTCCTGCAAGTAAACCATCTAGTCCATCTGTTAAATTCACAGCATTTGATGCTCCGACTAACATGAATATAACGAGGATGGCATAACCCCAACCAAGGTCGAATTGAACATGTGTACCCGGGATTTGAATATATGTCGGGAAATCATTAATTCTAAGCACAAAATAAAAAATAAGCGCAATAACGATTTGTCCAAACATTTTCTGCTTGGAAGTAAGCCCTAGATTTCGCTTCATTGCTACTTTGATAAAATCATCTAGAAAACCGAGTAATCCATAGCCTAACAAAACAAAGATTAATAGCCAAAGTTCGTAACCAATTGGTACTGAGCTAAATTTGCCAACCATAATAAGTGAAGTTAGTACGACACTTACTACAATTGTGATACCACCCATTGTAGGCGTACCGGATTTCTTCATATGTGATTTTGGTCCTTCTTCTCTAATGCTTTGGCCGAATTTCAGACGTCTTAAGAAAGGTATGAAAATTGGCGACAGGAGGACGGTTATTAAAAATGCGATGGCGATTGTCATAATTAAAACAGTTGTATTCATTGTTTTTCCTCCTTTTCACAAATACCGCCGTACTATGTTATTTAATTTTTGCTTGATTTATTGACAGTCTTTCAATCAATTGCTCCAATTTCATCCCACGGGACCCTTTAAATAGGACTACCGCTTGTTCATGCATGAGTGGCTTGATTGCTTCAATGAGTTCATCCGGATCTTCGAAATGTGCTGTTTTAATTTCTGATGTATGCTGCGCTAAACCATCGGTAATACGCTTAGACATCTGTCCATAGGTAAACACTACTTCTATGGGATCCTTAATATGCGGTGTAATAGAAGCATGCATTTCTTCCGCGTGGGAACCCAACTCAAAGATATCCCCGAGTACTAAAATCTTGCTTTCATACCCATCTAGCTCACGAACCACGTCAATAGCTGCTTTCATAGATGTTGGTGATGCGTTATACGCGTCATTGATTAAAGTTGATCCAGCAAGACCGGCTACTTTTTGGAATCGCATTCCCGTCATCTCTATATGACATAGTCCTGCGTGGATTTTTTCATATGAGATTCCAAGTAAATGTGCAAGTGCTATCACATAGCTAGCATTTTTTGCATGATGATTTCCAAAAAGCGGAATTTCATAGGTTTCTCCTGAGGCTAAACTAAAAACTGTTCCAACTGCTTTTACAACTACATTATTAATATGTATGCGGCAGTCACCAGAAAAACCGCAAGTAACTGTATTTCCTTGATCATGTACAGTTTCCAGTAAAGGTTCATCACCATCAATGATTAAATATCCATCTTCATCTAGGCCAGAAACAATTTCAAGCTTCGCAGCAGCAATGCCTTCACGAGAACCGAGATATTCGATATGTGATTCTCCAATATTTGTAATAATTGCATATCGTGGTTTTGCAATATTAGATAAAAGCTCAATCTCCCCTGCATGATTCATTCCCATTTCAACGATAAGCATTTCTGTATCGCGAGGCATGCTTAGAATCGTAAGGGGCACACCAATATGATTATTCAGATTCCCTTTAGTTTGATGTGTCTTAAAGCTTGTTCTAAGCACTGCGGAGACAAGGTCCTTCGTTGTCGTCTTTCCATTCGAACCAGTAATACCGATAACACATGGATTAACGAGATCTCGATAACAACGAGCTAATTCTTGAAGTCCTAGTAATGTATCCTCGGCAAAAAAGACGGCAACAGACTCGGAAATTTTGGGAGGAACCGGAATGTTGCTGTCCCAGATGACAGCAACTGCTCCGCCTTCAACCGCCTTCTCACCGAATTCATGCCCGTCAAAACGATCTCCTATAAGTGGAACAAATAAACCACCTGCTAAATTCGCCCTGCTATCTGTCGAAACTAGGCCGATATCTGTGGAAGCAGGCTTTCCATTCAGTTTATGATTTGGAAATATTGCTTGAAGAAAGCTCAAATTGAACATTCTTATTCTCCTTTGTGGCGAATGGCTTCTTTAGCTACCACTCGATCGTCAAAGTCAATTTTTTCATGCCCGATAATTTGATACGTCTCATGACCTTTTCCTGCAATAAGAATAATGTCATCCGCTTCTGCAAGCTTAACAGCATGTTCGATCGCTTCTTTTCTATCTGTAATTCTAACAAAACTGTCTGGATCCAACCCGTTTGTCAAATCATCTAGTATGCGCTCAGGATCTTCTGTACGCGGATTATCGGAAGTGAGAATTGCATGATCTGCATGTTTGACTGCAATCCCAGCCATGAGTGAGCGTTTCGAACGATCTCGATCTCCACCGCAACCGACTACGACATATACTTTTCCTTTTGCAAACTCTTTAATTGTCAAAAGTACATTTTCCAAAGAATCAGGTGTATGGGCATAATCAACAATCACAGCAAAATTTTGCCCCTCACGTACTGCTTCAAAGCGGCCATCTACGCCTTTAATAGATTCGAAGGCTTCTTTAATTACCGTAAGCGGAACACCTTTTGCAATGGCTGCACCAGCTGCCGCAAGCATATTATAAACATTGAACATACCAATTAATTTGCTATCAATTTCTATATCGCCTATAGGGCTCTTCAACGTAAAAGCTGTATGCGTGACAGCTAATCGCACATCTTCAGCTTTAATAGCTGCATCATTTTTGCATCCATATGTAAGGATATGCTGCGCTGCACAATTCTTCAAATAATCATAATTTGCGTCATCGACGTTCAAAACAGCAAATTTACGGTCACCTTCATATGTATTGCCAAGGCGTGAGAATAAAAGACTTTTTGCATGCAAGTACTCATTCATATCCTTATGGTAGTCAAGATGATCCTGAGACAGATTCGTAAAGACAGCTACGTCAAAGTCGCAACCATGTACTCGACCAAGATCAAGCGCATGAGAAGATACTTCCATAATTGCTGTATCAACTTCTGCTTCCTGCATTTGTCTAAATGTCTTCTGCAGTAATAATGAATCCGGGGTCGTATTCTCAGAAGGAATGGTTTCTTCACCAATTTTCATCTGAATGGTACCAATAATACCTGTCTTCTTATTGAATTTGTTGAAGATTTGTTCAAGAAGATACGTTACTGTCGTCTTTCCATTCGTTCCAGTTATTCCAATTAAAGATAATTCCCGCGTCGGATTATTATAAAAAGCATTTGCTAGTTCTGCAAGAGCCTGTGTTGTGTCCCTTACAAGGATAACAGGAACATTTACTTCTACAGGATGCTCTGCAACAATTGCAACAGCTCCTTGATCAGCTGCCTGCTTTGCAAATTGATGACCATCTACAGTAAATCCTTTTACGCATACGAAGAGAGCACCTGTCTCAACAGCTCTGGAATCCATTTCAATCGTTTTAATTTCCAGTTTCTCACAATCTGCCGGATATGTGCAAAACGGCAATTTTTCCAAGATGTTGCCAAGTTTCATATTAAAACAATCCCATCTAACCAAAGTTTAAGATATAACATTCTGAATGATAATTAAGTTTAGGAGGGTCTCCCGCTCCTAAACTTGTATTAAACATTTCTTCCCAAAAGATATTATAGCAAATTTATAGACCAATCACGAACGCTTTAAGAAGATAAATATATTCTGACTTTTGTACCTTCTTCTACTTTAGTACCCGCTGCAGGCTCTTGGTCAATAACGCGCGAACCTTTACCATTCGTTTCAATCTTTAAATTGGTCATATATTCTTTTAATCTTTCTTTCTTCAATCCAATTAAATCTGGCACTTCTATTTTAGGAGTGTCTGGCCATTGTACTTCTTTTTCGAGCCCGTCTTTTCTAATTGGTACATTCATTGCACGCAAGCTGTCTCCAATAATATTCCCAACAATTGGTGCTGAAACAACACCACCAAACTGAACAGTTCCTTTTGGATTATCTACAGCTACATAGACAACAATTTCTGGATCATCTGCTGGCGCAATCCCGATAAACGAAACGATATGATTATTTTTCATATAACGCCCGTCTTTTCCAACTTTTTGTGCTGTTCCTGTTTTACCACCAACTCTGTAGCCCTCTACAAAGGCAGGTCTTCCTGTCCCTTGAGCTACAACGCTCTCTAATGCACGACGCACTTCACCAGATGTTTTTTCAGAAATCACACGACGTTTTACTTTCGGCTCGATTTTTTCGACAGTTTCACCTGTTCTCGGATCAATCCATGCGCTCGCAATATGAGGCTCATACAAATTACCGCCGTTTACAGAAGCTGCTACAGCCATAACCTGCTGAATCGGTGTTACCGAAACACCTTGACCAAATGCTGTTGTAGCAAGTTCGACAGGACCCACGTTCTCTGGCCTGAAAAGAATCCCACTGCCCTCGCCTTGCAGATCAATACCTGTTTTTTGACCAAATCCAAAATTACGAATATAAGAGAACAAGCGCTTATCACCAAGCTTGTTTCCTAGACTAACAAAACCCGGGTTGCAAGAGTTCTGCACAACTTCGAGAAAAGATTGATGCCCGTGTCCACCGCTTTTCCAGCATCTCAAACGCGCACCACCTACTGTAACAGAACCTGTATCATTAAACTCATCCTTGTCCAGATCAACAAGACCTTCTTCCAATGCAGCAGCAAGTGTAATAATTTTAAATGTTGATCCTGGTTCATATGTGCTCCAAATCGGCAAGTTTCTACCAAAAATTTCTGGATCTACCTCTTGATATCTTTCAGGTGAGAAATTTGGACGTGTACTCATGCCAAGTACCCCACCATTTTTAGGATTAACCGCAATGGCGAGCGCCCCATCAGGATTGTACTTCTCTACAGCAATATCCAGTTCACGTTCGATAATTGTCTGTACCTTGGAGTGAATGCTCGTTTTCAAGTCCAGTCCATCTTTTGGTGATGTATATCGATCTGCCAGCTGATTCATTTTTCTTCCCTTAGCATCCGAGTAATACGAAAGACTCCCTTTGGAACCCTGAAGCTTTTTATCATAAAACATTTCCAACCCCATCAGCCCCTGATTGTCAATCCCCGTAAAGCCAAGTACATGTGAAAGCTGTTTTCCATATGGATAATGACGTTTGGCATCCTTAGCTAGATAAACACCATCTAAATCCAGTCCGCGAATTTTTTTTGCTTGTTCATCCGAAAGCTTCCTTCCCTCCGGCTTGAACGCTACGGAGCTTGTCTGCTTTGTCAAGTTCTCATAAGCTTTCTTGACTGGCATGTTAAGAATTTTCGAAAGTTGCTCAGCAGTCTGCTGCGGATTTTTAATTTGACGTGGCACAACAACAAGTGAAGGTGCCGTTACATTCTCCGCGAGTGCTTCGCCATTCTGATCAAGAATTTTCCCTCGATTCGGTTCAAACTTCACATCACGGCTCCACGAGTCGTCTGCTTTATCACTCAGTTCCTTCCCAATAACAAATTGTACATAGCCAAGCCGAATACTAATAATGGCGAAAATAAGCAGGCCAAAAAGAAAAACAGTGACTATTCGCCTTCTGACAGTCACATTGGATACGCGTTTCATCATACATCCCCTCTTCATAGATAGGCTTGTATCCACTATATGTGTCATCAGTTCGAATAGAACACTGTTTAATCGTTTAATCTAACATAAACTACTATCTTGATTTAGGAGGCTCCTGCTTTTTTTCTTTTTCTCCTGGTTTCAAAAATTCCACTCCGAGATAATCATTTTTCTTAAATGATTTTCCTTTTTTAATACTTTGCCTAACAGCAAAGCCATTACCTATTGCTTCTAGACGAATGTCTGTCAGATTCGCAAACTCGTGCACTTCACGAAGTGACCATCCTTTTAGATCAGGCATTGTCGGCTTGTCACTTAACAAGATTACTTTATTTTGGGTAAGTAATTTTTCTCCTGCTTCCACATTGACCCCAACCACTTCGTTGCCATTTCCAATCGTAATTGTATGTAAGCCGGATTTCTCCAATAGCTCCTTCGCTTCCTCGGTAGTCATTCCAGTCACATCAGGCATCTCTATAGTTTTTGTTGTGTCTTCATTCTTTTTATCAGGATCAATGCTTAAATATTGCAGAGCATTTTCCATAACATTTTTGAATATGAAGGCACCGGGTTCGCCGCCTGTTTCAGTGTCTTTTAGTTTCGGTTGTTTTACTGAAACATACATCATTAGCTGCGGGTCATCTTTCGGAGCCATACCAAGGAATGAGAAAATATAATTCTCTCTGCCATACATGTATCCACCGCCGTCCGGATTCGGTATTTGTGCTGTACCTGTTTTACCTGCAACGGAATAATCGGACAGCTTGAATGCCTTGCCCGTACCTTCTTCTCCAGTTACAACTGAGCCTAAAAGTTCACGCATCTGTGTAGCTGTGTCTTTAGAAATGGGCTGAGCTATCGCTTTCGGCTTTTTCTCCTTGATGACTTTCCCCGTTAATGGGTCCTCTATTTTTCTAATAATATATGGTTGCATCATTTTACCGCCATTAGCAATCGCACTAGCCGCAGTTAACTGCTGAATAGGCGTAACTGTACTTCCTTGTCCGAATGAAGTCGTAAGCTTTTCAAGCGGCCAATTATAGAGGATTTCTCCAGATACTTCTCCTGGCAGGTCAATTCCTGTTTTTTGATCTAAATGGAATGCCTTTAAGTACTCCAAGTACTTCTCTGTCCCAATTTTGTCCCAGACAAGCTTCGCTGCCGCTACATTGGAAGATCTCTGGAAACCTTCATCAAAAGTAATATTCCCCCAACCTTCGCCACCATTATGATCTACGACTGGACCAGTTTGTTCATTCACTTTATACCTGCCAGACTTATAAAATTCATTCCCATTATAAGCATTTTCCTCTATTGCAGCTGCCCATGTGAACATCTTCATTGTAGAACCTGCCTCAAATGGTGTGGATATTGCATCGTTATACCAATTCTCCACATCGTCAGGATGATTCGGGTTGTAGCTCGGCCTATTGCTCATCGCAACGATTTCTCCAGTTTTGGGATTCATAATAATAGCTGTCATTCGTTCAGGATCGTATTTATCCTGGACATTATTCATGACATCATCCAAAAGGGTCTGGATTTTCTGATCCATTGTCAGATAAATATTGTCACCATTGTGTGGTTTTTTTACAATTTCATTTGGATCAAGCAGTTTTTTGTTGTATTTATCGCGTTGATAAGAAATATAACCATCTTTGCCTTTTAACAGGTCATCCATTTCCTTCTCCATGCCAGCAATCCCTTTTATTTCACCATCATCATTGCGCTTAGCAAAGCCAATAATATGAGATGCAAAGACACCATTGGGATAATATCTGCTTGGTTCTTCTGCGAATTGGATACCTTGAATTTTCTTAGATTCTATTTTTTCCTTTTCACTTTGATAAATGTCTTTTCCTTTTGCACCAAATTCTACTTGAAAACTTTTCTTTCGCATGCCATCTTCAATTCTCTCTTCCACTTCACTTTCCTTCATATCAAGAAGTGGCGCAAGCTTTACTGCTGTTTTATGCGCATCGGTTACATGAAGTGGTTTATCAGAGTTCTCCGAATACGCAGGATCGATTACAGCATATACACGATAGGCAGGTCGGTCATAAGCCAGCGTCATATTACTTTTATCAAAAATCTTTCCTCGTTCTGCACTTAGGGTGTAAGAGGACGTGCGTTTTTGCTCCGCCCATTTTTTTAAGTCAACACCGTCAATTTTCCCAGTTGCTTCTACATAAATGAATCTTCCAGTTATAATCAAAAAAACCACCGCATAGCATAGCATTAAGATGCCTGCCATCAAGTGGGTTGATTTGTTTTTTTTCATTGCAGCAGACCCTCCTGTCTAGTTATCAAGCGGATCGGCTTGCTTCACTTTGGCATCCTGGATTTTCAAGCCATTTTGTTTGGCAATTTTAGTTATTCTCTCGGGTCTGCTAAGTTCTTTAACTTCATAAGCAAGATCATTATTTTCGCGTTTTTGTTGTTTAACTTGGCTCTCGATATTTTGCAGCTGTCTATTTACTGAATCTGTAGCAGAAGCATAATTAACAGTGAAAATCCCTGCTCCTATTACACATGCAGCAACGATTGAATAGAGAAGTTTTTCGCCTTTCGTAACCCAACCCTGCTTATGTACACGTACGGTTACTTGTTTAGTTGCCTTTTCAACTAGCGTATAGGATTCCTGCCATTTACGGGCATGATTTGCGCTCATCTCTTCTTCCATCCTTCCTCGTATTGAAATTTATCATCCCATTCCCTTACTTTCTCGGCTACTCTGAGTTTCGCCGATCGGGATCTTCTATTTTCTGATAGTTCTTGATCATCAGGCAATATCGCTTTTTTATCAATTAGTTTAAATGGTGCAATATGATCTGTTGGTACAATTGGCAAATTGCGCGGAACTGGCAAATTGCTGCTCCACTTTTTGAATGCCTGCTTGGCGATGCGATCCTCCAATGAATGGAACGTAATAACAGCAATCCTGCCACCAACCTTGACCATTCTTGCTGCCTGATGCAATGCGTCATTAAATACATCTAATTCGTTATTCACAGCAATACGTAACGCTTGAAATACACGCTTTGCCGGATGTCCACCTGTTCGGCGTGCAGCAGCAGGGATTGACTCTTTGATCAATTCTGCAAGCTCGTGAGTAGTTCTAATCGGTGCCTTTTCGCGTGTCATTTCAATTTTCCGTGCAATCTGCTTAGAAAATTTCTCTTCACCATATTTAAAGAATATGGATACAAGCGAAGCATACGGCCATTCATTTACAATCTCATATGCAGACAATTCATCCTGTCTATTCATACGCATATCAAGCGGAGCATCATGCTGATAGCTGAATCCACGTTCACCTCTATCTAACTGAGGTGATGAAACACCTAGATCAAAGAGAATCCCATCTACTTGATCTAATCCTAATTCTTGCAGCTTTGTTTCCAGCTGTTTGAAGTTGGCATGAATCAATTTAATACGTCCCTTATAATCTTCAAGCCGTTCTGAGGCCGCAGCAAGTGCGTCTTCATCTTGATCGAAACCAATCAGCAAACCGCCATCTCCAAGACGCGATGCAATCTCATATGAATGTCCGCCTCCACCCAACGTACAATCAGCATAAACTCCATCAGGTTTTATATTCAGTCCATCTATCGTTTCTTTTTTCAATACACTGTAATGTTCAAACATTATTACACCCGTTTCTTAATAGCATTTAGATATCGAGATCCATCAGGTTCTCAGCAATTTCAGCAAAAGAATTCTCTGACTCACTGAAATACGTTTCCCAAATTTGCTTAGACCATAATTCAACCCGGTTGGATACACCAATGACAACACATTCTTTTTCAAGGTCCGCATAGGTTCTTAGTGTCTGTGGAATATTTATTCTGCCCTGTTTGTCCACATCGCATTCCACCGCTCCCGAGAAGAAAAAACGGGTAAATGCTCGGGCATCCTTCTTAGTAAGGGGGAGTTTTTTCAGTTTGCTTTCAACTTCTTCCCACTCATTCATCGGGTAGATGAACAGGCACTGGTCCAATCCTCTGGTCACAACAAAACGACTGCCTAGACCTTCACGGAACTTGGCTGGAACGATCATCCGTCCTTTTATGTCAATGTTGTGCTGGAATTCTCCCATAAACATGCCGGCTTCCCCACTTTCATGGTTTCATATTACCACACCCCTCCACTTTTCACCACCTAGAGCCATGGAAAAATACCGACAAAATCTTGTCCAATTCTTGCCACAGACCGACTTTCACAGCTATCAAGCAAAAAAACTTGTCAAATAGGTTCCAAAAGACGCAAAAAAGGCCCTGACATTGGCTAAATTACCTGTCAGAACCTAATTTTTACTCGAATATTAAATTACTGTTACAATGAGCATACCGATGAATAGAACAGTCAAGTAGATAAGAGAAGATCTAAACATCATGTTTGCCCACTTCGTATCATCTTTGGTAAAGAAACCAGTGATAGATGCAAAGAGGAATCCTAAATTAAGCAATGTTGCAATGATTACGAACCAAATTCCAAGTGCAACCATGAAGAATGGCAGTGGCAACAAAGCGGCAATATAAATGAACATTTGACGCTTTGTCATATCAAATCCATAAGCTACCGGCAACATGGGGACACCTGCAGCTTTATAGTCATCATAGCGACGCATCGCAATAGCAAATGTATGCGGGATTTGCCATATAAATAAGATTAGCGCAATCATTATTGGAATGACGTGATAAGCTGAACTAATCGCCGCCCAGCCGATTAATGGCGTAACAGCACCGGATATACTTCCAATAACCGTATTCAACGTATATCTACGCTTCGACCAAAACGTATAGAGCACTACATAGAAGAACCAGCCTATAAATGAATAGAGTGCCGCTTCTGGAGTTGTAAACAACATGATTATCATACCAGCAACACTTGCTCCAATACCCATCCACAAAACGGATTTCATGGAAAGACTGCCGGTTACAGTCGGTCTTCTTTTCGTACGGTCCATTTTCTCATCTAAGTCCACTTCGTACCAATTATTCAGAATAAGCGCCCCTGCAATAATAAGCGTACTTCCAGTAAGCGTAAGAATAAAGACAGGTAGTTTGTCCGCAAGCGCTGTCTCACTGAAATAAAGAGCGAGCATAAAACCTACAAATACAGGCATAACGTTCATAACAAGCACAATGCCTTTCACTAGCAGCTTAATTTCTGTGAATATGGAAATATCCTTGAGCGTTGCCGGACTTTGCGTACCCGCAACTTGGACAGCAGCTGTTTTTTTCATTTTCATCTATGCCCGTCCCTCCTGGAAAAATAAAAATAATGAACCAAGAGCTTCTGCAAGGTTCAACAATCGTATGGTCATATTATAGCACATGATTGTTATAATATTGATGACCCGGGAAGGTTTTAGCACGTTTTTTTGAACATATTGTAACAATATGTTCAAAATTTCACAAGTTGACTATATATTGATAATATAATGGTCTTCTTTAAACGAAAGCTCTTTACTTGCAAGATCACGAATAAATGAAGCACCTTGACTGTTCACCAAGAAAATCGGATTCCATATTCTTTCCTGCAAACCGCCAAACGGCTGAAGATTTATCTGCAAAGAATCAAAATCCGCAAGCCCCGTTGCATATCGCAATTCAATAGCCCGCATCATTTTATCATGAAGAAACTCAACTTCGCGTTCGATCTTCTTCATATTCTGCTCAGCAAGTGCACCCAAATCATCACGAATTGCAAAAGCTGCCTCCCTTAACGGAGCATGAGCATCTGAAATTGTATTCTTAAGCTGCTCCTTCATTAAATCCAGCGGTGGACCGGCTTGGTTCTTCAACCAGTTCATCCTCGCTCCACCTGTTCCAGCCTGAATTACCTTCTCTGCCTCGAGATTTGCACGCAGTAGCTTCTTTGCAGTTAAGGAATCAACAAACGTAAAGGATAAACGTGGTACAACTGGAGGCACTTTGAGACCAACAGCATGAAAGGCGCCCTTTAATGCTGACCAGTAAGCTATCTCTCCATTTCCACCAATAAAAGCAAGTGTTGGGAATAGAAATTCCTGCATGATGGGTCTTGTCACCACATTATTACTCAACCGCTCTGGATTTTCATTCGCAATACGAAGAAGTTCATCCGTAATCAAAGTAACTTCATTCTGCTTACCTGTCCACTGTTCCAATTCATTTATCTGAAGCAGAACACGCTCACCATCGTTTTCTAAGAATAGATTCCCGTCTTCTAGTTCCGGATCAAGTTGGGCATTGTAGCCTAATTGGGCCAGCTTCATCTTTGCTGAGACAACTGATGTGGCAATTGCATCCCTATTACGGATTATTTTGTCGAAATAATCACTTTCTAACCTGCGAATAGCTGGATCTGCAGAATCTATTAAAATGACTCCTTCGTCTTTGAAAATCAAAAATAGAAGCATAGCCATGAAATCCACATATGTATCTGATTTCTGCAAAATATCTAATGCTGCTTCATACATTTTCTTCGTTCGCTCTGTTTCAGGCAGTGCGGCAAAAACATCATCAACCCACTTTTTACTTTTAACTAGATCATTCTCAATTGCCGAGATTGACTGTTTATTCGTATCTACAGACAGCTTATGCTTGTCCATCTTATTGTCCTTCGGTATGTAAACATGATTAATTTCATCGAAATCATGGTCTTCACCAGCAATCCAGAATACCGGAATTACTGGCGTTCCCAACTCTTTTTCCTGAATATTCGCCATTTGTATAAGAGAAATGATTTTATTTACTGTATAAAATGGTCCAGTTAGCAGCCCTGCCTGCTGCCCGCCAATAACAACCGTTGCTTCTTTGGTCCTCAATTGCTCGATATGTGCTAATGTCGCCTGTGGAGCACCCCACTTACCATTTGCCTCCATAAGTACGTCAGCAAGTTCGTGCCGGGGAAATTCACGTTCTTTTAAATCTTCTGCTCTCTGCTTATATGATTCAGGAAAAGGCTTATAATCAAAAAAATCCATTATACATTCATCGTGATTCTTATAATCACGGATCAATTTATTTAAATTAAGCTTTATTGCTTTCTCGATCTGCATGATTTGGCTCCTTTTTCATTAGTGTACCACCCGTATTTTACATAATACACTTAGCAAATTCATTCAATCTGTTTTGCATTTATATAATTCGTAAGACAATCCATATTATCGATAGAAGAAAATACAGACAGAAGAAGAGAAGAAAAGCACACCGCATGAATTGTCTCAGTAATTTATTCAGCACGACCTCTTCTTGTATTCGATATTGCCAAATAAGCAGCGAAGCCAAAGCTGCAAGCAATAGAATCAGCATGTACCCACCAGTTGGATGACCAATCAAACTTGATAATATGAACGTAGACGCCACAATATAAAGAACCGCAGTCAAATCCACCGCAAAATGTATGGCGCGTCTACGGTTTCCAAAAGGCCTTCTAAATAGCCTAAAAACAATATATGTAATAATTGGTGGGAATACAAAAACCGCAGCAACCACTTTTAAAATGATCATTGAGTCGCCTGCTTCCCATCACTTTCATTCTCAAGCACCTTAATACTTCTATTCAAAAACTGCATGGCAGGATATTTGCCAACACCTTGACTGATAAGGTATCCGAGAATAGCGTGTATCTCCGTCTTTCTTCCTGCATCAATATCTTGGAGCATTGAAGATCTATTAGTGCTAGTGTTCGCAATAATTGTCGTGCAATACTTCCAAGCTTCAACTGGATCAAGTTTAAGCACATTTGCCGCTTCAAAACAAAGCTCTTTCGCCATCTTCTGAAGCTCTATATTTTTTAAAATAGCGCCATTTTCCAATCTGAATAGCGCTGTAATTGGATTGATCACAGCATTGGCAACCAGTTTCATTTTCTGTACAGCACGCCAATTGTCTTCAATGACTACCGGAAATTTAGAGTTATTCAGCTCAGCTGAAATTTTAGCGAAAATTGCTTTATTTCCTTGAATACATCCAAGTAATACTTGCCCCGCTCCTGTTTGGGCTACTTGAAAACTGTTTATTATACGTGCGCCGTGGTCTGTAATTCCTATGTACAATGGATTTGCTAAACTACGAGCCAACTGTTCGTGACCCATTCCATTTTGCAAAAAGATGATCGGCATGGACTCATTCTGCTTAATCTGTTCGATTACTTCGGGTAAGTTGTATTGCTTTACACAAATGATGACTACTTCTTCATACTCTAGTTGCTCAAGCAATTTAACCTCTACGAAAATATGTTCAACTTCTCCATTTAACCCCAATCTAGTGAACCCTTCGTTATTCAATTCTTCCATCTGCTGCTTTCGTCTAGCGTAAAGTGTAACATCATGGTAGCCGCTCAAATAGCTTGCAGCAAGCAACCCGATTGCTCCGCAACCGATAATCCCAACTTTCATGAAACCCCGCCCTTTTCAAATGCATTCTACCTATTATAATTCTTTAAATGCACAATTGAAAAGGCTCTTCACTTACTAAAATTGAAATAACAAAAAAACCGGCAATTTCCGGCAGACAATACATACTGTCTGCTTTTCAATGCCAGTTTTCGGATATTACATTCATGTATATGTTTTTTCGTTTTTAATCGGTAACGTACTGGATGCCTCTTGAACTTGCTGAATTCGTTCACTCATCTGCTTCCAAACTATTTCGTATTGCTTAATCAGCTGCTCTAATTGCTGATTCTCCTCTTGCAGCTTGGCAAGAAGTATTTTATTTTGCAAATCTTCACTATCATCATCGCGTTTTTTCAAGCTTTCTAATATTGATATCGCACTATCGATTGAACGGCTTTCTGAAATAGTCACATCCACCAAATGGGTTGCATCTTTACGTTGCCTTTTAGCCTTTGCTACTTGATGTTCATAGATCTTCCGAATGTTTGCATTCCAACGAAATCCGCATGCTGCTGGGGTTCGTTTCAGCTGGTTCGCTACTTCCTTGAAAGCATCCAGCTGTGTGCCGCCCTCTTTAATATAACGCAATACAGTATCTGCGAGAATCTTATCTTCATTAGTAGTCCATGCATCTTGCCTAGAACTGTTCATAGAATCACTCCCTCATGTCATACTGCAATATATGCCAGAGAGCGGAATGATAGAATCAACATTTATTTTGGCAAAAAAAAAAAGAGACAGATCGCCTATACAGACGACTGTCTCTCTTTCATTAGTTGCTTACTACTTCCTTGCCATCATAATGACCGCAAGACCCACACACGTGGTGTGGTTTTGTGTACTCAGCACAATTAGGGCACTCAACCATGCCTGGCACGTGAAGTTTCTTGTGCGTACGGCGCTGATTCTTAACTTTCTTAGAAGTTCTTTGCTTAGGTACTGCCATGTCTTACACCCCCTTCAACTGGTTAGGTTAGAGATTTTTTGCATGCAGGCTGATTATTCCTCATTCTTTCTATCTTTTAACAAAGACTGCAGTTTCTGCAAGCGAGGATCAATTTTCGGTTCAGTGTTTCCTCCGGTGACCAATTCCCAGCCCTTGCCGCTAGATGGTGCTGCGGCTATTGCGTCTGCATCTTCAGAAAAAACTCGAAAAGGGATCTCTAATAAAATATTTTCCTTGATGACGGGCATTAAGTCAAGAACTTCTCCATCAATCGGATGAATTTCCTCAACTTCACTGCTCAATCCAGTAGATGCAAAAACTTCGCGCGTCTGGATATCAATTGGAAAAGGTACGTCAACCAATGTGCGAGCACATGGTAGAATCATTTCTCCTTTGATATTCAGTTTAAAAATGAATTGACCGTGCTGTACATCACATTGTCCTGTCACATGCACAGGATTGATCCGCACGATGTCATTATTTAACGAAGCTAGTTCTGACACATCTACCATGTCATCAATTTTGAACGGTGCCTGAAAGGCTTGTTTCTGGATTTGACTTATTGCAAATTTCATAACGATCACCTCGTGGCAACAAGAGTAATTTTAAGATTAAATAGGGTGTTTGTCAATGTTTTTTTCTTTACAGCTATTTTACCGCATTTCATAGGCATAATTCAAATTTTGTACAAAACAAACTGAAGTCACCCAAACATTTTGGTACAATAAACCGATATATCTGAATTACAGGAGTGAAAATGATGAATGCTTGCGGCCTAGTCGTCGAATACAACCCTTTCCATAATGGACATCTTTATCATATACAAGAAGCAAAACGGATTTCTGGAGCTGATGTGATGATTGCTGTCATGAGCGGTAATTTTCTCCAAAGAGGAGAGCCCGCGATTATAGATAAATTCCACAGAGCACGAGCAGCCTTAGCAGGCGGCGCTGACATCATATTAGAGCTCCCCTTCTGTTACGCTGTCCAAAGCAGTGAATGGTTTGCTAAAGGGGCTGTAGCTAGTCTTGCTGAAGCAGGCGTTTCTTCTATCTGCTTCGGCAGTGAATCTGGCGACGTTGACGCTTTCTTAAAAGTTTACAATACTAGGGAACAGAATACAAACCTCTATCAGGAAGTCTTTAGATCAAATTTGGACAATGGTTTATCATTTCCAGAGGCAAACCGTGCAGCCTATAGAGCAATTGGTCTTGACAATGGAAAAGTAGACCTTTCCCAGCCAAATAATATACTAGGATTCAGTTACGTAAAAGAAATAATTGAGAAGTACCCAACTATCAACCCCCTAACAATAAAGCGAACAAGCAATCATTACCATGATCAAGAAGTCCGTGGTAAAATCGCCAGTGCTACAAGCATTAGAAAGCATTTACTAGAAGACCGTAAAATCGCCAACGTTGCCAATCAAGCTATCACTAAAGCAACTGAACATTCTCTGAAATCCTATGCCGAAAAATCCGGTTTATGGCATGCTTGGGAACAATACTTTCCATATCTGCAGTATAAGGTACTCGTTTCTCCAGCAGAAGAGTTGGCATTATATCATGGTGTGGAAGAAGGACTTGAGAACAGAATTAAAAAATTCGCCACTGCTGCCGGCACCATGAATGAATGGCTGTCCCTTGTAAAAACCAAACGGTATACATGGACGAGACTTCAAAGAACATTTGTGCATATACTTTTAAATATCAAAAAGGAAGAGATTAAGGCTTTGCATGATTTAGAAAGCGTCTCCTATTTGCGTGTCCTTGGCATGAATCAAACTGGCCGCAAGTATTTAAATCATGTTAAAAAGACACTTAATGTACCGCTCATTACCCGTATATATCAAGAAGAGAATCAAGCCCTGCTTTTAGAAGAACGAGCTGCTCAAGGCTATTATAGTGTCTTAACTCCCGAGCGCAGACTCGCTCTGTTCCAGCAAGAAATGTGTGGACCCATTATAGTGGAGTAATCAAAAGACGGCATCCCGTTTCGGAATGCCATCTTTTGATACTTCTTTATTTTATATCTTTCAAGTAGTTGAGTGCTTCATCGAATGTATCAACTGGAACGACCTTCATAGATGTACCAATTTCTTTAGCAGTGGCTTTTGCCACTTCAAAATTCGAACCTTTTTTTCCACCTTCATTCGGTGCAAAAAATATTTCAATACCTTCCCGATCTGCAGCGATAATTTTCTTATCTATTCCGCCAATTGGAAGCACCTTTCCATCATAACTAATTTCACCAGTACCCGCAATTTCATGGCCTTTCGTAAGATCTTGCTTTGTCAACTGATCATAAATTTCAAGAGAGAACATCAAGCCAGCACTTGGTCCTCCTACGCTCCCGCTGGAGAATTTAACTTTGGGGTCTACTTTTAATTCTCTATCTGTAACGAGCTGAATACCAAGCCCAGCTTTATTTTTATCATCTTTAAAAGATTCCAGCTTAATCTTCGTTGTTTTCTCCTCTTTATCTCTAACAAACTTTACATTAACTACTTCTCCCGCTTGCTTTTGTTTAATATAAGCCATTAAATCATCGGATTGTTTAATTTTGTTGCCATCTATTTCAGTGATCAAGTCCCCCGCTTTTAATTTACCGTAGGCGGGCATTCCTTTTATCGAGGTGACGACATAGACCCCTTTATAATTTATTTTAAGGTCTGCCCCTGCTGCTTTATAAGCAACCATTGTAGATGATTCCTGTGATCCTTCCATCATCTCCAACTGGACATGCCTATATTGTTCATCGGTAACACCTTTCGGCTTGACGTCTTCGATCGGCAACACTTCATTATGGGGTGTGACTTTAGCGAGTAAAAACCCGAGCACTGTTGCCTGTCCTCCACTAACAGTTACCATATGCATACTGCCTTTGCTTGGATAACCCCCGTCAACTTGTACAATCGGCTCCAAAGCGTCTGCACTTCCAGGTCTATATATGTAGTAGGGAAGCCGAAAACCGACTAGAAAATAAACAACAAGCAGCATGATCAATATCGCCACAAAATACTTTCTTGATTTAGTTATCATTGGGCACTCCTTCAAAAAATGGATTGTACGGCTTACTGCCGTTATTAATATTATGGCATATTGCAGTATTGTATGTGCGTATATTGTTAGAGGCAGGCGAGCGGCTAATTACACATATTTTACTATTCCCAAGAAAGGAAGTAAAAGTCCAAGCTCGTTTCAGGAGGATGGATTCATGAGACAGATTTTAATAACATTATTTTTTGCAGGTGCAACCGCCTTCATTGCAATTAGTTTAATTATGTTCCCCGGTCAAGCTTTTGCAGCAAGCATCCACGGTTTGAATATGTGGTGGGAGATTGTTTTCCCGTCCCTTTTACCATTCTTCATTACTGCTGAGCTATTAATCGCATTCGGTGTTGTAAGATTTCTCGGAGTGCTTTTTGAACCAGTCATGCGCCCTTTATTCAATGTACCTGGTGTAGGCAGCTTCGGATGGATCATGGGCATGGCAAGTGGTTATCCAACTGGTGCTAAAATAGCAGTAAGACTACGCGAAGAAAAGCAGCTTTCACGTATTGAGGCAGAGCGACTTGTCTGCTTTACCAATGCATCCAGTCCACTATTCATTTTTGGAGCTGTATCGATTGGATTTTTCCATGATCCGAAGCTTGGTATTTTACTCGCTAGCTGTCATTATATCGGTAATGCATTAGTTGGTCTGTGCATGCGTTTCTACGGAAGGAAAGAAGAATCAACTGATACTTCTAAAACTAAAGCACCGAAGCAAAAAGGACAGCCTATAGTTCGCGCATTACGAGAAATGCATAGAACACGTTTGCGACAAAGAAGGCCACTTGGCGAAATTGCGAGCAACGCTGTTGTCAATTCAATTAAAACACTAGTTATGGTAGGCGGTTTCATCATATTGTTCTCTGTATTAACGAAAATGCTATTTCTTGCAGGTATTACGCCACTTGCAGCAAGCTTCCTGCAAGACGGATTGCGAATCTTATCATTACCAGTAGATCTTAGCCTGCCATTACTATCCGGTTTTTTTGAAATCACACTCGGAGCACAAATGGTATCCGATCTCACCATGGACGATATGTTTGGCAAAGCTTTAGCTGTCAGTTTCATACTTGGTTTTAATGGTTTCTCTATTCAATCACAAGTCGCTAGTATCCTAGCTAAATCAGATATCCGCTTCAAGCCCTATTTCATGGCACGTATTTTGCATGGTTTTATTGCCAGTACATTAACTGTTTTCCTGTACAAGCCGCTTTACTTGAACAGGCAAGTATTCGATTATGACCACATGCCTGTTATGCAACCGCAACTTGATCAGAATTTATTCATGGTGTTGCAATATCTCAAAGCATTCGGACCACTGTTTACGATAATAAGTCTCGGTGTCGGAGGGCTTATTTTAATTCAGCATACGATGAAGGAGAATAGATTATATAAATAAAGAGATGCGCTCAGTACGCATCTCTTTATTTATACTTATTGATCAGTGCTTCCGCTACTACTCCGGGTACGAGATCGCTAACATCTGCATGGTACTTCGCAGCTTCTTTAACAACGCTGGAACTAAGGAAAGAATATTGATTATTCGTCATCATAAAAAATGTTTCGATAGCGGGGTCTAGCTTCCGATTCATAGACGTAATTTGCATTTCGTATTCAAAATCACTCACCGCACGCAACCCTCTCAGAATTGCATGTGCACCGTGCTGCTTCGCATAGTCTATTAGAAGACCATCAGACGCATCGACTTGCACATTCGGCAGATCTGCTGTTGCTTGCTTCAACAAATCTATACGCTCTTCTACTGTAAAAAGAGAATTTTTGGCTGCATTGTTGAATACGACAACTACGACGTCATCAAAAACTTTGGCACCCCGGCGGATAATATCTAAATGACCGTTCGTTACAGGATCAAAACTCCCTGGGCATACTGCTAGTCTTGCCATAATATACTCACCCCGCCTTTACAATTTTTCATAGATGGTAATGCCAATTGTATGGCTGTAATCTGTCTGCTTAATGATACGCAACTCCTCGGATTCTTCTGGCAGTGCTTCCTCTGGAGTATGTTCAGCATAAAGAAATCCACCTTTTTTGATAATTCCAGACTCCAATGCCTGCCCAATTAATTTAATATAATCAACTTTCCCATAAGGGGGATCCATCAATATAAGATCAAATTGCAGTCCACGTTTGGCAACAGCCTCCACCGCACGAAATGCATCCGTTCGATAAACTTCACCTTGCTCTGCAACCCCTAAAGTTTGTAGATTTTGCTTAATGACTTGTATAGCATTAGGACTCTTATCAATAAAAATAGCCTCGTCCATACCTCTACTCAATGCCTCGATTCCCAAAGCACCACTTCCCGAAAACAGGTCAAGACAACTACCCCCATCAAAGAATGGACCAAGCATGTGAAAGACTGCTTCTTTTATTTTGTCAGTTGTTGGCCGAGTCGCATTTCCAGACACCGAAGCGAGCTTTCTTCCTTTCAATTCACCTGCGATTACCCTCATTCGAATCACCTCTGCTATTCTTTTCACGTTACATAGTATACTCGAAAAGAATTTAAGATAAAATATGTATAAAAAAATTACCCTTGACCATAATAACTAGTGAACAGCGCGCAAATGCTTGGCTGTTTACGAAAGAGAGCTTATCTTTCCCCATAAGTTCTCTTTCGGTTTCTCCTCTCCCTTTGCCTTTTGTTTACAAAACAAAAGAACCTGCAGAAACTTGTTCTGCAGGGATTTTTTTTTGCCATTAAATTAAAGCTTATAATCATACTGCTTCGCTTTATCCGGAATCGCATTTTCGTATGTTGTGCTCACGAAAGGTTTGCTGGACCGTTCCGTCTTTGAGATGAATGACAGTTTCTGCAATCGGAGTTCAATTTCACAGATTTCATCACTATTTACATACAGCACAGCATAGCGCATCTTTTTTGAGGCATATAACAAATGGCCATACCTCTTGATTTGTCTGAGGTTTTTCATATGTTGGAACCAAACAATCAATCCTTGACGCTTTGTATTCATGATCTTACCAACCCTTCTAGAAAGAAATCCTCAGCCGGCCTTGCATCCACAACCGCCGCCGCTGCCACAACCACAGCCGCCACCAGTATGACCGCCGCCTCTAGGAGCAATAACCTGTTCGCTCACACTATCAGCAATGATTGTACTCACCTCATCCAATAGTTGCTGCAATTTTCTTTCCTCAATTTTAAAAACAGCTACCAATGGATTCATATCCATTTCCCGCTTTGTTTTACGAACATCTTTCATAATTTCGTTGTATTCGGGATGATAGCGGCCGAATCTCTGTACATCTTCGTAGTGAATCTTTATATAGTTAAATGCTTTAATTAGCATTTGTGCTTCTTTATCTTCTTCCATCGCGCGACGGGCGTTGATGTATGCGATCGCCTGCTCAGAGTGTAGAATCATTTTACCGAGCTGCTCCGAATCATCAAGGATGTCTGCGTATTCAAGCGTTGCAATCATGTTATCTCCCCCGATCATATATTAACATGAATTGATGAAAGGGGGAAATGGCT
>Ga0153999_1000299_pt1 | contig 23285 bp, 10 predicted proteins | sample TSNC083MetaG_FD_104675 | JGI IMG/M metagenome (GOLD analysis project Ga0153999, IMG submission 104675) | Attine ant fungus gardens microbial communities from North Carolina, USA - TSNC083 MetaG | ecosystem: Host-associated > Fungi > Mycelium > Unclassified | place: USA: North Carolina, Lumber... | reverse complement strand
TGGGTTTTGGGTTTTGGGTTTTGGGTTTTGGGTTTTGGGTTTTGGGTTTTGGGTTTTGGGTTTTGGGTTTTGGGTTTTGGGTTTTGGGTTTTGGGTTTTGGGTTTTGGGTTTTGGGTTTTGGGAATTAAACAAATTTGTTCAACACATAGGCTAAATATTAAGAAGAGTTTATTTACGCCAGCATTCAAGTCTATTTCACCGGGAAGAGTTTATATCCTGCTTACAACACACCGGGAGCAGAGCGCGGGCTGGCGAAGCCTGTAAAATTCTCAAAGTGGCAGCTTTTTAGACCAAGTAGCCAGTCACCATGACTATTGAAAACGGACAGCTGATAATACGATCGCTGGCTGTGCAACAGAGAAAAATATCCCGGCGCAATAGCCAAGGTTTTAGTTAATATTATAAAAAACATCAGGCTGACTGACGGTTATTTGATTCATGTAACAACTGCATAACGCGCATCCTGAATAATATAAGGTTCTGCAATATCTTCCCAAACAACATTCGCCATCTGTTGCCATTTCGTCGGGTCATACTGCTTTGCAATGTAATCCCTGATTAGCTTTACAGCCTGGTTAAAACCTGTCTTATCTAACTCAACAAATGAGTAAAACTTTAGATATTCACCTTCTTCAAGCTTGATGACTTCATGCAACTTGAGATATTCGGGCAAAAAAACCGCATCTAACAGATCACCAAATGCGTCCCAATATCTACTATTAACATATGTAGATTTAAATTTACCCTCGATTCCTTCTCTAGCATCATTTCGGCTAAAAATTATAGCTGCACCCATATTACGGCCTCATAAAAATAATTTTTTTAACATTTCCAGAATTCATATTTTCTCATAGGATTTGTTTGATTCATCGATTTCTTTTTGCGATATTTTAGCAGTCCTATACTTGACTTGACTTGACTTAGGAAGCGCTGTGCGAAACCAGCCAGGAGCGGCAGGATTTGGGCGGTGACTAGCTCATCGAGTCCGACAATGCCTGTGCTGAACAGCTTGAGGTGACCGCTGCGCCCGGTGTGCTCCGGTTACAACGGCGAGAAGCGGATGTTTTAAGGGCATAAACGCAAAAATCCCCGGCTAACTAGCCGAGGCTCCTATCTTAACTTTGTTGTTGATAGCATTCATCTTGTTGAATTAGTGGCTCTATCTCTTTTTCCCATATACGCTTTTGGTATAACTGCCCTTCACTGGTTTCCTTGCGAGCCGCTAAGTATTGCCTAATAACCCTAATAGCTGTATCGAATTCAGATTTATTCAATTCATTGAAAGTTATCTGGTCAAGAACCTGAAGTTCCATTATTTTTTCATGTATTACAGGATAATTATCCTTTAATACTTCATCAAGTAACGCCTCCAATACATCGGATGCCTGACGATTTAGTACTACGCTTAAATTCCCCTCACCATGGTTACTATTTAAAGCTCTATAACCAACACCAAAATAAGCTCCCATGACTCACCTCATAATCAAGACGTGTTAACGCGGATTTACAGCATGAAAGCACGCTCGCAACTGATATTCCAGAAGGCAACAGGACGAAGGGATAAGCGAATTGCAGACCGGAAAAAACTATTCATTTTCAGAGGCGACTCGCAATTTATGTCCTAGCTATCAGAGAGTTTTCCCGGCATAAGGTGTATATTTGAACAGGTAAAAACGGAACAGGAAGCGCGTAAAGACAGATTTTTAGCGCGGCTGAAGCGGGCGGCAACCCGCAGCAGCCGCTGACCATAAGCAACTAAGAAGGAGTTGATCATGGCTGACACGCATCATAAGTCAGAGACCCGCACGCTTACAACCGCCACTGGTGAATCGCGGGCGCATTATTACAGAGTCGGATACCGGCCTAATAGGGGCCAGCCGAATCCCCTGCCACAGCTCACCATCAAGGGCCGCTGGCTGGCAGCATTGGGCTTTACCACTGGCCAGAAGATCGAGGTGATCACCGGGCCGGGTCAGTTGATTATTCGGCTGGCAGCAGATGCATAACGGGCTGACTTATAAAGTAAAATCCCGCCAATGAGGGCGGGATTTTACTATTCACATCTGTAATTTCCAAAAATTCATGCCATTAATAAGCCAGTATTGTTCCTTGTCTGGTACTAACAAGCCAAAATCACTATTTGCTTGAGCGTTCCAATCAGAAGGTACAGACGCTTCGTGACTTCTATCCCAATCAGTGTGGCGATATATTTTCTTATCAAAGTTAATATAAAACTTAGGTAGCCGCATTCTCCAGCTATCCCACTCAACTGAAACAGGGTCTGTTGATGTAGATAGAAATCGCTCAACATAATCATAAAAACTGACAAGCTGCCCGTTATTTCTACCCGATATGAAGAATGATTTCATCCAGTCAACTGTATAAATAGCAACATCATTTCTGGTTATGTAATCTTTAAAGCTATCCTTAGATAATACAGAAACTCCATTTCTGAATGAACTTACTGCCTCGTCATACAGAGACTCTTTCATCCATCCCTTAGCTATATATGCCTTATATTCCGGCTTAACATCTATGCAGAAGTTTTCTTTATTATCAATAATATAATAATGAACCCCATCCACAACAAAGATAGCTATATCTTTATTGCCATTAAAAATTTCCTTGAGTAAATTCTGATACTCATTTGTTAAATTCATTCAGAAATTCCTCTTTTGTTAATACGCGAGCTTTTGATGAGTTTTGCTCAATCAGCCTATCCCACACCTTAGGTAGTTCGAGAGACACACTTGGTTGACCTTTTGTAGGATCGACAACCTTAGGAGCATCCGGATCTCTCGGCACCCCAGGAATTGGCCTTTGAGGTACTGCTGCATCCATTATTTGCTTATGAAGAGCCGCATCAACTTCAAACACCACTACGCTACCATCTTGTCTTCTATTAGTCAGGTAATAAGCGGCATGATTTGGTCCATTAGTGCTAACACACAATTGCCCACTACAACCTGAGTTAATAGTTACACTGCCGTCAGAGTTTACATTAATTCTGTTCTGACTTGTTTGTGTACCATTTCCTCCACCTTCAACCCGAAAATAAGTTTCAGATGAGTTTGGTTCATTTTCTATAGGTTTTGCCGTCGAGTTTCCTTGTTTCGTTCCCGGGGCTACATCCTTTCCAAACTGCTTCGCCAGTGCACCAGACGCGAGTACAGCACTCACTCCACTCGCGATGTAAATGGAACCAACATAGGATCCTGCTCTCGCTTTGGCCTCAACCTCCGTATACCCAAACGACATGAATGCCTGAGTATACCCTTCCAGAATATTGAACACTTCCTTCGCATTCGGATCTGTAGAGTTCAGCAAGTTCACTATCTGCTGGTAACCCGCCTGAGCCTCTTTCGGATTCTGGTAAGTCTGGTTGAAATAGGTATCTTGCGCGACCTTCGCTTTCGCTCTTTCTGCCTGACAGTCAGCACCTTTGCCATTACAGGCCGCATAAACAGCCAAATCGCTTTCCAGATCCTTACGATTCAACCTCTCCTTATCTTTCTGCTCTTCTGGCGTCAGGTTCTGTTTGTTGTTGAGATATGTCTGGCGGCTCTTCTCTGTGCTGCTCAGATAGTTATTCTCAACCTCAGTTCTACCGGCAAACGCCCCACTACCGACCCCAGCGCTGCCATCAACCGCACCGCCCGCAGTTGCGCCTGCCAGCGTTACAATGTTGGCAATCAGCATCCTGTCATCGGCTGACAGTTCCGATACCTCTTTACCGTATAGCAGGTGACTGAGCGCGTCGTTATAGCTGAGCATCCCTGCAGTCAGTCCACCCGCCGCGCCGCCAATAGCGCTGCCACCCTGCGCTTTAGCAATCAGCCCTGACGCCAGCGTGTGCAGCAGCACGCGCATAGGCTCGTTACCCTGCGACACCTGCTTGACCATCTGCGCCAGCAGTGGTGCTGCACCTGCAGCCACCGCACCGCTGACGTTACCGCCCGCCAGACCGGCAAACAGCCCGCTGATAGCCTGTGCCGCAATCTGCAGGTCCGACCCGATTCCGTACTTCTCTTCAACATTCTGATCGATTTTATCGAGTGCTTTTTTCTGATCCGCTTCTGAAAGCTTATTGAACGCAGCATCGTTTTTAAGCCTGTTTCTCTCCTGCTCCTTCTCCTGCTTCTTCAACGCATCAAACGTCTGCTGAATCGCCTGCTGTCCGAGTACGACCATCTCACGCTGGATGGCAAGGCTGCCTTCTGCTTTTTGCACATCAAACTTATCTTTCAGCACATTCTCCGCCGCGGCGGTGTCGCGGCTGATTTGGGACACATCCTGCTTCTGCGCATCCGGATTGCGAATCTCAATCGTTCCCGGTGAGATAGCGCTATAGGTGGTAGAACTTGCGCGATCTTTCGTCTGCTGCAGCGTGCCCATGGGCAGCGAGTTGCCGTCCGACTGCTGGGACTGACCAGATTTCAATGTGTCGTTATTTGAACTGTCAGATATATGGGAAGTGTTTTTTCCCATGCTGCCGCTGACCGCTACGCTAAAGCCGTTGCCGCCCGCATTGGCGTGGTTTTCAATATCCGTCCAGCCCAGCGTCCCGGTACTGAGATGATTTTTGTCGGGCGTCGCGGATGAGGCCATGATCGCGCCATCAAGCTGGGTATGGTTGCCGACGTAAATGTTGTAGCCGCCATCACCCGCGCTGATCCCGCTCTGCTGCTGTACAGAATCAAAATCATTGTAAATTTTGCTGCCGCTCATGCTGGCACTGCCCTGCACCGGTACGCCCGCACAGATAGGCGGTATGCAGATACTGGCGCTGAAGCCGGATGAACTCTGATGGCTGTCGTAGCTGGCGCGGTCCTGCTGGCTGGCAATCTCCAGGTTGCGGCCCGCATTGAGGTCAACGTGATTACCGTTGAGGTTTGCTCCGTTCAGCCTGACGTCCTGACCCGCTTTGACCGTCAGATCGCCCGCTGCGGACACTTCGCTATTGTGGTGAGTAATGCTGTTGCCGTTACCGTTTGCACTGTTCTGGCTGGCGGCAAGCTCAAGGGAGAAGCCGTTCTGGCTGCCGCCGAGGCCGAAGCCAACACCGACGCCGTATTTGCTGCCACCGCTGCTTGATTGCTGGTTACTGCTGTCCACGGCACTGTTCAGGGCGATATCGCGACCCGCATTCAGCGAGACGTTATCGCCGCTGATTTTGACGCCTTCGCCTGTGATGTCCTGCTTAGCCGTGATTGCTACGTCGCCGCCCGCCTTAAGCACGCTGCCGCTCTCCTGCGTGCTTTTCTGTTCCATGGACTGATGGCTGCTACCCACGGTGGCGCTTACCGTGACTTTGACGGCTGCGGTGTTCTGGTTGTAAGCCGACAGCGCGGTCATGGCCGCCTGCGCGGCATAAATGGCCTGCAGACGCGGATCGTCACTCTGGTTGTGCGACTGAGCCACTTTGTCCGCCGCCTGCGCCAAGCTCACACCGTAGCCGGAGACTTGCGCGGTGATGCCATACTGTGAGGATTTACTACTGCTGCTGGCATCGTGCGTGTCTTTTGATGGATCGAGGTGGATGTTCTCACCGTTTACGCTCAGCGAATTACCTGCGTAGACGTCCGCACCTTGCAGGTTAACGTCTTTACCAGCATTAACCGAAACGTTACCCAGCGTACTGACGATACCGCTGCGTACTGTATTCTGCTGAGTACCCGTGTTGGCGTTTTTCCAGCTGTTATGACCCACGCCAACCGTTCCGCTGTAACCGTCGCCGCCCAGATCGCCAATAGCGTGGTCAGACCCGGAGGCCGATGCCTGCTGGCGGTCTTCGCCTGCTACGACGCTGATCTTACCCTGCTCCGCATTAAGCGAGACGCCGGTGGTGCCGGTCAGGGTTGAACCGCTGATGGCGATGTCACCTTTATGGCTGGTGAGGTCAACACTGCCGGCGGTTATCGCGGAATTGTGTTGCGCGAGCATACTGCTGTTAGCGCTCGTCTGGTTGTTTTTCGAGCCGTAATTAGTCCCTGCCGAACCATTGTTCGGCGACCCACCGGCGCTACGTGCCAGCGCACCAATTGAGGCTGAGGTTGTTGCCGACCAGCTCTTGCTGCTACTGCTGCTGGCAGCCTTCTGGTTGTCAGAGGCTGTGGTGATATCAATATTACGCGTAGCGTCCAGCGAGGCTCTGGCACCAGCGTTCAGGCTGCTGCCTTCCACCAGAATGTTGCCGGTGTGGGTATCTGAATCGCCGCGGGCCTTCAGTAACAGATTTCCGGTGGTATTGAGCGTACTGCCGCTCTGATAGATGCTTTCGCTGTTCTGGCTGACTTTGCTGCCTGAATGGCCATAGGTCAGGCCCGGCCCCGGGGAATCCAGCGAACTGGCACCCAACTCATTGCCAGTCTGCTTCATCTGCTCATACACCGAACTGTTGTTGTTCATGATGTCACGCAGATTGCGCACGGTGTCCAGTGGCGTTAAGTTCAGACTCAGGCCAAACCCGCTGCTTTTTGACTTCTGTTTCGCAGTCTCGCGTACCTGGTCCTGACCGGCCACGATGGCGATGTTTTTCGCCGTCACGCTGATTTCGCCGTTCTGGCCGCCCGCAATAACGTCGCTTCCCTTGATCAGCGTATTGTTACCCGCCGTCATACTGACCACACCGTTGCCTGCACCTACAAGGCTTCGCCCATCGCTCTGCGTTACCTGGTCGCCGTTACGTTCGCTTTTAGCCGACTGTTTGCCGTAACTGAGACCGAGTCCGCCGCCCATCAGACCGCTTTTCTTCACTTCTTTCAGGCTGTAGGTGGATTGAGTATTAGTGGCGGTGACAATCTTCAGGTCATTGCCTGCACTCAGTGCAACGCCTTTGTCACCGGCAACAGAGGAGCCCTCAACGGTCAGGTCGTTTCCGGCAATGACAGACACGGTGTTACCGCTCAGTTGTGAGGCCTTTTCACGGGTGTCGCTGTTTTCCTGAATGGTATGCGTAGTGGTCTTTTTCAGGAAACCTTTCTTGGTTTTAGTCTCTTCGCGGTAGGCATAATCACTCTCCGTCGCAGTGGTGATATTGACGTCGCGTCCAGCCTGCAGCGCCAGATCTTTACTGGCTGTGACTGTTGCGGCCTGACTTGTGATGTCATTACCCGCCACCAGCCTGGTACTCCCACCGCTGGCAATTTCAGTGCCCTGCTGGCGTACCGACTCATTAATCTCGACCTTCTTACCAGATTTGTAGCTATTGCCAGAACCGGTTTCAGCCGCCAGCAGATTGACGTCACGCCCTGCCTGTAAGGCGACGTCTTTGTCTGCGGCAATGCCTGCCGCCTGACTATTAATATCGCGTCCGGCCTGAAGGGCTAAATCGCCGCCGCTGGTCAGCGTCGTGCGATCCAGACCGGTTGAATGGGTTTCACGTTTGCCCTTCACATCACTCTGGCTGGTCGTCGCGCTGTTGAGATTAAGATCGTTACCGGCTGCCAGCGCCGCGTTTTTACCGGCGTTGATGCTGCTGGCGGTAACAGTCAGATCGTGGCCCGCCTGCATTGTCATGTTGCCGCCTGCGGCGATCTGACTGCCAACCGTATTAACGGTCTTAGTGCTGGTCGCATCAACTTTTTGCCAGCGATTTCCGGAACCGGATTGCGCGCTGCCAGTCACGTTCTGATTGCCGGTGATTGCAATATCATTCCATGCGTTCAGCAGCAGATCGCCACCCGCTTTGAGGTTCGCGCCGGTAACCGCAATATCGTTGCCCGCCTTGAGGCTCAGTGAATCTAGCGAAGTGATGCTCGCCGTTGGCCCGCTCAGGGTTTCGGTATAGGATTTCTTCGCACCCTTACCGTTGTCTGCATCCAGATGCCAGAGCTGCGACGTAGTCAGGTTGTTGATGTCACCGTTAACACTCTCCAGTGCCACCTTTTTACCGCTAATAGTCGCGCTGACGTTGTTGATATCGTTCAACGCGCTAAGTTGCATATCGCCACCTGCATGGAGCAGACCAGCGTTGAGGTTACTGAGCGTATTCTGGCTGTCGATGGTCAGATCGTTTTTGGCCATCACGCTACTGCCGGTGTTGGTGACGTTCCCGCCGTTCAGCGTCACGTTGTTCCCGGCAATCACGCTGCCATCGCGCACTTCCACATCTTTTGTCGACAGATAGAGCTTCGGCACCATCACCGTTTCACCGTTGATCGTGGTGGCTTCCCACCAGATCATGCTCTTGTCTAACGAGGCGAGTTGCTCAGCAGAGAGTGAAACACCAAACTCAAGTCCCAGCGACTGCTGCGCTGCCGCCGCGTTGTCCATCAGATAGCGCATCTGGGCAAGATCGGATCCCAGGCCATTGATGTAGCGATTGCCGGTCTGGTTCAATACCGCATTGCTGACGTAGCGGGTATCAAATGCCGCATCGCCGAGAAAACGATAATCATAATCTGGCTTCAGGTTCAGGCGATCGAGCATGTATGAGGAGCCGAGGAAAGCCTTCTCATCGGTATACTGAGGACGTGTTTCCTGTAATGGCGTGGTAGCAGGCTGTTTGCCCAGCTTTGCGTTCAGCTCGCCGAACAGGCTCTGATCCAGCTGGCCCAGACCATTGAGTTTGGGGTTAACGGTAATCAGATAGCGGCTATTGTTGTTCGACGCGACAAAGTAACCGTTCTCACCTGAAGGTAATGGATAGGCGCTGATATCGACCTCAGCGGCCTTATAGTTATGCAGCGATGCAGGACCCTGAGGAGCATTTGTCAGGTTGACGGCTTTACCCAGTGCGGCGTTGTTTTTACCCGCCGGAGAATATTGCGTGAGCTGTGCACTACCCGGTGAAGCACTCTCCAGCGCCCCTGCGCCATTGACCTGCTGCAACGCATTCTGCAGCTGATCGCGCCATTGCGGCGTATTGATTGCGGCTTTGTCGGCAGTTGCCAGTGGCTGATGAGACTGCGCGCCAGCAGTGCCTGCAGCGGTCAAGCCGCGTAAAGCCGGGGCAGAAAGCGTATTACCACTCCAGCCGGCATTCGCTGTGGTGTTGGTGTTGCTGATATCTCCGCTGAAGTTAGCAGAGACGTTGCCACCGGCTTGGATAACTGCGCGGTATAGCTCTCCCGGTGTGAAACTCGTCCCTTGATCTGAAAGTTTATATGTAATTGCTCTTACTTTTGGTTCATCGATGCCCCTGATTGATGGATTGACGGTAACAGAGGAGGTAACAGAATTGTATGTTGTACTCTTATAAGGTTTTGAAAAATCGAACAGACGCCCTTCATACTTATAAGTCAGATATGAAGTTTGTGTTCCAGCCTGCCAGGATTGATTATTTAATTGACTTCCCGTGAGATAAATATCTCGCTGTGCCAGTACATTACTGGCCTGATTATCAAATGAACCCGCTCTTATATTGACATCACGACCTGAGGCTATACGGGCTGCGCTGCCATTACTTATGACATTTATAGTTGTGCTCGATAATAATAAACTCCTGATCGCGGCATCTTTTGTCGGTGCGTATGTATATGATGTTATTGCAGGAGTACAACGTTGCCCATTTCCTTTGCCATATGAAACACAATCCTTGTCCCTATGGAATAAATACGCTCCATACTCACCTGGATTTAACTCAGAGATTAAAACACTTATCTGAGTTTTGGCTGAATCCGCCTGGTTTGAAGAGTTCTTAGTTTCAGAAACACTCAACCCATCCCGTGTATTTAGCAAATGTCCCGTATTAATCGTGATATCGCCGTTCTGCGTTTCGATGGTACCGGAGTTATTAATCACCTCGCCGTTGGCATTCCCCGCGGCATCGCCCTGAAGCCACATACTGCCGCCTGCCAGCATATCGGCACGCTGGTTACGAATGCTGTTAGCAAATAGTGAGAGATTACCGCCCGCATAGAGCAGCGCGGTGTTAACGATGCTGCCCGGTGCGCTGAGGGTCAGATTGCCCAACGTACCCGTAAAACCATCAACCGTGATGTCACTGCGGCTGTTAAGGCTGATATTACCGCCACCCTGCAGGCTGCCATTTCCATTCATGGCGATGCGGTTGCCGCTTAAGGCACTGTCACCCGAACCGGTAGTGAGCTGACCATTATTGGTGAGATCGCCGCCTGCACTCAGCGTCAGCGCCCCGCCCTGCATCGTGCCCTGGTTGTCTATCGCACCATTACTGCTGACGGTGAGTCGCCCGCCCGCCGCCAGCACATCGCGACCGGTAAAGCCATTCGCGATCTCCAGCGTGGCGTTACCCAGCGCCACCACCTGTCCGCTCTGGTCAAAGCCGTTGCTGTGAACCAGCAGGTCGCCGCCGCTGAAAAGACGACCACTACCTTGCTGACCGACCTGAGCGGCCATCACACTTAGCCGGTTGTTACCCAGCAGCGTACCGCTGTTGTTGACCTGCTGATAATTAACCTCAAGGTTGCCGCCCTGGGCTGTGCCCTGGTTGCTGAAGCCATTGCCGGTAAATGTGCCCTGGCCGTCGGCCAGCAGCGTTCCATTGTTGCTGGCATTGGTCGCATTGAGAATCAGCTGTGACGCCTGCAACCAGCCGTTGTTATTCAACTGCGATGTATTGAGTGTCTGCGCGCCGCCCGAGAGCCACCGTCCATCATTTTGCGTTAAACCGGTAATCGTCGCGACACCGTTGCCACTGCCCTGAATCAGGCCATAGTTGAACAGTTCCGGCGCGGTCAGCGTCAGGGCGTTTTGGGTGATCACGGCACCGTTGCCGCCGTTGGTGATGCGCCCACCGGCATTGATCAGCAGGCTGTTGTCACCCTGTAAGCGCCCGTTGTTATCCACCACGCCACTGGTGATCTGCAGGTCGCCGCCCTGCACGCGTCCGGCATTACTGAGCGACGATGACTGAAGCGTCAGCCTGCCCGCGCTGAGCAGCGTTTTATCCTGCTGCTGGGTCAGAGCACCGTTAAGGCCCACCGTCAGCGCCTCTACACCGGTCACGGCGCCGTTATTGTTTAATGTGTCACCGCGCAGCGTCAGGTTTCTGGCTATCCATTCGCCCTGATTGCTCAGCGTCAGTGCCTGTAGCGCCGCCGTACCATTCGCCGAAATCTTGCTGCCCGCGCCCGCATCAAGGCGGTCCGCCAGAATCAGTTGCAGCGCATCAGCACTCTGGATCGCGCCATTATTGGTCAGTTGCCGTGCATTCAGCAGGATCTGCTGACCCTGCCAGCTGCCGTTATTCACAACGTCATCGCCGTTGATGTTCAGCGTGCCCTGCGTCAGCAGCGATCCGCCCTGATTATTGATCAGCTGACGTGCTGGTGCGGCCAGCGCCCTGAGCAGCATTCGCCCGCTCACCTGTGGCATTGCCGCAAACGTTAATGCCTGGAGACCAATCAGGCTGCCCTGATTAATCACGCTGGCGGGGGTAATGGTCAGGGTTTTACCCTGCACCGATCCGCTGTTATTCAGCGCGGCACCGTTGAGCGTCATTGCCCCTTCACTGAGCAGTGAGCCGCTGTTGTTCAGCGTGCCAGCCGCAACCTGGGCTTTGTCCTGGCTCAGCAAGGAGCCGGTGTTATGCAATTCATTGCTGATGCTGACGTTCAGATCTTTGCTGCCCAGCAGCGATCCCTGATGCAGCCAGTTATCCGCAATAACCGTGGCCTGCTCGCCCTGCAGCAGCCCCTGAGTGTTGATCTGGCCTGCATTGAGCGTCATTGTTCCGCCGCTCAGCGTTTTGCCACCGGCAGATTGCGTGATGTTATCGGCCTGAGCAGTCAGCGCCGTTTTGCCCTGTAACAGACCGTCGTTGTTCAGGCTGGTGGTCTGTAACCCCAGCCGGTTCGCCATGATTTTGCCGCTGTTGCTCAGCGTGCTGGCGTTCAGGTCGCTTTCTCCCTGACTGACCAGCGTGCCACTGTTGATCAGATCGCTGGCGATGTCAGCGCGCAAGGCGCTGATGCCATTTATACTGCCGCGATTGGTAAGCGAATCCAGCGTGACGTCGAGTTGCTGACCCTGCCAGCTGCCATCATTGGTCGCACTGCCACCGCTGACGATCAGCCGATCGCCGCTCAGCAGTTGCCCATTGTTGTGATTGAGGGTCTGAGCAAATCCGACATCCAGCAGCGCGTCGCCCTGTAGCAGCCCGCCGTTTTCCAGCGTATTGCCGCTGGCGCTGAGTTGCTGTGCTGCAATCTGGCCGCTGTTACTGAGTGTTTGTGCCTGCAGATCGGCCTGCTGACCGGTCACGATCTGACCCGTCCCGCTGTTCGTCAGCGTATCGCTAATCTTAAGATCAAGGTTGTCACTCAACAGGCGTCCGCTGTTGTTAAGACGGTTGCCGTTTACCGCAAGCGCACCGTTCACCTGCATCAGCCCGGCGTTATCCAGCTGATCTAAGGTCAGCGTCAGCGGTCCTCCGGCGATCAACTGCCCGCCATTGAGGTTATGCAGCTGCTGATGATCCAGCATCAAGGTGCTGTTGCCCTGTAGCAGACCGGCATTGCTGAGCACTGGCGCATGCAGGCTGAGGTTATCCGCCGCCAGGGTGCCCTGGTTATCAATCTCCGCGGCCTGCAGATTCATCTGCTGCTGGCTGAGCAGACTGCCGCTGTTGGTCAGCGCACCGTTAATCACAGCGGTGAATGCTTTTCCGCTAAGAACGGTACCGTCGTTCTGCAACGTCCCCGCGTTAAATGTCATCTCCCCGGCCTGCATTGCACCGTGGTTATTTAAAGCAACAAAGTCACCGTCCAGCGTACCGTCACTGAGCAACTGGCCGCCCTGCTGATTGTCCAGCTGGCTGCCCTGCAGCGTAATCTGCTGATTTCCCTGAATCAGACCGCTGTTGATCATATCGCCGCGCAGCGTCAGCGCCTGTGCAATCAGCCAGCCGCTGTTATCGGTGTGGTCAGATTTCAGTGCGATGCCCTGCTGCCCCAGAATTTTGCCGCTATTGACCAGGGTATCGCTCTGCAGATCGGCGTCGGCTTCGCTCAGGGCATTGCCGCTGTTCTGCCAGTGGTCAGCCTTCACTGTCAGCTGCTTGCCCTGTATCAGTCCGCTGTTGTCCAGCGTCTGGTGTTTCACACTCAGCTGGCCTGCGCTCAGCAGCGTGCCGTTGTTGGTTAACGCGCTGCCCTGCAACGACAATGCCTTGTCGCCCTGGACCGTTCCGCTGTTAGTGATCTGACTGACATCACTGTTCAGCGTGCCGGCAGCCATCGTTCCCTGATTGATCAGCGCATCGCCCTGTAACCGGAGCTGATCATCTGCCAGCAATTTACCGCCCTGCTGATTATGTAAGTTTTTGAGTGTGGTGCTCAGGCTGGCAGCGTTGATCTCTCCGCTGTTGTTCAGCTGGTCGCCTGTGACAGTCAGTGTTTTGCCGCTGTTGATCAATCCGCTGTTATTGAGCTGTGGCAGCGCGAGGGCAAAGTCGTTGTCAGAGCTGATCGTACCCGCAGCCAGGTTATCCATCTGCCCGGTATGGAAGGAGAGCAGCTTAGTGCCCTGCAGCAGGCCGCTATTAGTGATATGCCCGGCGGTGAGAGTCAGATTGGGTGCAGTTAATGAACCTGTATTGCGCAGCTGCGCGCTGTTCAGGATGAGGGCGTTCTGACTACTGATGGCGCCCTGATTTTCCAGCCAGCCACGGGCGGTCAGCTGTGCGTCACCGCGGGCCGTGAGAGAGCCGTTTTGCTGCAGCGTATCGGCGTTCATCACAGCATCGCTATGACTCATCATCTCGCCGCTGTTAATCAGTGTCGGGGCATCAATTTGCAGACGCTGACTGACCATATTGCCGCTGTTGCTGAAGGTGTCAGCGATATTAAACGCTGCATTCCCCTTCGCGGAGAGCGTGCCGTCCTGATTCAGACGATTAGCAGTGAGCAGGGCATCGCCGCTGCTGAGCATTTTTCCGCTGTTGTCGAGCGTGCTGCTGGTTACATCCAGGCTATTTCCGCTCAGTTCACCGCTGTTACTTAACCGATCGGCGACTTTCAGCTGCAATCTGCCCTGGGATGAGAGCGTTCCATCCTGCTGCAGGATGCCAGAGGTAATATCTGTCTGCTGACTGCCCAGCAGATTCCCGCTGTTAAGCAGCGATCCACTGTGGATATTCAGACTGCTCCCGCTCACTTCACCGCTGTTGTTCAGCGTGCCGGTAACGTTAAGCTGATTAATGTTGCTGGCTGAAAGGGTGCCGCGCTGCTGCACGCTGTCCGCGCTGATCAGCGCATCGCCAGTGCTTAACAGCCTGCCCCCGTTATTGATTGCCCTGCTTTGAATGTTCAGGCTGCTGCCGCTGATCTCACCGTCATTGCTGAGCTGTCCGGCAACGACACTGTTATTACCCTGAGCCAGTAACATACCCTGCTGCTGCAGCGTGCTGGTGCGAACCTGCAGGTCACCCTGACTGATCAGGCTGCCACTGTTGATGATCTGTGCGGCCTGAAGATCAAGTTTCTTTCCAGCTGTCATCTGACCGCTATTCTGTAGCTGCGCGTTGGCAGAGAGCTGCATCGCGTCTGCCGCATTGCCGCTGCTGCTGTTATCAATATCCAGAGCGTGGCCGCTGAGACGGGCAGTCTGGCCTGCCGTCAGGCTGCTGCCTTTAAGCGTTATCTGCCCCTGACTGTTCAGGTCGAGCGCCGTGTCGCTACCCAGTTTTGCGCCCGTTAAAGCAATATCCTGCTGCGCTGTCAGCGCGACGTTGCCACCCGCTTTATGTTCTCCCTGCAGGGCGATGCTGCTGCCTTTTGCCGTCAGCGTGCCGCTGGTCAGGCTATTGTTAATGCTTAACCGACCCTGCGCATCCAGCACCATATCGCCCTGCCGGGCATTCAGATTACCGAGATTAACGCCGACGCCGTTTTCGCTGGAGACCAGATGGATGCGGTTGGCGTACATGCCACCCAGCGCGCCGGTATCGACGGCGACCGATGGCGCAGCACCCTCGCCGGCAATGGGTGTCACGCTGCCATCTGCGCCAACCCGGTTTGCGCCCAGCGTCACATTGAGATCCCTGGCATGAATGCCCGCGTTGATTTCTGTTGCGCGCGCGATGATCGAAACCGCATCGGCCTGGCTGCCATCCAGCCCTTTACCCTCAATGCTGATGGCACCTTTGGTCACTTCCAGCGACTGCAGATTGCCCTGTGCATCAAGCTGAGGTTTACCCGTGGTCAGCGTCACATTTGGCGTATTAATAAAGCCGCAGCCGTTACAGGTGATGCCATAAGGGTTAGCGACCATCACGTTGGCCGCTTTACCCCCCACTTCGGTGTAGCCCTGAAGCTGCGAACGGTTGGCTCCGACCACCTCGTTGATGATTGCCCGGGCTTCCTGCCCTGCTTTCAGATTCGGGTTGTTCTGGATGAGTCCACCGAGTTGCGTCTGCGTTAACCGGTCGGTCGCGTTATTCAGGATCAACCCTTCCTGGCCGACGTTGTAATTCTGATACTGGTTGTGCGACAGACCTGACGCATTTGGCGTCGCGATGTTGATAACCGGCACGCCATTACCGGCAGCATCGACCTGGGTACCCTGTGTAGCAGGCGTAATCGCGGCTGAAAAGGCAGGCAGCAGGGGCTGAAAAGCGATCAGTGAGCAGATGAGATAGCTCAGCAGACGCCGCGGCAGTGAAAGCGTTAATTGATCATCCATAATCGGGGCCTTTATTTAAAAAACGACTCCAATACGCGCATACACACTGAGGCGATCAGGCGCAAGGTAATCGGGATAGCTGACAGGAATGCCCAGCGACAGCTGAGTCGAGACGTGCGCATTTCGGGTACCCAGTCCGAGCGAGCTGCCCCACAAGGTGCCAGCGGCGTAGCGATCCTGTTTGTCGCTCTGAAGCCATCCACCATCCAGCGCCAGCGTGGTACTGACCTCGCCAATAGCTGGCAGGGTAAACAGCGTGTAGTTGAGTTCGTTGCGCAGGTAGCCGCCAACATCGCCGGAAAGATATTGTTCTTTGTAGCCGCGAACCGAGTTCTCACCCCCGATCGTCAGACGTTCGCTGCCATACAGCCGATCGGGCGACCACTGGGCATACAGACTACTCAGCCACCACATTTTCTGCGTCACCGGACGCTGATAGCTGCTGCTGACACTCCATTTGCGGAATTGAGCTTTGGGAAGATCGTCATTTTTACCGCTGTCGCTTTCGGCATCAAACCAGGGCATCCCGCGACTCAGCATCGGGTTGAGCGTGGCCACCCCGCCCGCGACTTTTTGTGTATGGTTAAAGCCGATCTGCAGACTGGTCAGTTTGCGGCTGCTGCTTTGCAACAGCGTTTGGTTCAGCCAGTTATGGCTGACATAATGGTTCAGCCCGAGCTGAACGCCGGTTTTGATTTGCCCGTTGCGGAACAGCACCCATGAGCCGCTCAGGCGGTTAGAGATGTTATCGCCGTTGCTATACCAGTCGAAATTATTGGCGTTAAAGCGGCTGTGATAGTTGCTCCAGCTATAGCTGTAATCCAGCAGCCCATAGCCATAAGGCACGCTGACGCCCGCCTGGAAATTTTGCGCGTCACGCCAGTCGCTGAACGCACTGCTGCGACCGCCGCTGACAAACCAGCGATCGGCAATACCCAGCAGGTCATTACCCACCAGCGAGGCGGAAAGCTGACCCGTGCCTGTCGTTCGCTGGCCGCTGTTGTCTATATTCAGCCCCAGCGTCAGCGGGAATTCAGGTGTGCTGGTCAGATTGACAATGGAATAACCGGGCTTAGCTGACGGGATGATTTCAATCTGAACCGGCGTGGTACGCAGCCGGTTTATCTGCTCCATACCCTGTTCAATGTCGCGTAAATTTAAAATGCGACCGGCACCGGTCGGGAATGCCATTTTCAACTGACGTGAACGGGCATCCTGCAACCGAATTTCTTCCAGCCGTCCCTCCAGCACGGTGATAATTAAAACGCCGTGCGACAGATTCTGTTCTGTCAGGAATGCCCGGCTGGTGATATAGCCGCGCTGGACGTACCATTCTGATATTTCGCGTACCAGCTGATTAATGCGCGCCAGACTCAGACACTGATTGATATAAGGCGCGACGAGTTTCGCCTGCTTATCTGGCGTAATTAACGTCGCCTGTTGCAGGGTAATCTGACGAATATCAAAGCAGGGACCGCTGGCGGGAGCTGACAGGTTTTTTGTCAGTTCAACCTGATGCGCCTGCGTTAACGCATCGCGCTGCTGCTGATCCTGTTGCAGACGCTGCTGCTGCTGATTCTGAATAAGGTCAAGATCACCGGGCGTAACCGGCGCAGCCATGAGATTGCTGATAAACAAACTGGCTCCGAAAACCAGCCACTTCCCTGTATGAGGCATTTTCATCGAAGTATTAACGGCACTTATTGTAAGTTTTGTGTAAGGAAAGGCGTGCAGACTACCACCTTAACAATCAGAAGTTCCTTATTGACTTGAAAAAAAGATGTAATTTCGGAAAAAGTGAAATTATCCGTAAATAATTAATCCTTAAATCAAATTCACAGCTGTCTTGCAACTTTCGCAGGATGCCGCTCTTTTTGATTGTTAAGGGAATGAAAGTATTGTCCTGCATGCATAAATATTTATACGCGCGGGATTATTGTTACTTATAGCAGTACGCAGGTATTAACAGGTTTAAAAGCAGTGATGGCGATATCTTCGTGATCAGAGATGAGGTTTCAAATGACACTCTGCCCTGAATGCAAAAAGGCCCGCAAAGTAGCGGGCCTTTAACCGGATAAAACACAGCAAACATTATTTTTCATGGTAGCGATGCACTGCCGGATAGTATTCCAGTCCATACAGCTGGCTCAGTGGCAGCAGCAGTTCGACATTAATATCATGCACACGTTCACTCGCCACAGGGCCGCTCAGCAGCTGTTCAAACCAGGCTATCAGTTTCTGTTTCATCTCGGGATCTCCGCATCAGTTGATGCCCTGAGTAAACCCGCTTATGCGCCCGATCAGAACCAAAAATTTCTGCGCTGCTTATGCCGAAAATGGCATAACGCACCTTGCCTGGTACACAATCAGCCGCCGCGAGACACTGGCCGGTTACTGCGTTATCAGTGTCACCCAGTTCGCACCTTTACCAGCTGGCGCTTCAGCGACGCGTTTCAGTTCGCCGCTGGCGGAGTCAATGGCGTAGCTGCCAATCACCGCACTCTTCTCTCCGCTGACGATCAGCCATTTGCCCTGTGCATCGATCGCGATACTGCGCGGCTGTTTTTCCACCGGCCAGTTGCTGACGAGTGTTAACTCACCCGACTGCTTATCGACCCGGTAACCGCTGACAGTGCTGGAGGTGCGCTCGGTCACATAGATAAATTGCCCATCCGGCGTGATTTTAATGTCTGCCGCCCAGATGCGCGGCGTCGGATCGCTGTAGCCCGCAGGACGCTGCTCGCCATGCTGCAGGTTATATTTCTTCGCTACCGCGTTGGGCCAGGTTTTTAATGGCGTCAGCGTGCCATCGGCCGCACGCCGGAACTGCGTAATGGTGCCGCTCATCTCTGCAAGGTTATAGAGAAAGCGATTGTCCGGTGAAATCACGGAATGCCGTGCGCCGCTGTTCTTCTCGCCCTGCACAAATCCCGCACCCAGCGGCGTGATGGCCCCGTCACTGGCGAAGGCATATTGCAGTACCCGATCAGCGCCAAGGTTGCCAACATAGAGCGAATGATTACTGACGTCGGTGATCACCGAATGGGCATGCGGCCCGGTTTTCACTTCGCCGGTGACCTGCGTGGTCACAATGCCTTTGTCATCAATCCGGTTACTGGTGACGATATCGCTGTCATAGGAGGCGGCCAGCAGGTAGCGCCCGCGCTTATCGGTAGTGATCCAGGGAAAGCTGGCCGTAACCGGCGTCACCGCCAGTTTCTGCAGATCACCGTGTGGACGGGTGACGCGCCAGCTGATGATTGCGTAAGGCGGCGAGCGCAGCGCACCATAGAGATGTTTACCATCCGGGCTGGCCGCGAGCGGCATAATCTTTTTCCCGGCGGGCGTATCGCCCCGCCATTGCAGGCTGCCATTCGCCTCGCTGAGCTGATAGCGGGATACCGTGCCGGATTCGGCATTCGACACATAAACAAAGGTTGTCGCCCACAGCGGGGGGCAACACAGCAGCGGCAGAAGTGCCAGCGCCGTTTTCAGACGGATCATAGGGTCACCTTGATAAGTAGTGTCTGCGTCAATGCGCAGCAGGAATTACGCTAACCCTGTCTGATAAGACTGGCTTTGTGCAACTGACTGAAATTATACCTGAAAGCCTGGAGATGTGACGGAGATGTTATTTTAAAAGGCGGGGTCTGAGAGGTGATGCCTTCCCCCGGTGAAAGGAGAAGGCATATACATGCTGCTACCCGGTTTTCGCGATCATTTTATAGTAGCGGTTAAGCCACTTGCCGCTGTTAAGTCGCCACCAGAAGAAGATGCCACGCACCGTCCAGTCAAGGAACATCCCCAGCCAGACGCCGGTGACGCCCATGCCAAGCTGGATGCCCAGCAGATAACCGACCACCACGCGCGCGCACCACATGCTGAACATCGACACATACATGGTGTAACGCGCATCGCGTGCGCCTTTAAGGCCCGCCGGCAGCACCCATGATGCGGCCCAGAGCGGCATAAACAGCGCATTCAGCCAGAGCAGATGTTTCGTTACGTTGATGACTTCCGGGTCGCTGGTATAGAACCGCGCCAGCAACCCGGCCAGCGGCACCGTCAGCAGCGCTATCGCGCTCAGGCACGCCGTTGCCAGCCAGAAAACATGCCGCACCTGACGCTCCGCCTGGAAGACCTGATTTTTTCCCAGACGGGTACCAGTGATGATGGTTGAGGCTGAACCCAGCGCGTTGCCCGGCAGGTTGATCAGCGAGGCGACCGAGAACGCGATGAAGTTACCGGCAATCTCACTGGTGCCCATGCCCGCCACAAACACCTGCGTCAGCAATTTACCGCCATTGAACAGCACCGACTCGATACTGGCAGGCACGCCTATACCTAAAACTTCCATCAGAATGCTGCTGTTCCAGCGCCGGAAATAGCTCGACAACGTGATCTTCAGCGAGGCGTTAAAGCCGATCATCAGCACGTAAATCACCGCGATCGCCCCGATATAACGGGTGATGGTCAGCCCGAGTCCGGCACCGATAAACCCTAAACCGTCCCACGAGAAGCAGCCATAGATCAGCACGCTACTGATGATGATGTTGAGGATGTTCATGCCGCCGTTAATCAGCATCGGGATTTTGGTGTTACCCGCGCCACGCAGCGCCCCGCTGCCGATCAGCGTGATGGCCGCTGCCGGGTAGCTCCAGGCGGAGGTCTGCAGATAGCTCAGCGCCAGCGCTTTAACTTTGGGGTCGGCGGCACCGGCGATGGCATCGACGATGAGATGGCCCCAGAACTCAATGGCGATCACCAGCACAAAGGCGAGTATTGTCATCATAGCCAGCGACTGACGCGTGGCGGCGCGGGCGCGCTTGCCGTTGCGTTTTGCCAGACTGAATGCCACCACCACCGTGGTACCGAGATCGATAGCCGCAAAGAACGAGATGATCACCATGTTGAAGCTGTCGGCCAGGCCAACGCCCGCCATCGCCTCTTTGCCCAGCCAGCTGACCAGGAAGGTGCTCAGTACGCCCATCAACAGCACACAGGCGTTCTCGAAGAAGATAGGCACTGCTAATGGCGATATTTCACGCCAGTAGAGCGTGCGATAAGAGCGGCGTTTCGGGTACCACGCCGTGCGCTTAATCGCCTGCATCACTGCTACGCCGGGATTTTGCAAAGGATTACCAAATCAGAAGAGACTGACGAGATCTAATGATGATAGTGGGCAGAGAAATATGCAAAGTCTTTCCGGGACAAATTAATCATGGTTACAAACTTTTTCGTTCAGATTCGGCAGATTCTGCCCCATCAGGCTGACCGCTGTAGCAAACCTGATTATTTCCGGGACGTTACGATCGCCTGTCATCACGATGCCGCTAGCTGCATTGTCGCTCCCTTGTCATTTGCAGCGCAACAGACACGGCGACACCGCCTGTTTCGATCATAAAGATTTTCTTACCGAATTTTAATGATGTGCGTTCCGGCTCAATGCCGCACTGGTCAGATTACGCGCTTCGCTAGCGCAAAAAAAAGGCGATCACAGATTCTTCACCAATCTCTGCAACAAACCCGCTAAGCTTGGGGCAAATTGCGGAAAAAAATGGAAGGAGAAACCATGCCGACACTACGGAAAAACCTGACCAGCCAGCAGGCGCTGGATGAACTCGAACGCCTTTACGATGGTGCCGTTGATGCGCTGCGTGCGGCAATTAAAGTGTTTACCGAAAACGGAACGCTGCCCGATGCCGCGGAACGGGAAAAAGGACTCTTTGTTTACCCGGAGCTGCGCATCACCTGGCACGGTGAAGGTCCGCAGCAGAACCGCACGCGTGCCTGGGGCCGCTTTACCCATACCGGCAGTTACAGCACCACCGTTACCCGTCCGGCGTTACTGCGCCACTATATTTCGGAACAGCTGGCAATGCTGGAGAAGGAGTATCAGCTGGAGATCGACGTGGTGCCGTCCAGCCAGGAGATCCCCTATCCTTACGTGATCGACGGTTCCGATCTGTCGCTGGATCGCACCATGAGCGCCAGTATTGCGCGCCACTTCCCGACTACCGAGCTGTCACAGATTGGCGATGAGACCACCGACGGTCTGTTCCACGCCGACGCCAAATTTCCGCTGTCGCACTTCGACGCGCTGCGCACCGACTTTTCGCTGGCCCGCCTGCGTCACTACACCGGCACCAGCGTAGAGCACTTCCAGCCGTTTGTGCTGTTCACCAACTACACCCGTTATGTGGATGAGTTCGTGCGCTGGGCAATTGAGCAGGTGCGCGATCCCAACACCCCTTACGACAGCCTGGCCTGTGCGGGTGACGTGGTGCTGACGGCCGACACCGCCGACAGCGAGTCGATGCTTTCTGATCTGGCGTGGAAGAAGCATCAGATGCCTGCCTGGCATCTCACCTCACCTAATCGTCGCGGCATCACGCTGATTAATATCGGTGTCGGCCCGTCGAATGCCAAAACCATCTGCGATCATCTGGCGGTGATGCGTCCGCACGCCTGGCTGATGATTGGTCACTGCGGCGGTCTGCGCGAGAGCCAGCGGATCGGCGACTATGTGCTGGCCCACGCCTATCTGCGTGACGATCACGTACTCGACAGTGTGCTTCCGCCAGACATCCCGGTGCCAAGCATTGCCGAAGTGCAGCGCGCACTGTATGACGCCACCAAATCGGTAAGCGGCATGCCAGGCGAAGAGGTGAAACAGCGCCTGCGTACCGGCACCGTGGTGACCACCGACGATCGCAACTGGGAGCTGCGCTACTCCGCATCGGCCCTGCGCTTTAACCTGAGCCGCGCGGTAGCGGTCGATATGGAGAGCGCCACCATTGCCGCACAGGGCTATCGTTTCCGTGTACCGTACGGCACGCTGCTGTGCGTCTCCGACAAGCCACTGCACGGCGAGATCAAGTTGCCCGGTCAGGCAAACCGCTTCTATGAGGGGGCGATTTCAGAGCATCTGCAGATTGGTATCCATGCGGTTGAGCTGTTGCGCGCCGAGGGTGACAAGCTCCATTCACGTAAGTTGCGGACGTTTAATGAGCCGCCTTTCCGATAGGTGTATCGCCGCTGGCTCGGGGAGTTTTGTTCGCTGCGCGAATGGGCTGGCAGAAGGGCTGATGCCGGGGATTGTTCGCTGCGCGAACGGGCTCTGAGAGGGGTTTCGTTCGCCTGAGCAGTTGGGCAGTTTCAGACACGCCTCTGCAGGCGACCGACAAGGGGCGCCAGTCGCCGCGCCCCTTGACCCCCGGCTCCGGCCTGCTTTACCGCCGCTTCGCGGTCCCTTCGCTTCTTCCGGATTTCTCCCGGACCGGCAGGACGCGCCATCCCTGGCGCGAACCCGCCTCTTCGCGACATCCCTGTCGCTCGTCCTGAAATCCCTCATCCGCTCAGCGGTTCAGATGGCCTCCCTTAAACCTCGCTGTTATCTCTTCTTATTGTGCTGAGTACTTTATCGCTGTGGTTTTTTGAGGACTGGCTTTGACTTTGGCTTTCAGTTCAGCAGAAAACACAGCACCCACAGTTAACACAATGAAATCACAGGCGGGGGTTTGGGAGAGGCATCCGAAGCGCTGAGGAACAACCGGAGGCCAGGATGAGCCGACAGGACGTCGGCGAAAGGACGGTTCGCGCCAGGGATGGCGCGTCCGGACGGTCCGTCGGCCGCAGGGCGTGACGAAGGCACCCCGCACAGCGGGGCGCGCAGGCT
>Ga0153999_1000298_pt1 | contig 23407 bp, 21 predicted proteins | sample TSNC083MetaG_FD_104675 | JGI IMG/M metagenome (GOLD analysis project Ga0153999, IMG submission 104675) | Attine ant fungus gardens microbial communities from North Carolina, USA - TSNC083 MetaG | ecosystem: Host-associated > Fungi > Mycelium > Unclassified | place: USA: North Carolina, Lumber... | reverse complement strand
ATCAGTCGGTTCAATCGTTTCCGCGCAATCTCGGCAGACACGGCGTACAAGACGCTGACCTACAACTCCTGTTAATGACGATGCAATTAAGAATGGTTCAATTCCCATATCAATTAATCTGGAGAGTGCTGCAACAGCACTATTCGTGTGCAACGTACTCAGTGCCAAGTGACCTGTCAAGGAAGCACGGATTGCAATCTGTGCAGTCTCTGCATCTCGAATCTCACCAATCATGACAATATCGGGATCCTGACGGAGAATCGAACGTAACCCACTAGCAAATGTCATGCCAACCGCTTCATTAACTTGTACCTGGTTAACACCTTTCAACTGATACTCAACAGGATCTTCAATTGTAATGATATTTACTTCTTCCCTATTGAGCCTATTTAATGCCGCGTAAAGCGTAGAAGATTTACCAGAACCTGTTGGACCTGTAATGAGGATGATGCCGTTCGGTTTATCAATCATATTTTTGAATTTCGCCATGTTGTCCTCTGTAAAGCCGACTTTATCAAGCTGGTCGAGTGCATTGCTCAAGTCGAGAATACGCATAACGACTTTCTCACCATAGACAGAAGGTAAAGTGGACAGTCTAATATCAATCGGCTTAAAGTTCACTTCCATTTTCAAACGGCCATCTTGTGGGATCCGATTCTCTGTAATATTCAAGTTCCCCATAATCTTGATCCGAGCTATGATGATGCTTTGCATATGCTTTGGCAATGAACGTTCATCATGCAGCACACCATCAATCCGGTAGCGAATCTTCAACTCCGTATCTTGTGGGTCAAAGTGGACATCACTTGCACGCTGGGAAACAGCGTTCGCGATGATTTGGTTCACAAGTCGTACAATTGGAGAATCTTCATCAGCAATCCCCGCATCCTCAAGAGATTCCTGCGGCGATAAATCATTCATAACCTCATCAAGAGATTCTTGCAAATCGTAATGTTTGGAAATTGCCTTGTATAGTGCATCCTTCGTCGCGATAACAGGCACAATTTGATAATTTGTCGCCATTCGTAACTCTTCAATTGCAAAGTAATCCATTGGATCACTCATCGCCACGAATAACTTCGAACCTTCAATACGAATTGGCATTAAATTGTCTCGTTTCGCCAATTCCTGTGGGACAAGTTTGACAGCTTCCGGTTCAATTGGATATTGAGAAATATTGATATGCGGAATACCAAGCTGGAATTCGAGCACTTCGATTAATTGCTGCTCGGTAATTAGCCCTTCACGCAGAAAAACGTCTCCAAGTTTCTCCCGTGGCAACTTATCCTTTAAGGCTGTATCCAGCTGTTCCTCTGTAATTAAGCCAGAATCAATAAGCAAGTCTCCAAGTCGTTTTCTCGCCACATTACTTCATTCCCTTCAAAATACCATTCAGATCCGGGCTTTTCGTAACTGGCACCTTCTGTCCCTGATTATTCCAAACACCATTTTGTGTTAAGAATTTCAACAACCAGCCCGACAAAATTTCACTTTCATTCGCGCAACGCTTTTCTGCCCCATCTTTGTTTCCTTCTTCTCTAATACAATCATCTCGCAAACTATCATAAAGAGCCTTCTTCATTTCTGGTGTAGCTTGAGAAATCTGTGGTGGCAAATTCGTATTGATTCCGCCATCGACTGTACCGTTACTTGTTCCTGGAGTAACAGGCGTATTCGTATTTGGTACAGATGGTGTCGTCGGCGTTGTTGCACCAGGTGTTGTACTTGTATTAGGCTGTGTAGCCAATCCACTTCCTGGAGTTATCGTGTTAGGAGATGTCGCTCCATTGTTTAAACCTGGATTTGGACCAGTAATCAGACTCCCATCCTCACCGACAATACCTTGCAACGGATCTTGACTCGGCGGAGTTTCAATTTCTTTGGATGACGTCATAACAATTTGTGGCTTAGGTAAATAAGCAGCACGACGCATTAATTTTTTGTCAATTATTGAGCCATCTGCAGCTTTGTGCACACGATAGACATCAACTTGGATGCCATCCTCGCCTTGCTCTTCCACCTGCTCGATGCCAGCCGGAAGTGAAGCATTGTAGCGATAAACAATTCGTGAGCTAATTGGTGATTGATTCATCACTTCGTATGCATAACTCTCTTCACCTGGAATTGCATTTAAAGACATTTCCAATGTATCTCCATACATATCAGCAATAATTTTATACGCTCTGCCGTCTCCATTTAATAGAAGAAGATCTTCATCCAACTCTTTATTCACAGCCGCCTCCATTCCAGGCTGGGCATAGTCAGGCAGCTCACTTTGAGAATGATGTTCAGCAATTTTAATATCAGTATTAAGGACCATTTCAAATAGACCAGTCGCAAGGAAATCAAGTTCTTGCGTACGATCTTTAAGTTCACTAGGTACTTTGATTACTTTTAGGAAAGAAAACTTGCTGTCAGGTTTAATCGTTTTTTCGTTTAACTTTTCGACCATTTGGGCTAACGCAGCAGCGTTCGCACCAGAAGGAAGCTTATAATTGATATTTGCTACTGGCTCAAGAAGTTGTTCGGGATTACTGACATAAACTATGCTTGGTTCACGCTCTTGGAGCATTGCTACCGCATTTTTTGCACGATTCAATGTCTGTTTTTCTTCCATTCGCGCAGGCAACTCTATTTCCTTTTTGTTCACAGTTACAACAAGCGGAACGTCGACTCGATCGGGCTTTAGAAAGAAAGTAGACCAGCTGCGCTTCGTTTGTTCATGGAAATTGGTTAGTGAAGCATCTAGATGAAATTTAAATGCAGATCTACGGATGTCATAACTCTCATACTTGCTCTTGAGCTTAAGCGTATTACCATCCTGCCAGCTTTTGATTTCAGACTGGATCAGTGACTTCGCCTCATCGTCTTTCATCCCTTCAATCGGTACGCCGCCAAGCGTGGAGCCATCTGCTTTACCAGTCGCAGCGTTTACCTTGGTACCCACCGCTGTCGTAATTAGTAAAGATGCAAGTATTGCAATAGTGATCGACCATTTCTTTAATTTCACTAAATATCCCGCCCTTTTTGCTACGATGTTGTATTATAAGATCACGATAGTTTCAATGTTTAATAGTCTTAGTTATTAGATATGCCCTTAGGTCCCTATATATGTACTCAAAAGGCATGATACACGTGCCAAAAGTCCTTGATCATAACAGACCGAATTTGGATTGAAGTATGAGCATATCTTACCAATCATAGCCTCATACCGTCAATATAATCTTACACAATTTAACAGCAACTTACATGCTTTTTAGAAAAGAATTGTCAGAGGTTTAGTTAAGAAGAATAATTCAGAAGAAACTTACGTAAAAGTCCAGCATCTGCTGACCTAAAAAGTAAACAAGAAATGCCGAAACAACGATATATGGACCAAAAGGAATTGCCTGTCCCCGCTTCGTTCTGCCCATGACCTGCATCAAAATACCGACCACCGCGCCAATAAGGCAAGCTAGGAAAAAGGCAAGCAAGATTTGCTTCAAACCAAATACAATGCCAAGTACACCGAATAGCTTCATATCTCCCCCACCCATACCGCCTCTTGATACAATGATAATTATCATGATGATTAGATAGCCAGCCGCTCCCCCAACAAACATATCCCACCAAGGAGCCAGCGGAGACAGAATTCTAAGAACAATGAATATAGGAAGAAACACAATCAGCACACGGTTCGGGATAATCATTACAAGAATATCTGTCGTGAAAATTGCAAGCAGCATTACAATCAGTGCGAGCGCAACTAGCAATTCTATTGAATAGCCGAAATATTGAAAGCTCAGTGCAGCAAGAAAACTAGCAGATAATGCGAGAGATACATGTAATTTTTTTTGTTTAGGGATGAATGGAGGCTGTACAAACGGCAACCAAATTTGCCTGAAGGATAGTTGATGCTCACGTTCTTCCCCATCTTCATATAACGGAGCTAGTCGGACACCTAAGCGAGAAGCATAAGAGCCTAGCGAGCCGCCGATGAGGAAGAAGAGTAGGAGATTTAGGTAGTGCATGGGTTGACTCCTTTCTACGTTCAATTATTGAGACTGGCTGACTGTTGCGCTGTTATCTTGGATTGTGATGGTGCTTTCTTCTGAAATATCTTTATTATAAGAATATCCTGTAGCTTTAAGTTTAATTCGTTCTGGTTTTCCACTCATATCGTTTAATATCAGTTCGGCCTTCCCAACAGAATATGAACGTTGAGTATCCAATTTGATTTCATTTGTACTTCCTATAGCTTCAATGGTTGCTTTAAAATCTTTTAGTGCATTCTCTAACTCCCTTTTTTTATCATCTGCTTTTACAATATTTTGTGCATTATCGATTCTACTATCATAAGCTTCAAATGCTTTTATCGCTTTTATACCAGCTCGATCCAGGCCCATCCGCGCCAGGTTTCGTGCATCAATTACGCGATCTGTTACATTTAATTGTTTCTGAGTATTTGTCATCTGCGCGGCAAGTGTTGCGCCGAAAATCATAAGTAGCATGATGATGCCAAGCACAATAACTAACGCAGCTCCTCGCTCATTATTTCTTTTATTCATTAATTCACTGCCTCCGCTCCCTTATAAAATGCAAATGAATCTATACTATGATTTGTTTGCTCATTTGTAATTGTAAAATGAACACGCATTAAAGAATCTGTTTTTTCAGTAGTTTTATCCGAATCCAGACAAGCTTTGAAACTAACTGTATATATTTCCAGATGCTTACTATCCTCTTCTGTAACTTTGACCGGCGTATAATTGCTCAATCCAACGGAACAATCAATATTTTTCTTCTTATTTTCATCGCTATTAAGTAACTCATATGTTTCTTTCAGACCTGCATATTTACCTTCATATATCTCATGAGCAACTCTGGCAGTAAGGTTACTAGAGACCAATTCCTTCTCAGCAGAATTTGACCAATTGATCATTTGTGGGAATATTGCCATAAAAACAGAAATAACAAGCCCAAGCAGGACAATTGATGCTATAATTTCAACAAGTGTAAAACCATCTTCAGGACCATTTTCCTTATCTCGCATTATCTCTCCAGCCTCTTTCATCTAGAATAATACTCTCATTATAACAGCATATTACCTATACTTGGCATATATATCAAATGAATACAGGAAGGATGTCTATTAAACATGCATAATAATCAAAGAGGTCTATCACTTGTAGAGATCTTGGCTGGCATCGTATTGCTCGGCATCATAACTACCTTCACCACGATTATTATTACCAATAGTTTTGATAGCAATGATACCTCAGCAAAAGAGATTAGCTTAAAACAAGATACGAATTTGATGATTAGTCAGTTGAGGAAAGAATTTTATGATGGAGATGATGCAGATAAACCAGAAGATAATATTATTTGTTTGGATAATCAACAGGGTAGAGTACGGTTTGATTTGGAGAACTCTGAAGCAAATGGGAAGAAACTAGAATCTGAGAATGGAAAGGTTTGTATTAAAGGCTTTGACCGTCATGATCCACTGCGCCTGAAGGTCCTTACTGAAAATGATGACGGGAAGCAGGTTAATATTGAGACTACTTTAAAAAAGGGTGGGAATAGGAAGGTTAGTTATGGAAGTGGCGATATGGATCCTTGTGAGTTACCTAAAGTTGATTGGAGTCAGGTTAAAACAAAAAAAGTTCTTCCATGCTTTGCTGACAACGACTTAATTTGGACTGGTGAATCTCTAGATAGTTGTGATAAGCATATCATTGATGGTAATTTACAAATTTCTGGAGATGTTAACGACTCTTCAAAAAAACTTAATCTTATCGTAAATCAAAGTTTATATGCGAAAGGTCAAGCTTTATTTGAGAGCAAGACAGCAGATAATGTTGGAGCAAATCTTTTAATTAAAGGTAACGTTTTATTTAATGACGAATTTGCACTACGTAGAAACGATCATATGGTGGTAGAAAAAGGAGCTTGTTTCTTGGACCGTTTTCAGATGTATAAAAAATCATCTCTTCATGTGAAAAGAAATATTTCCTTGCATGTTGAACCCGATGTGGGAGACAGTGTAATGATTGTCGAAGGTAATCTGGTTTCTAAAACACATCCTTTTAAATTATTGAAAGATGGTTCCTTAAAAGTGTATGGTAATGCTTCTTTCCAAGGACTAGACTTTGATCATCACAAAGAATTCTGTGTAAAAGGACTTATTATTGGCACCAAACATAAATCTAATTCATCATGTCCAAAACCTCCATTTAGTTAAATCATCGTAACTCTAACACTATAATCTTTTGCTAATAACCTTAAAAAGGAGCCTCCCAACCATGACCAACAACCAAAAAGGCTTAACACTAGTCGAAGTACTCGCTGGTATTGTATTACTCAGTATCATAACGACCTTAACAACAATGATCCTCATACAAATATTTAAAAACGATGAGACTGCAACAGAAGAAATCAGCTTGAAGCAGAATTCGAATATTATTCTAAGTTCACTGAGTGAGGCCTTTAATAAAACGGATATGAAGGACATCTGTATTAATACTCAACCTGGTATTATCATCAACGAAGATAATTCTAATTCTGTAGTTACTAGTGGCAAAAGCAACAATAAGCTGAAGAATGGCTGTATCATGGATATTGATCGAGAGAAGCCACTCATTGTTAAGCTATATATAGAGAATACAGCTCAGACAGACCATCTGGTTGTAGAAACAACCTTGGTGAAAAGTAACCAACAAACAGTCATGCTCACTCAAGATGAAGCGGACAAAATCCCTTGTATTAGTAAGCCAGATAAATCATTCAAGAGAGTCAAAGAACTTACTTGTCAAGAAAATGGAAATATTCTATGGAATGGTCAAAAAACATCTTGTAGTGGGACCATTAAAATCAATGGTAGTATATATGTAGATGATGAGTTAGATTATGATAAAAACTTCGTACTAGATGTGATTGGTGATATGCACTTCAAAAAAGAAGTAGATCTAAAGAAAAGTAAACTTACTGCAACTGGTTCAGGCTGTTTTAAAAAGGAAGCAGATCTTGAAGACAGCGAGGTTAGTTTTGGAGGCACAACTGAATTCAGAGATGACTTTGATTTAGATAATTCTGAGTTCACTACTGGAAAACCTAATGCAAATCCTCCAAGTTTTACATTCTTTAAAAAAGACGTGGATATTGATAAATCTTCCGTCATTATTAATGGAGACGCAATTTTCGTTAAGGAATTCGATTTTGATGGTGATTCAAACAACAAAAAATATACTTTTAAAATTACGAATAATGCTGATTTCAGGGATGAAATGGATTTTGAAGATGGTACTTTAACTATCGATGGAGGCAGTACTTTTAAGAAAGAAGCAGATTTTGACGATAGTATAATATCTATTGGCAAGGATGCAGCTTTCACCAAAAAAGCCGACTTCAAGAACAGTAATGCGACAATCGGCTTAAATGCATACTTTAATGACGAAGTAGATGTAGACAACAGCAAACTTACCATTAATCAAAACCTAACGTCTAGTAAAGGAGATTTTGAAATAAAAAACTCCTCTGTACTTACAGTAGGTGGTTCCGCAACTTTCGCAAAGAGTCCTCAGGTTAGTTCAAGCAGTACACTTTGCATTAAAAAGGGTACCAACAATTGTACCTCTTATAAATAAAAAAGAGCTTCAGCCCTATTCGGCTGAAGCTCTTTCCCTGTTTCTCCTTACGAAACCGTCTCCGGCTCCTTTACTCTCTCCTCCGCTTCCCTAACTTCGTCCGGATGCGTTCCACCAAGTTCAAGCTTCTTACCAAGAATCAGATAGCTAAGCTCGTCATGGCTAATGGCGTTATATTCTTTTCGTTTGGCCAAATAGAATACGACACCAATTACGCCCCAGATAACGAGTGCGATAAATGATTCTTTACCCATGAATGCTGGTGATGCTGGGATGAGCAGCAAGCCGATGAAGGCTACACTTGCTACGCAGCCAAATCCGGCTATTGCTTTCTTCAAAGGTGATGCGACATGTGCCGCTCCCTCTTCAATATCTGCTTCAGACCATTTATGAAGCTTGAATGCAGTAAGGCAAGTATAGAAATAAGCGATTGATACACCAATAGATGACATATCAACAATCCATAGAAGCACCTGGCGACCGAAAAATGGTGCAATCATTGCAATTGCGACTGTAATCATTACAGCGACTGCTGGTGTACCATGCTTTGTACTTGTTTTACCAATGAATTTTGGCAATACTTTTGCACGTGACATAGCGAACAATAAGCGGCTTGCAGACAAGATAAAGCCGTTCAATCCTGTGAAAATCCCCATAACGAGTGCGAGTGCTAGAATTGCTACACCACCTGCTCCGAGGACATTCATAATCGCATCTGCTGTACCCCAAGTACTTGTTCCTTCAGCTAGCTTCGTCCAAGGTGCTGTCATACCTGTTGCTATGATCATGACACTATATAGAAGTGCTGCTACAATAAGTGCGAAAATAATCAGGCTAAATGCCTTTTTAGATGAAAAATTAAATTCCTCTGCCGCCTGCGGAATGTTATCAAATCCAACAAACGCCCACGGTGCAATCGCAACAATTGATAAAATAGCGGCCCATGCAGTTTTGTCTGGTGCAAACAGTGGTTTCAGATTGGATACATCTGTCTGTGGTGAAACGCCAACCCAGCCTGCAATTGCAGCAACTCCCGCGATCATAATTACGCAGAATATAAATTGCAAGCTTCCAGAAAGCCCCCCGCCTCTAGTATTCAGATAACCGAATACAGCAAGCAAGACGATTGCGATGATAATTTCAGGGAGATAAACACTCCACCCTGCAAGTTCATACAGTTGGAAATGCTCTATAAATGAAGGGAACAAGAATTTAATCATAAGCACGAATGCGGATGCATTCAGCGCAACAATACAAATGTAGCCTAATGTGAGGAACCAAGAACAGAAGAAGGCATGTTTCCTTCCCATACCGATGAAGGCGTAGGCAAATTCTCCGCCAGATACAGGGAATTTATGAATTAGGAATCCATAACTAACTGCAATAAGCATCATCAATGCAGCACCAATAAAGAATCCAATTATAACGCCAAGCGGTCCAGCTTCACCCATCCATCCTGTTGGTTGAACGAATGCTCCCCAACCAATAGATGAACCAAGTGCGATTGCCCAAACCCAATGTGGTTTCAGTGATTTATCGAGTGTTTCACGTGCTGGTTTTTTTAACTTTCTTACTTTCTCTTTGGACATTCCCGTTTTCTTCCTCTCAGCTTCTATTTCTATCTAACTGTTTTCAGTAATATAACCTGAGAGAGTGTATGTTAAACTTCTAAATTATTCTAAAGAGCACAAGGTTTTAATTTCAGATGAGGGGGAATATTTCACCAACAGACACTTAAAGGAGGCCAATCAAAATGGCAATGGATAGACATAAACACGGTGATGAACATAAAGCAGAAGGTGCAATCGACAAGGTAAAAGGTGAAGCCAAGGATCAATACGGCAAACTCACTGATGACAAATCAAAACAGGCTGAAGGTAAATGGGATAAGGTAAAAGGCGCCGCCAAGGATAAACTCGGTGACGCGAAGAATAAGATGAATGATGACCACCGTTAACATTCAAAATGGGCTTGGCGGAATAATCCCGTCAAGCCCGTTTTTTTATACTATTTTATTTAATTCATCTGACTGAGCATCTAATTCCTTGGATGTAACAGCAATGTTCCGGAAATCTTCTATTGCTTTTTCCATCTGTTCTTTACTCTGCTGAATACTCTCGATTGAATTCTTCATTCCTACAGAGATCGTTGCAATACCAGAAGTGATTGCTTCCGTGCTTGAGCCTACTTCAACAATCGATTCTTCTACATTGCGTGACAGCTTCCTTACTTCCTTGGCAACAACATCAAATCCCCGTCCATGTTCCCCGGCTCTTGCGGCTTCTATCGCCGCATTCAAAGCTAGCAGATTCGTTTGTGAAGCAATATGCTTAATTGTTGAAGCAATGCCTCGAATCTCCTCAGCTTGCTGCTTCAGTTGTTCCAACCCTTCAAAGTTCTCTTCTGCATTAGCAGAAATCAATTTAATAGATGAGAATAGATCATCATTCCTAAGAATACCGGCTTCTGCTTTTTTGTTCAGTTTTTCCGCCATCTTCTGCAGTTCATGTACAGTGCGGTCAATGCCCTCCTGCCGCTCCGATATATCCGTTGCAACCTTCAGCACGCTCGTTACTTTTCCCGAATCTAAATCTTCAACAGGCATGTATGTTGCTTCAAGCCAAATTTGCTTGCCGCCCTTCCCCGCTCGTTTAATCTTATCCTGGAAGTTACGACCATTCAGCAAACTGTTCCAAAACCTCTCATAGTCTTTGCTCTCTGAGAATTTCGGGAAACAAAGCTCCGCATGACTCATGCCAATCATCTCATAATCAGCGTACCCCATTGTCTTAGCAAAATTTCCGTTCACCCATCTAACCTTTCTTTCCGAGTCAAATTCAATCATTGCCAAATTCCGTTCGATCGCCTGCATTGCTTGTTTTTCACATGGGGCTGTCATTTGTTCGTTCATAAGATCCCAACTTTCCTTATAACAAATGTAAAAGCAAGAGAAAATTTCTATAATAAAAACAATGATGTAAGCGCTATCTTGTATTCCACATTATACATTTATAATTTACATTTACCACTTATTTCTTGAAAAATATTGAATTTTATTGTGCTTTTATCCTAATTATTTTAAATAAATAAAATTCGCACTATGATACTTGTATAATTAGCTTCTATATTCACTGTTCCCACACGAAAATTCTCTGAATTTTTCATTTTCTTAAGTCACAACTTAAATAATTAAAACGATTATATTTTAATTGGGATTGAAAAAACACATGACATTCCTCTTGCAAATAGTTGTTTTATCGGTTCCTATATCGAAGTGATTGTTGACTCTGTGAAAGACTCTAATCAAGTTAAGATAGAAAAAGGGGGATGATCCGAAATGGAGCATTAGAAGAAGAAGAAGAAGAAGAAGAAGAAGAAGAAGAAGGACAAAGAGGCATCGACACAATCAAGCTAGCAATGGCAGCTGGCAATTAAACGGCTGTTTGGTATTAAATCTTGCCTGGTTGTACTGTCTTATATTCATCGTGATTGCTTTCATAATATACAAATTACATTGGAGGAAAGGGTTCTGTTTAATACTTAAAATTGAGAAGTGTTTAGATGTATCTTTTAATTGAGATCGTCTAGCTTTTAAACAAAAAAGGAGCTGGCTCACAAGTCTTTTTCAAGGCTAATGAGCTAGCTTCTTTTTATAAAATTAACATATAAAATTATGCCAACAGCTCTTTTAAATATTCGCAAGCTTTCTGACGATGATGCAACTTCAGCTTATTGTAAATCGAGCTAATATAGTTCTTTACAGTACCTTCTGTCAGTTCAAGCATATTGGCAATCTCACGGTTCTTCTTGCCGTCCATGAGCATATTAGCCACTTCTAATTCCCTCTTTGAGAAATCAATATTCTCTTTCCTCAGCTTATAATCGAGCATTTCTGTACGATTGTAGCCGAACTCCTCTATCCGCTTTGCAATTTGCTTAATTGCCTCACCGGTGAGTACAACCTGGTTGTTGTATACATCGCGTATTGATAGAATCAGCCGTTCAGGCGCAAGGTCTTTCATAAGTACACCATCGGCCCCAGAGGCAAGAGCAGTTATGAGGAATTTCGGATCGGGCTCACTGGATAGCAGAACAATCTTGATGCTTGGATCTCTCTCTTTTATACGCATCGTTGATTCAATTCTATCTGCTTCACCCAACTGCGGGTCCATAAGGATGATATCCGGCGACTCCATCTCAATTAATTCTGCCGCCTCTTCACCTGTGGAAGCGGAACCAATTACATGAATGTCGTCCGTACTTTTAAGAATCGCTATAATCCCTTCCCTGAGCAGGCGTTGATTCTCTACTAGCAATACTTTAATCACTAAGACTCCCCCCTTTTTTGACTGTAAGCTTTTCTTTATTTCTGTTTTAGGAGCTTAAGGCTAAATATTGACAAGATGCCATACATTACTTGCGTGCGGCAATTTAGTAGGTGATCTGCAAGCATCGTGCTATGTTACAAACATCTCTCTTTCTCTACTACCCCTAATATAGGGTATTCCATGCATTCCTTCCTCCATTTTCTTTTTCTCTAGTTTAGCAGATAATTACATACAGGCAATAATTTTTAAATTCATGCTAGGAAATTAATAAAATAATATAAAGGAACTATATCGTTTTTGTCTAACTTAGTATAATATAATTACATTTAAACATATTGAACCAATTCATAACTACATATATGGGAGGTTGCACAATTTGCAAAACAAAAAACTTATCTTCTCTGTTACGGCTACAGCAGCTATAGCGGCTTTTGCAGCTGCCGATAAGGCAGAAGCAGCAGTTTATAAAGTAGAGAGTGGTGACACTCTATCAACAATCGCCATGAAATATAAAACGACTGTTGTTGCTTTAAAATCGGTAAACGGTTTAAAAAGCGATCTTATTTATGCTGGGCAAACGTTACAAACCACTGCTAAAAAGACACCTGCAAAGCCTGCTCAAAAACCTGCTACCAATACAAGTTCAACATCTATGTATAAAGTTAAAAGTGGCGATGCATTGTCAACCATTGCTCAACGGCATAACATTTCGTTGAAAAAATTAATGGATTTAAATAATCTTAAATCAACTCTAATCTTCCCTGGTCAAGTACTAAAAGTTGGCGGCACTGCTAATTCAGTTATAGACATCCCTGATAATAAGCCAATATCTAAACCTGTGACTAAACCAACCCCTTCCAAACCTGCACAAAGTGCGCATTACACAGTTTCGAGTGGTGATTCCTTATCGAAGATCGCAAGTATTGCCGGTATAACGATTGCTGATTTAAAAGCTTGGAACAACCTATCTAGTGACACCATTTACATAGGGCAAAAGCTCTCACTTAAAGGAAATACATCTAGCAAACCGCCAACTACTGGAGGCATCGGCCAAACATCAAAACCGCAAAATAATCCATCTGATTATAATATTAGTGCCTTGCTATCTACGGCAAAAGCCCAGACAGGGACACCTTATGTATGGGGTGGCTCAGCGCCCGGTGGATTCGATTGCAGCGGTTTCATCTACTACACTTACAAATCTGCAGGGAAACCTATCAATCGCCTTTCAGCGGCGGGTTACTATGACAGATCTGCATATGTAACAAACCCACAGCCTGGAGATATTGTTTTCTTTAAAGACACATATGCTCGCGGCATTTCCCATCTAGGAATTTATCTTGGGGGCGGCAATTTCATCCATGCAGGTGGAGATAAAGTACAGATTTCAAGCGTTGATAATTCCTATTGGAGTAAACATTTCGATAGTTATAAAAGATTCTACTAAGTAGAAAAAAGAACAGCCCTAGCGTGATGCTAGGGCTGTTCTATTCATTTTCTCCCACTATGATCTAAGCCCTTTTCACTATATATTACAAAATGTTGCAATAATAAAGTACTTTATTGCTAATATGACAGGCATATTACAATACAATTACAAAACAGTCATAGGTCTATTATCTTGCTAGCATACTTGGTATGATGATGTTGTTCTGCTAAATACTGCTAACAAAGAAGTACATATAGCATTGAATCTACACAAATTTGCAAGGAAAATTTTAAGGGGGATTTATTACATTGGGTTATAAAAAATTGATTATGTCCGTTACAGCCACTGTCGCGATTGCTACTTCATTCTGGGGAGCTGACAAAGCAGAGGCAGCAGCCTACAAAGTCAAAAAAGGCGACACACTGTATTCAATCGCTCAAAAACATAAAACGTCTGTTACATCTTTGAAATCTATCAATAAATTGAAGAACAATAACCTTCGTGTGAATCAAGTTCTTCAAACAACAGCAAAGAAAACAACTGCAGCTAAGAAACCTAATAAAGTAGCAAAGCCTGCAGCAGTAAAAACAGCTTCTACTAAAGTTTACACAGTTAAAAAAGGCGATACACTATATAGAATTGCAACAAACAATAATATTTCAGTTAACACATTGAAAGCATGGAATGGCTTGAAATCTAACTCTATCAGCGTTGGTCAAAAGCTTACTGTAAAAGGCGGCAAGGCTGTTAAATCATCATCAGTTAAGCAAACTTCGAACGGTGTAAGCGATGCTGGCTATGATGTAGATAAACTCATCTCAGTAGCAAAAGATCAGCTAGGCACTCCTTATGTATTCGGTGGTTCAAGCCCAAGTGGTTTTGACTGCAGTGGTTATATCAGCTATGTATACGGTAAAGCAGGTAAGTCTATCGGCCGTACATCAGCAGCAGGTTTCTATGGTAAATCTTCTAAAGTAAGCGATCCTGAAGTTGGCGATCTAGTATTCTTCGACAATACTTATAAATCAGGTATCTCTCACGTAGGAATTTACATCGGTGACAACCAGTTCATTCACGCTGGCGGAAATAAAGTTCAAATCACTAGCTTGAGCAACTCTTACTGGAGCAAGCATTTCCACAGCTACAAGCGTTTCAACTAAATCATACATTCAGCAGAATCGATTATAATCGGTTCTGCTTTTTATTTACCCCTTTGTCCAGCATATAAAACAGGAAATGTCCATTTTAGTCAACAAAATTGACTTCAATGGACATTTCCTGTTTTCTTCCTTCTATTCAAGTAAGAATCCATTTTCTCTTAGCAGATTACATGCCGCATCCAACTTCAATTCTGAATCTGCTTCAATCGTATGTAAATGAATACCTGATGTCAATTCAGACAACAATGATGCATTCGCGGTCTTAAGCGACCTAACGAACTTCTCAGCTTCCTGGCGATTTGTAATATTAAGAATCCCTGTCAAATCTCCATAGACAGGATGTTCAACTCGTACATCATAAATATGAGCCCCACAATCAACAATTGCATAAAGCTCATCTAACGTGTCTCCCGGTTCATGTTTGCAGACAACAGTGCGATGATGCAGCTGGTCTTCCAATGTTTGGCTCATATAGATATATCCTTGGCTCGTAGCGATAATTGGTTCTTTCTTTGCCTTTAGTAAAGACACGTCCTGAACAATAACCTGCCGGCTCACATTCGCTTGATCGGCGAGCACTCGTCCGGAAATCGGTGCATCAGCCGTTTTCAATTGCTCTAAAATATGGGACTGACGCTCAGCCCCTGTCATTTTCCGGTTGCTGTTCATACCAACTTGTCTCCTTTTATCCTTCTAAATTCCGTTCTGGCGTGTAGATAACTCACCCAAGCCTTTTGATGAAACAAGATATGTATTATATTAAATTAAATTAGAAATCAAGCGGAACCTTCGCGCTTTTCGCATTCCGACTTATGTGTTTCATCCCTAAACAGGCGTCTTCTCTTTTCTTTCTTTGGCTAGTTCATACGCCTAGGGCTTCGCGACATAAGGCGGTCTGCTGCAAGCTTTCAAGTGCGTAAAGCTTTTCGCATTCCGACTTATGCGTTTCAGCCCTGAACAGGCGTCTTCTCTTTTCTTTGAGCAAATAGGTTTTGGATTTGTTGTAGTTTATTTAGGGCTGTTTGGATGTGTTGTTGGGTTGTTTGTTTGCCGAACGATAGGCGGATGAATTCTTTTGCTTGCATGTCGCTTAGGCCAAGTGCTTTCATAGCACGTGGTGGGTCAGATTGACCGACGAGACAGGCGCTTCCTGTTGAGACTGCTATTCCGCATCTGTTCATCTCAAGCATTGCATATTGTCCTTCCATTCCCCTTGGCCGCAGTGCTAGTACATGTGGCAGATGGCCCTCTGGGTCACCTTCTACTGCAACATCAAAATCTGCATTTGCTAATCCTTCAATAAACTCTTGGCGCAGCTGCTCAAGTCTATTACTTTCTTCCATCATATCATTAAGTGTTTCTTTAGCGGAAGCGGCAAATGCGCAAATTCCTGGCACATCTAATGTCCCTGCTCGGAAGCCTTGTTCATGCGTCGTCCCTTCAACAATCGGCACCCAACGAATTTCTGGGCGAATATAGACAGCCCCTAGTCCCTTTGGTCCGCCGATTTTTGAACTCGAAATGGTGATACTATCAATGGACAATTTCCTTAAGTCGATCGGTAGTTTGCCAAAACTTTGAGCACAATCCGAATGAAAAATTACGCCTGCCCCTTTGAAGATCTCCCCTAGCTTCTCTACATCTTGAATCGTTCCAATTTCACCATTTCCATAATGAATTGAAGCTAGAATCGTATCTGGACGTATAGCGGCTTCGGCTGCTGCGGGATTAATTTTGCCAAATTCATCTACTGGGAGCCAACTTACTTCATACCCTACTTTTTCTTTCTCTTTAAAAAAATTATAAATAGAAGAATGCTCTAATATTGAGGCAATTAAATGGCGTCCCTTCCCCTCTTGTCCTCTAATTAATGATTCCAATGCAAGTTGATTCGCATCTGAACCCCCTCCAGTAAAATAGAGACCATCCTTCTCTCCCCCGATCAATTGTGCGAGCATATGCCGGCTCGCCTCCACAATTTCTGCTGCCGCTGTCCCTGTATTATGTAAGCTGATTGGATTTCCATAGTAATTTAGTGCTACTTCGGTATATACATTAATTGCAGTTTCTGTCATTGGTGTAGCCGCTGCATAGTCTAAGTAAATCATGAATGCACCTATCTTTCACTCAACATTTTTAGGCATTAATTAAAAAGCCTTGCCTTCCATTTAATCTTATGTAAATATAGGTGTCAAGACAGTTGTAAACTTATAATTAATATATAACTCTACCAAAAGAGGTGGACCCATCATGAATGACCCTATCATTATCGTCGGCAGCGGCATTGCGGCACTTGCTGCAGCTGATGTTCTTTGTAAGAAAAGAAATGTGATTATCTTCACAAAGTCTACTAAAACAGATAGTAACTCGTCGCTTGCACAAGGTGGTATTGCAGCTGCAATAGATACGCATGATTCATGTGAAGCACATTTTGCCGACACATTGGCTGCAGCTTGCCAACATGCCAATCCCGATCAGGTTGCTCTACTCGTAAAACACGGTCCCGAATGTATTACTGAATGGATTAATAAGGGAATGAATTTTGATAAAGATGAAAATGGGGCATTTGATCTTGCTCAAGAAGGTGCCCATCACCACCGGCGGATTTTACATAGTGGCGGAGATGCAACTGGAAGGCAATTCATTGAATTGATGCTAGCTCGGCTGGCCAACGAACCGAACGTATTATTTTTAGAAAATGAGATGGTATTCGATCTTGTTATTACAGATGAAGGAAACTGCCAAGGTGTTTTAGTAAAAGATGCGAACGGCAATCTGCATGCTTATGAAGCGAATGCTGTCATCTTGGCCACTGGCGGTGCTGGCTCACTCTACGCATGCACATCTAATCATGTGAATGCAACAGGCGATGGAATCGCGATGGCTTACCGTGCAGGAGCAGAAATAGCTGATATGGAATTCATTCAGTTCCACCCTACCATTTTGCATAAACAAGGAAATAGCTACGGACTTGTATCAGAAGCAGTGCGTGGCGAAGGGGCAATTTTGCGAGATGAAACAGGATTTGCCATTATGGAGGATATTCATCCGCTTAAAGACCTCGCTCCTCGGGATATTGTTGCTAGGGAAATCCATAAACAAATAGCAGGGGGGCATGAGATTTACTTAGATGCCTCTACTATAAAAAATTTCAGTACACGTTTTCCAACGATTAACGCGCTATGCCAGAAGCAAAGTATCAACCCCGAGACAGACCCGCTCCCTGTTATGCCAGGCGCTCACTTCATGATGGGCGGCATTAAAGCAGATCCACATGGTGCAACGACTGTTCATGGTCTATTCGCAGTTGGAGAATGTGCTTGTACAGGTGTCCATGGCGCCAATAGACTAGCTAGTAATTCTTTATTAGAAGGACTTGTGTTCGGCAGTTTGACAGCGAAACATATTCTAAAAGCTGAGATTCATGAAAACCAGCCAATACATACTAGAACAATTGAGAAAAACAAAAAAACTATCCTCCTGCCACAAAAGGAAGACATCCAGTTGAAGATGATGCTTTATGCTGGAGTACTGAGGAATGAACGACAATTATCAAAGCTAATCAATTGGCTTGAACAGTTCGATTTCCATCATATTGAATTACGAAAATATAGCAAAGATAAAATTGAAATCATTAATATGCTTACCGTTTCTTGGCTCATTGCTACTTCTGCATATATGCGACTTGAGAGCCGCGGTGGACATTTCCGCAGTGACTATCCAGAGGTTGATGCAACTTGGCAACAGAAACAGCTAATTAGACATTTTACAGAAATACGCCCAGTGAATGCGATTTTATGATTTGTGCTTGGAGGAGAAATTTATGAATACAATGCAGTTACGAAAAATGCTTGAACTGTTTTTATTTGAAGATATCGGCACAGATGACCTGACTAGCAGTGCCATTTTCCCTGAATCAGAAACCGGAGAGGGATACTTCATTGCCAAGCAGTCCGGTGTTCTCTGCGGCAGGCAGATTATAAAGGAAGTGCTTCACCTGCTTGATCCATCTACATGTGTGGAATTCATTCCTACAGACGGCAGTATTATTAGACCTGGGGACCACATTGCGCGTGTTTCTGGACCAGTTAGGCAACTGCTTGCCGGAGAACGAGTTATTTTGAATCTAATGCAACGAATGAGCGGCATTGCGACATTCACAAAGAAATGCGTTGACACACTAAATGATGCATCTATCCGAATCCTTGATACACGCAAGACAACACCGGGTCTAAGAATGCTTGAGAAATATGCAGTGCGCATGGGCGGTGGATGGAATCACCGTTTTGGCTTGTATGATGGCATTATGATTAAGGATAATCACATCGCTTTTTGTGGGTCGATTACAAAAGCAGTCCAACGGGCTAGAGCTTATGCTGGCCATATGGTCAAGATTGAAGTAGAAACAGAATCAGCAGAGCAGGTAAGAGAAGCGGTCGATGCCGGGGCAGATGTCATCATGTTTGACAATCAATCTCCCGAACGTGTCAGACGACTTGTTGACCTTGTGCCAGATGGAATTTGGACAGAGGTATCCGGTGGCATAACACTGGATAAATTAGCCGGTTACCGACATACAGGTGTAAATGGTATTTCGCTCGGCATGCTTACTCATTCAGCTAAGGCTCTTGATATCAGTTTCCTTGAAAAAGGCGGCAAGCCATCAAGTTTAACAGGAGAAGAAGAGCTATCAGAATTTATACAAGGAGGCGGTTTCCATTGAGTTTGCTTGAATTGTTGCAAGGAACTGAAAATCATCTGCTCCCTGAGCGCTATTCAACAATGTCTGATAAAGAAATGGAACAGCGCATATGGGAAATCAAACATAAAATGAAAGAAAAACTGTTCATCCCTGGTCATCATTATCAAAAGGATGAAGTGATCCAATTTGCAGATGCTGCAGGAGATTCATTACAGCTTGCCCAGATCTCTGCGGCGAATAAAGAAGCAGAATATATTATTTTCTGCGGTGTGCATTTCATGGCTGAAACTGCTGATATTCTTACCGACGCTCATCAGAAAGTCATTCTTCCTGATATGCGTGCTGGCTGTTCAATGGCTGACATGGCTAATCTTTCACAGACGGAACGTGGTTGGGCTGTCATGCAAGACACATTCGGCGATACCATTCTGCCACTTACATATGTTAATTCAACTGCTGCAATTAAATCTTTTGTCGGTCGTCATGGTGGCGCAACAGTTACATCTTCTAACGCAAAGAAAATGCTTGAATGGGCTTTTAATCAAAAAGAACGTATTCTCTTCCTTCCTGATCAACATTTAGGCAGGAACACAGCTTTTGATCTCGGCATTCCACTTGATCAAATGGCAATATGGAATCCAATAGTAGAGAAATTTGAATACGAAGGTAACAATATTGAAGAAGTTAAGGTGATTCTGTGGAAGGGACATTGTTCTGTTCATGAGAACTTCACAGTCGCTAACATTGAAGAAATACGTCGTACGCGACCAGAGACGAATATTATTGTGCATCCTGAATGTAGTAGAGAAGTTGTCGCTAGATCCGATTACAATGGCTCCACGAACTATATTATCAAAACGCTTGAAGCAGCTGAACCGGGCACTAGCTGGGCAGTCGGCACAGAGATGAATCTCGTCAACCGCCTGACCAAGGAGCATGTTGATAAAGACGTCTTCTCTTTAAATTCCATGATGTGCCCTTGTCTTACAATGAACCGAATTGACCTGCCACATTTGCTGTGGGCACTTGAATCTGTAGAAGAAGGATTTGTTCGCAATCAGATTATTGTTGACTCGGAAGTATCAAAATGGGCAATTAAGGCACTAGACCGCATGCTAGAACGTGCTTAATTATTGCAAACAACAAAAGCGGCCTTCCTCCATTCACTACGGAGAAAAGCCGCTTGTTCTTCAAGAAGCGCTTGCTGGGCGCAATTTATCAGGCAATGTCTGGATTGAATCAATGAGCAGATTCATTTTCCCTTCAATCCGGTGCAGTAAATAAAACGTTACCATGGCAGGGAAGCCGACATCTGTGACCAATGAGACCCATGTATCCAACTACCAACACCTCATTTCCATACAATCAAAGGCCGCATTTGTTAGCTAAAATGAATTTCTTCTACGGTGCGTTCAACAATTCTCGCGTCCTTCTTCGCAATGTAGCTTCCACCTGAAGAAGTAAATACATCACTTGCAATAATCTCATCCATTGCTGCTGCAACCTGAACCGGATTTATTGGTTCAGCAAGGTCATCTACAACAAGTGTCGTAATCTTCCCCACTTCGTTTTCGAAACGCAATTCCAATTTCCTCATTCACCCTGCTCCCTTCATTGTTTTAAATTCCCCCTTACGCCTTACGAATATTAAGGTCATCCCGTCTTTCTAATTTTGACAAAGGCCATTTTTGCAAACTTGCAATAGCTTCAGCTGCAGCCAACATCTGAGCTGCTGTAGAATCTGCCTTTACATTGCTGAAAGTCTTTGTCTTTAAAATAGCTCTTCCAGTCTTCGTATCTGTTCCTGTAAGTTGAATCATACGGAGCTGGGATTTATAGCGCTCTGCGATTGCCATGTGTGCCTCACCTCCCTTCACAACTATAGTCGGTGTGATTATGTAATTGGGGGCGTGTAAAAAAACTTACAGCTTATCTATTCATTCTCTATCTATATTTGCATACAAAAAACGCCCTCAACTTAAGATCGTTGAAAGGCGTTTATCTATTTTCCACTAACAATATCCTCTACATAGGTTTGCCATTTCCGAGCGTACGTTTCTTTACTATAGTACTTATGAACATGACGTTTCGCCTTTTCTCCCATACTGAGGGCTTTGGCGGGATGATTAAACATATAAGACATTCTATTAGATAGCTTTTTAATATCTTCGTCTTCAATGATAAACCCTGTCTGGCCTTCTAGAACAAGATCCTGTTCTTTATATTGCTGTTTCTGAAAGCTGATAACGGGTGTGTTTAATGACATACTCTCCAACGTCGGGAAATTCAGTTCACCATATTCAGATACAATAATTGAGAAGAGTGCCGGCTCACATATGGCAACATCTTTAGGACCAATTAAGCAGAATTCCGTTGAGGATTCTAAATCAAGTTCTTGTTGTAGCTTTTGAAATTTCTGCGCATCACTTCTTTTACCATATAAATGAAGACGGGCAAAGCGATGCTTGGCCTGAGACATCTTAAAAGCCTTCAAAATCTGCTCAAAATCCGAATACTCGCTTGTCAGGCTTAATGCAACAGCGAGACGCTTATCCTTGCGCTTACGTTTAAAAAGGCTAAATTTGCTTCCCTTTTGCTCCGGGGGACAATATGGAATGACATACATTTTGTCCTGGTTCCCATATATCTGGCTAAGCCGCTCCTTCTCCAATTCAGACTGAAGAAAAAATCCATCAAAATCATAGAAATCGGCTTCTACTACTTGATTATGAAATTCTTCCAAATTGCTATTATCTACACGATCGGTCGTTATCATGTTCATCCGAACTATTTTAGCTGCGTGGTTCGAATTCACCGCACGAAGAATTTCGTCCGTGGTTCTACTGTTAGAGACAACTACAGGTCGCTCTACATTCTCAAGTACGTACTGAAGCCAAGCTGCTTTGAGTTCAGCTGTAGAGCTTGAGAATTCCTTGATAATCGCGCCTTTGTCTGTCAGACGATGTGCTTTGTTAAAAGAGCCCGTTTGCTTATCATACCAAACAGATAAATATGCTTTGCCCTTTTTATTAAAGTAGATTTCCTGCCGCCTTTCGTTCAAGTCACTACTTGTATATGTTTTGCGTTTAAGCTTACCCCAAGGGTTATAAACCTCGCGATAATACCTGAATTCATTCTCCATATATTGAATTTCTGAAAGAGTACCGGTTTCCGCTAGAATGATCCGCTTGATGACTTTGCCATCTTGCTTCACTTCATAAACAGATTCGGATTTTTTCTCTACATGTCCCTGTTCTTCAAAGATAGCAACATCAAAAACTGGCATATCTTTCTTCAGAATGGAAGGACGACTGTATCCAGCGAGATCCTCGTGCATATTACGGACAATCACATGTTTATTAAGCATTGTTTCTTGATATAATTTAGAACGCAAACATGGATAAAATGCATTAAAATCAAAAGAGAGCAAAGTTGTTTCAAAACCTCTTTCAGCAAATATAGAAGCTTGCTTAATGGTTTCCAAAGCGAGCGGGCATTTATTGAAATCCAAAGTTTCTGCTAAAAAAAACATAGTTGGTTTCTGCACTAAGCCAGCCTTCCTTTCTCTGTTTCTCAAGCACTAGTACTAGGTGAAAGAAGGGTATCTTGAAACAGAATAATTATATATCTATAGTTTTACCCTATTCCACTCCTTTTCTAACATTTTGCCTTGTAAAACATCACACGTTTGAGATAAAAAAAGAGGCTGGGACAGAACTAAAATCAGCAAAGCCAAAGACGAACAATGTGGTTGAAGCCTGCCGGATTTCTGCTCCAGCCGAACGCTTTCACCCAAGGGCATAAGGGCGACATCTGTTAAAGTTTCCTTTCAGTCACTTTCACAGTGTCTTCTTTACCGCGGCATGTCTTCAGCCTCCTCGTGGGCAAAAAACGCCCACTGCGGGGTCTTCAGTTCATGCTATTCCCGCAGGAGTCGTCGGCTTACGCTGCAATCCTGGTCGGAGCACTGGACATAGCGGCGAAAAGATGCGAGACTCCCGCGGGAAGAACAAGCGTACTTAGACAGTTTGGCGCAAAGCGCCGAAATGGCTTAGTGCTTGCCCGCAGGAAAGCGAGTAACTTTTCGCAGCGGAAGGCTAAGTCCACTCCGCTATTCCAAATCTGGCATTAGAAAAACCGAACTTTACTGAAATCCTCATGTT
>Ga0153999_1000297_pt1 | contig 23423 bp, 25 predicted proteins | sample TSNC083MetaG_FD_104675 | JGI IMG/M metagenome (GOLD analysis project Ga0153999, IMG submission 104675) | Attine ant fungus gardens microbial communities from North Carolina, USA - TSNC083 MetaG | ecosystem: Host-associated > Fungi > Mycelium > Unclassified | place: USA: North Carolina, Lumber... | reverse complement strand
GCGGTTGGCTAGACCTTACCTTGGTAGGTTTCCTACTGTATTTCATCAGCTTACCAAAGCTTTGCAGAATTTCTTCCGCTCGCTAGGGGAAATCAGCTACGCTGATTTCGCAGCTCGCACATCAGTTCGATTTTATCGGTAAGCTGACCCCTGTCATACGAAGCGAGGTCGATCACGACCGGTTCGCGCATGGAAACAACCGCGTCGCTATTGGCGCAGAGCTTATCTAAGACACGCTCGATATTCGACTGCTGCGACACGCTGCCAATCCCTTTCAACGCGGCGATAATACCGGACAATTCATCTGCCGTTAAGACGCTCTTGTCCAGTTTGAACCCTTCGGCGATCGAAATACCGCCGCCGCTTCCCTGATGGGCGACTACGGGGATTCCCGCCCTGCACATCGCATCAATATCGCGCCCGATTGTACGGCGGCTGACCTCGAACTTTTCAGCCAGCTCAGGCGCGGTCACGCGGTCTTTTTGAAGAAGTATGGTAAGTATGCCAAATAGTCGGTCGAGTTTCATCTTTCATCACCCATAAAGGAAAACATCTGCTTTACATCCAGCCCTTTCTCTGTTTCTCCTTCATTCAAGCCTCCTTGAACAGCAATCATTTTATTCACCTCCACGCAGACTGATACCGTTTATGTATCTGTATTATATGCTGTCTTTTCCCGAAATACAAGAGAAGAAGTCCAATGTGCCGGACTTCTCCCCTTAAGCTGGAATACCTGTTTCTTTGCATTTATCCAATACCTTCAAGGCACGCTCTGTTGAATAAGGAAACAAATGTATGTCTGACAAAATCCAAACGTTTGGATTTCTGGAAGCATAATTTCGCTTACCCTTTGGGAGGTAAAAAAGTCTGTATCCATATGGTGCTCTGATTGTATTCCCCAATTACACGCCAAAACTTTTCCGCGTTCATTGCTGTTCTCCTGCTTTTACACTTTGCCATACCAGCTTCACCAGCTCCGACAGGACAACGACGCTGATCGCTACGGCGAACAGTTTAAGCCACATCTCAAACGGTAGCGGGATAGTACCGAAAAACGCGCCCGCAAACTGGATAATCAGGATTTGCAGGACAAAGGTGATGCCAACAATGAGCAGCATCAGCCGGTTCCTCGTAAGGTATTTGAAAATGCTCCCGCTGTGCAGCTCGCGGCAGTTAAAAGCGTTGAAAAGCTGAAACAGGGCGAACAGCGTAAACAGCACGGTCGGCATCTGCGCCTCGGTCGCGCCCAGGAAATTAAAAATGTATTGCGCCAAAAAGACGATAGAGATATATAATCCCGTGATACCGATTTTCCCAAGCATCGGTTTTGAAATAATATTGTCACTCCGCTTGACAGGCATTTGCTCCATCAAGTCGCCATGAGCCGGTTCCAGGCCCAGCGTCAGCGCTGGAGGGCCATCCATGATGATGTTGATCCACAAGAGCTGCAAGGCGGTAAACGGAGCTTTTAGGCCAAGCAGGATAGAACTGAGTACCACAATGACCGAGGAAACATTGACGGTAAGCTGGAAACTGATAAACCGCTTGAAGTTTTCGTAAATCCCGCGCCCCCACTCAATAGCGTTCACGATGGTGGAGAAGCTGTCGTTGAGTAGCACAATGTCGCTTGCTTCCTTGGAGACCTCTGTACCGGATATGCCCATCGCAATTCCCACGTCCGCGTTTTTTAGCGCGGGCGCGTCGTTGATGCCGTCGCCCGTGACGGCCACCACGTTACCCATAGCCTCCAGCAGCTTCACCACGCGCATTTTGATTGTCGGCGTACTGCGGGCAATGACGCTGATTTTCGGAATCTGGTTGCGCAGTTCATCGCCGGACAAATGCTCCAGCTCCCGCGCTTCCACGGCGATATGGCTATCGTCCAGAAGATGCAGCTCGTTGGCGATGGCGGTGGCCGTGATGATGTTATCGCCCGTCAGGATTTTCAGAGCGACGCCGGCCATGCGGCAATGTTCCACCGCCTCATACACGTCGGCGCGCAGCGGGTCGGAAATGGCGACAAAGCCGTCAAACGTCATGCCGCTCTCTGCTGTTTCCTCATCAAGTGCCGGACAGCCATCACCTTTGGGGCAGCAGGCAAGAGTCCGGTGCGCAAAGGCGATAACGCGGCAGGCTTTTTTTTGATATACCTCAATTTGCGCTTCGATTTCTCTGCGCTCTTCTTCCGGAAGATTGCTGGAGCGGAATACCTTTTCCGGGCTGCCTTTGGTATAGGCGATACAGCCCTCCGCTTCTTTCATTATTGTGGTCATATCCTTTTCTTCCGAGGAAAATGGGAACACGTTCGTCAGGTCGGAGTTTTTGCGGTATTCCCTGTAATCCCACCCGGCTTTTCCCGCCGCCACTAACAAGGCGCATTCTGTAGGGTTGCCGATGAATGCGCCGTCCATTCCGATGTCCGCTGTGCTGTTGACGCAGATGTTGCGCACAATCAGCTCATTGCTGATATCACCTATTACGGTCATACGGTTTTCGGTGAGCGTTCCAGTTTTGTCCGAGCAGATTACATTGACACAGCCCACTGTTTCGGATGCAATCATCTTCTTGACAAGAGCGTTCTGCTTTGACAGCTTGATGATGTTGATGGACAGCGACACCGCGACGATGGTAGGCAAACCCTCCGGCACTGCTGCCACAATCAGCACGATGCTTGTGACAAACGCCTCCATGACCTCTTCGAGGTGCAGGCCATCATGCATGGCAAAAGAAATGAGCTGCACGATAAAAACAATTGCGGCGGCGATTATACCGAAGATCGTGATGGTTTTACCGAGGCCGGCCAGCTTCTCCTGCAAGGGCGTGGTGCTTTTCTCCGTCACTGAAAGCTCGCGGGCAATTTTGCCGAACTCGGTTTTATCGCCTACGGCGGTCACAAGGAGCTTGCCGAAGCCGCTTGTGATGTAGGTGCCGGAATACAGCATGTTGGCACGTTCGGCCACCGGCGTTTTCTCATCCGAGATAATATAGTCGGCGTCTTTCTGTGCGGGGACGCTCTCGCCGGTCAGCGCCGATTCGTCGGCGGCAAGCCCCATGCTCTCCATGAGCCTGCCGTCAGCCGGGATTTTATCGCCTGTGGCAAGTATCAGGGTGTCACCGACCACGATGTCCTTCTGGTTCAGCATTATGGGATTTCCGCTACGCAGTACCTTGACCAGTACATCCTCGTTGATTTTGCTCAGCGCCTCAAACGCTGTCGCGCTCCGGCCTTCCATCACCACGGTGATGATAACCGAAAGCGAGATTGCCGCGAAGATGCCCACGCATTCCAGAAAGTCGGCTTCGCCGCCTGTGACGGTGCGAATGATGTTGACGGCAAGGGCGATTAGTCCCGCTGCAATCAGCATTAAAATCATCGGTTCTGTGGCCGAATGCCAAATGCGTTTTAATAAGGATTCGGGTTTTGTCTTTGTCAATTTGTTAGAGCCGTGTTCGGCGGCGCTTTGCTCTGCCTGTACCGCAGTCAGCCCGGTTTCCAAATTGACGGAAAGGCTTTTCAGCAGTTCTTCTCTTGTTCCCAAGTATTCGCGCATGTTTCTCACTCCGTTTGCGTTATTCAACAAAATGGACTCAGGTACAGCCTTGTGCTATACCTGAGTCCTATTAAAGCAAAAGACCCTGTACAGCTCCTAAAGCCATACATGAGTCTCGTTCTTTAAGACAAGCCAGACCGTAACCGGTCAGTATGTTGACTTGACACGCAGGAGACCTGCGCAAACTACTCCCTCACGAGTTATTTAGTTGTTGAATCATTATAGCATGAGGGGAGGTGCTTGTCAAACGAATAGTAACACCTTACGAGACGCCATTTTGGGTGCGGAAAAAGGTTGGATAAAGAATAGGATAAACCGACAAAACCTTTCTAACCATTTGCGCAACAAATCCAAAAGTTTAGATTTATTGAGTCACACATTCGTGACCAGCTATATCATGGGCGGCGGCAACCTGGAAACGCTCCGGATCCTGATGGGTCATTCCGATTATTCGGTAACCTGGATGTATCTTCATCTGGCTGCCCAATACCAGATTATGGATACGGATATCTATCGTCTTGATCCGGTTTTCTTCAAAAAAACTTATTAATATATCTCAATCAGTGGTTCCCGATCGGACAGCTCCGCTTTGGCCGGGGCGATCCATGAGATACAACCTATAAAATTCTAAGGAGGTTATTATATTGAACATTAAAGAATATGTACTTATTTTTCGGCTTTTATTGCCCTTACTTATTATGGTTGTTTTTTATGTTCTTAGTAATAATTTTTGCTCGAAGTTTACATGCTGGTCTTTCCGGTACTTTTTTTTGACACATTGAGAATATTGATACTTTATGCTATTTTTTTATACGGTGTCATGCTTGGTCATAGTATAAATCAAGCCAGCTTATTACTTGGTAATCCAAGGTTCTAATAATTTGTCTGTCAGCCATTTACTAAATGTGTCATTTCCTTCAATTAATATATTAGAAATCAAGTTAACAAGCGGTATGAGCATATTATTCGTTCCGCTATTGCTATTATTTTGTAATTCATGATTCCTTTGTTCTTCATTCGATTATTTTAAATCTATTGATGTATCTCAACTTTTCATGCTGCAGCCGCCGATCGGAAAGCTGCAGCGTTTCCTTTGAGATACACAAAAAGAAAAAGCCCCGCCCCAGAAGTTCGCAGCCTACCAAAACAGAACCTTTGAATGCGCCTTCAGGGATTCGAACCCGGGACAAATAGATTAAGAGTTTGCTCATTGAGTTTTTTGAGTTTTTTCTCTTCTTTTTTGTGCTGTTTTTCTCACTTTCAGGCCGATAGAATTTAACTTTTTTGTTTTAATATCTTTCAATTTGCAAAGAATTTGCAAAGGACAGCATGTCTGCTACTATCCTTTGCAAGTGATTATGCGTTATGCTGTGCTTCATATAAAGCGATAAATTGCTCCGGAAGTATCGGCAAAACATCTGACTCTTTAAAATCTTTGATATTTCTTGTCACAATATAGTCAAGATTCATATCCGATGCACATTGCATTTGCAATCCGTCTTCCAGATCATTCCAAGCCTCTTTAGACAAAACAGCTTTTATGCTTTCCTTATCTTCGGAAATAATGTCCATAGTGTTACATAACAGCATCAGTAATTCTTTTCTTTTATTTACAGCGAAATCTTTACGCAAAATATAAAACAGATCAGATAACATATGTGCTGTGAGGTATCCCTTCACATTACCAAACATACACTTTTCCATAATATATTTTGCATCAGCCTGAAAAGGCTCACGGCGCATTAACCAGTCTAAAACAACATTTGTATCAATCAATACCTGCATATTTTTCATCCAGTGCTCCTAATCGTTCGTTTCTTTCGTCTATATCACGACTTATACTGCCTGTAAATTCTTCGAATAATTTTTTTGCAGCATCTATCGTCATCTGTTTTTTTTCAATCTTTTCAACCTCGGGAAAAACCACAATAACCTTTGCTTTTTCCATGGGTGCCGCTTCCGATAACTGGATTCGTCCGTTTTCATATACTCCTTGAACAGCAATCATTTTATTCACCTCCAATCAGACTGGCGCCGTCTATGTACCTTTATTATATGCTATCTTTTCCCGAAATACAAGAGAAGAAGTCCCATGTACAGGACTTCTTCTCTTAAGCTGGGATACCAATTTCTTTGCAGGTATCCAATACTTTCATAGCGCGTTCTGTTGAATTAGGAAATAGCCCCGCATAAACTGAAAGCGTGACTTGCGCATCTCGATGCCCAACGATTGCGCATACATCCAAAATACTACAGCCTTCGCCTGTTTTCTGGCTTTCCTTTACTAATAACGAGACAAAGGTATGCCTGAGGTCATGGAACCTGTGTTTTTTAATACCCACTATTTCCAGTATATCCTGAAACTCCTTTAAGACTTTCCATGGCCTTAAATAATCTCCATACTCATCCGCAAATAGCAGCCCCTTATCATGATATAGTTTACCAGCAGCTTTTTTATCCTGTTCAATCTGTTTCAGCTGATAATTATATATCTCCCTAAGGCTTTCATTATAAGGTATTTTTCTCTCCTTCCCATTTTTCGGGGATTTAAGTTTTGGAATTGTCCTTTGCTTAGCATTTTCTCTCCTGTCTTTTATGTAAGTTAAACTTTTCTGGACACAAACATAACCACTATCAGGAACCGCTAAACTATGCTTTAGACCCAGACATTCGCCCTGTCTCATTCCACTGTTCAAAGCCCAGGCATATAACCCTGCCAGTCGCGAATTTGTAAATGCAAATTTTAGTATCTTTTCCACCTCATCTACTGGAATAACCCTCTGTAAGGCGTCAGATTCATCACTATCGGCATCCAAATCTTCTTGGTCAAAATCAACCATTGCCATTGTTCCTGCTTTAAAGGGGCGAATTCCGGCATGTACATTCTTTTGAATCAGTCCCTTTTCCTCAGCATATTTGAAGGTGTTATAGAGAACAAATCTTACATGATTCACTGTATTTATGCTAAGCGGTTTAGGAGTGACTGCAATACCGGATTTATCCTTTGGGATGCGCTTTCTTCCACTGATCCGCAAGGTCATATAGAATTCTAGCAACTGTTCCTCAGTGATATTGTTTATAAGGCTTTTTCCTAATGTACCGTCTTTGACATAGCCCGTATAATACATCTCATAATTATCCGAGGTAGGAATTTGAACCTGTGTTCCCTTAGGAGCAAGATTCATTTCAAAAACTTCATTTAAGGTAACTCCCCTTGTTTCATCCTTGTTTTCTTCTGGATTCTTAGTTTCCTGCAATGATTTCCTCAACTTTTCTTCCCATTTTTTTGCATTTTTATTCCGATTTCTAATCGCAGCAGCTTCGCTTTTTCCACTTCCGGTTATCCTCTTAATATATTCATTTTAGTTTCAGTATTATTTACATATTTATTCAAACCGCTCTGCCCTATCCTTTTCCATACGCGCTTCTGATTCAGCCACCGTAATAATATCTTGCAAATACTCTTCCATCTGTAAATGTATCCACTCCTTTGTTTCTCCTTCAAAAAGACTTTCAAGATGATAATATAATGAAATTCTATGTCCCATAGCCTCTGCTCTTGAACCATTCCACTCGTCTACATCAATCTGTTCCAAAAATATTGCTAATATTGCCTTAACATCTTCAACCTTGTTTAATGCCATCAATGCAAAACTTGTCCACTGATACGCTTCATCTTTATTGATAAATAGCGGAATTACCTTCACTAACTTCATATATCTCTCATCAGGGTTTTGATTCGCCCAACGCTTAAGAACAGACATAGGTATCGCCTCTATGATACCGCCAGAAGAGCTATGCCTATCTCTTAACCAATTAATTAATCCATAATCCATTTCGACCTTATCCGGAAGAAAAATATCTAGTAAACTAACGCTATGATTCTTTATAAACATCCTTACAAAATCAGAACCACTATGTACACATATATTATTTTCATCAGTTATCCTTTTATATACCCATTTCAGAATACCAATTATCTCTTTCGTATAGTCATTATTAGTATCCATGCATAACTGAACCATAGCTCTGGTGTCATATATATCTGCCTCTTGATTTAAGTCGGTACTGCTATATGGATCTGTGCTAAGAAAAGTCATAGCATAATCAGAGATTCGCGAATAATCCTTTGCGTCTGACTTTGCTCTATACATTTGCAAATGTAGCATATGAGTTATTAGCCTTCCGGTGCAACCATGCTTTCCTACAGTGCTTACAATCTTGAGAAACTCATTTTCATTTGGACATAATTCATTGTATTTCATCGCAAGGCGTTCACATTGGCCATAATCAAATTTACCTGCACTAATAACTTTTATTATCCTGCCATATGTTTGCTCAGTCCGTGCTGCATATATTTGAAAACTAAGGTATTTCTCCTGAAGCTCTGAATCATTACTCGTCTCTTCTAAAATTTGTTCACAAATATCATTATCAGTTATTGATATGGTACTTATAAAACCTAGCAAAATTTCTATACCTTTAGATTCCATAATATTTTTATAGACTTTAATTAAACACTTCCATGTCTCCATTTTAATGTTTGATGCCTCAGCTATGCCTCTCCCTAATTGAAAGCACCTTGTTTGCTGACAAAGAAATAATTCCGGCAATATTTCTTCAAATAATGCCGTGTCATAAAATAATTGTTTCCCTAATTTCAAAACATGTTCATCAATTTTTGTTCTAATATTTTCTGATTTTATATATGAACCAATCCCCCGCAACCACCAATCCGGTGACAGCACAAAAACTTTTAAGCGTTGCTTTAAATTCCTTGGTCGAAGCTTATATTCTAATGTCTTTACTTTCATCTTCAAAGAATCGTTTGCCTTATCTCCATAAATGCGCAGAAAATTCAAGCAATGAACCCAACCTTCCACAAAATCTGTAACTAATAAAAGTTCATCTACTTTTTCAATATACAAATCGATTAATAGTAATCTAAAGAATTCCATCTCATATTCTGCCAGAATTTGCTTATATTGTTTTTTATTAGGGGCATCACTTAAAATTAATTCTAGAACAAAGTCAAACACACGTTTGTAATGAACATCAATATCCTCCTTCATTAATTTCTCTCTATAGGTTCTACGATGTGACCCGAATTCCCCTCTTTCTCTAACCCCACGTGAATTAAAAGAAAGGAGCTTTGCAAGCCCTTTTCTTCCAAGTAGTTGCTTACAAACATCCGATGAATCTAATAGTACTTTAACCGTATTAATTTTCTTCTCAACGGCCACCTCTGTGCTTGCATACATGAAAGAAAGCATTGATAGAAAGGCCTCTTCGGCATCTTTACCTTTTCTACTTTCTGAACACACAATCAAAATTAGTAGTTCTATAGACCGCTCAAAGTAAGCACTGTTATAACCGATTTCCCGTATAGCCCTAATAAAATTTACATGATAAAATCTTTCTAGTTTCTCTGCCCCACATTTTTCCACTAATGCTTCAACTAAATGTAAATATGCATTTGGAGATACTGGAGCCAAGAAATCTATATATTTCCAAAAGTCACTATATTCATTAAAAATAATTTTATTATTAATAGCATTTTCTATATAGTAGTCTGCTATTTTAACCGCCTCTTCCGAATCATGCAAATAGCTAAGCCTATGACAAAATGAATAAGAAAGCCTCCTTGCATTTTGGAAAATATCAAATGTCTGTTTTACAATCATATCGGGAATATTTTTTAGCGCTCTTTTAGCCAAACGGTTGGCAATTGCATGAGGCAACAAGGCTTTCCATTTACCTCTTTTTTGTACCAATTTACGTGCTTCCAGCTCAGCAATCCCTTTATATAGTTGTCTTTCGCTAATCTCTGCTAGACCTGCTAAAATTTTTAGTTCATCACCGTTAAATGTACCATCAAAGGAATACACCAATGCTATTAACTCGGCGATGTGAAGCAGTTCTTCATTCTCATCTTTACGTTGGAAAAATAGGCGCTTAAATAAAGCCTCATCATTAAGGCCTGTTAAATCTTGATTCTTTTCCACTGTTGACGCTAATGCCAATGCAACTCTGTAATTCCCATCAGAAAAATTAGCTATCAAATATACATTGCTTTCACTTAAAAAAGGCCTTTGAGCTTTCAATACGTTTATTATGCTCACCTTTGAGGATGGCTCTAGATAGTACCCTATGGTACTTTCAGAAGAATCTTCTCTTACATCATATTCAATAGTAATCAGCTTAATATGGCTATTTTCTCTAAAACATACTTTTCTTAGTTCCTCATGTTCTTCTGGAGAACAATTATCCACTACTAAGATTGCATTCTGCTTTGTTAAGAATAATTTTTCTGCCATATGAAGTGCTGTCGGTACTGGGTTCGCACCTATATCACAATATATAACTCTATGCTCATCTAAAAAATTCTCACCAAATCTATTGTCAAACAGGGCAAATATTAATCTTGTTTTACCAGTCCCAGATAATCCAGCTATTCTAATACAACATTTATCTTTTAATAGTTCTAGTCGAATCTGATTAATCCCCTCCAAAACTGTAAATTTAATATAAGGAGTTTCCACTTTACACATACATTTTGTATCATCCATATAAAAAATTGCATCTTTTGACTGCGGATTACTGCTCCAATCTTCACATGGTCTCCAGCCAGATATCTCTTTTCCTATTCTTTGTCGTAGCCATAATATTAATTCTGGATACTGCCCTACCCATGTTGCAATCTTTTTAGAATCATAATAATCGACAATGGTCTCGGAAGTAATATCTAACATTGATATCTCATCTTTCATTGCCGCTTGGCGTTTTATAAGTGTACTATATGAAATTGTCCTACCGCCACAAGCGATTATATATGCGCCCTTTTTCTTCACAATTTCTTCTACGGATTTACGTAATGTCCCGTTTGGTGACATTTCTTTTCTTATTGATGCAGGTGTCATATCTGGAACTTTAACTTGGAATCCTGTAATATTTCTTGGTACAAAGTTATTACTATTCTCTACACCATACACTTCAATATATACATCAATGCCTCCATCAGCAGCATTCTGATCTCCCCCATAGCTAATCCCATTAGGTCCTTTTTCCTGCCGCTTTAAATCCGCCTCCGATAATTTTCCTATTAAAGATCGCAAATCTTCATCATTTAATAATTCAATATCTTTATTTGTTATATCAAAAATGTCCATATACTTTCTCCAATAAATTAGTACTTATTTTCTATTAACACTAGCTTAAATAGTAATATTTACCATTGATTATATCTTAAAAAACCTCAAACCACAACTAAACGTCTCAATAGTTTTTGTAAATAAAAAATATGACTTTTCGCTAAATACCATCCGAAAAGAAGCTGTGACTTAGCTTTCTTCTCAGATGATATTTTCGCCATTTTGTTGGTTAAAATGCCTATTTATATTCAAATAATATCTATTTCACCACTCTCCTGCGAAAACCTGTATATATTGTTTGATAATCGGTCTGCTCGCGGAACTTCCGCTTCATTGATACTCTCTACCATTTGTTGAAGGTGCTCATACTCCATCTCTTCGTCATCCAGCACTATCAGCATCTCATGAAGTGATGACGGCAGTAATATAAGGTCTGCTTGCTTCTCCTCAGAAAACCTTTTTAATATATCCGGATAAAGAACAGCAATTGCCCCGTTAAGTCCTGTTTGATTAACCAATACATACAACGGCATCGTTTCATCCGATTCATCCAGTCCCAGTCCCTCTAGTAAACCAAGGATTTCTTTCATTACCTCTGACATGTTTCGTAATGTCGCCGGTAAGGTTTTCGGAGTGTTAATACTTGCAAGACGGTATAATTCCTCTACATCCGTCCGCCATGCTTCCATATGCTCATTGTGAATCAATGCTGACACCTGATTCCTTTCGTCAATACGCAATAGCAGATAAAAGACAACTGCCAAGTCAAAGTATGGCATATGCGGAATATCCTGCAGTAACTCCTTATTCTCTTCACCGTTGATGAGCTTAAACATAATCTTTTCGTTCATCTGCTCAAAATCAGCAATTGCTCCTGGGTTAATTTCATCCATATGGCAGTTTCCACTCAGGTAACAATCAATAATTTCCGTAACAGCATTATCAAAGCTGCTTTCTCCATCATCATCTACATATATTTCATAGAAAGGTTCCAAATAGATGACCGGACTTAAAGCCTCCTCTTTTGGGCAGATTATTAGCCCCGTATGCTTAATTCCGTTGTTTTTATATACCTTATGTATCTCAATGGAACATTCCTTACCCAAACGATCTTGCACTTCTACCTCTACCTTTGTCACAAATTCTAAAAAGTCCATCATGTTTCCTCCGTCATCTTTTTTTACAATAATGCCCCATACAGCAAAGCCATACAGGGCATATCCATTAACTATCCAAACGCCCAATGCCCCAGACGTAAACCATCCAGGGATGCCGCCCGGTAAATACATTGGAAATCCCTGACTTCCTCAAATGCCAGACTTTCCGCAAACGCTTCAAACACCAGCCGGGTTTCCTCGTCCAAGGCCGCTAACAGATTCTCTCTTATCACCGTTTCTTCCTTATGCCAGTCTTCATTCCCTGTCAAAACACTGGAAATTCGTTCTTCCATAAGCATTTTTATCAGATCTTCCGGTATCATTCATCACCACTTCCTTTTCTCGCCTCATCACGCCGCCTCATCTGATTCAACACTGTCTACCAGACATTCACTACGGATTTCACTCATATCCACCGCCAGTTCCGTCTTTATCGTTCCATCGGTATTTACCGCCCTCTGGAAATCAGCCTTTAAAGGCGCGTACTTGAGAGATTGCTTTAATACTGTTTTCTTCCCCATTTCCTCAAAACTGGTCTTCCACGGACTGAACTCGGATGTATATGCCTTGGAAAATGTTGCTGCAAATAGTTCCATCTCTGCCCTGCTCATAACACTGAAATTATAGCCGCCACTGGTGGTATGAAATACGGCATAAAAGTAAGTAATCCCTCCCCGGTCTTCTGCTATTGGCCGATGGGTTAGCCGGGGATTAAGTCCAAGCTCATAATCAAACATATCATTCTCATGAACCACCTGAGCCTGAATCATCTGAACCTGCCCGCTACGATAAGCCAGATTGATCAGTCCCTTATATCCCAACTGAAACTGACATTCCCCGACTCCCTTGTTTTTATATGGAATCAGGAACGCCTGCCCCAGTGGAGTGTTTGGTTCCAGACCCAATTGCGCCGCATTCATAAGTGCCGCAATAAAAGACATCGGAGTACACTCCGCCAGTTTCGGAGTATTATTTATCGCCGAAAGCGCCATCCGGGTAAATCGTTCCGGTGTCAACACCGCCGGTAATGCTTTCCTGATTTCCGGCTCCAATGCCTTAATCATATCGGCTATGGTCATGTTTCTGGTTAACTTTACCGGGCTGCCTGTATTAGCCCGTTCCTTCAACTCTTGTTTAATATCCATTGCCCTATCCCCTTCTCTTTTGTTCCACCCGCCAAGGCAGTCATTCTTTCCAGGATAACGTCAATTTCCTCCCATGTTTGGAAAACCAGATCTTCATGTTTCAAATACATTTTCCACATCGCATGAATCGGCTCCCACTTACACAGGAGCCTTTTTATGTAATGCTTCCGTATGTCTTTCTTTTCTCGGAAATACTCCGCTACACTGGCATAAAATAAAATCTCATGGCAAGAGTCCCACAGCGCGTCCACCGACTGCTGTAACAGCCGTTTTTTAAAGTCCGCACATTCTTCCGCCACAATCTCACGCAATCTTTCTGTATCCTGATCTCTAACCATACATTCCTCCTCGTTATGCCGCCCGGATACTGAATCGTCGGGAACTGGCAACCTGGGCAAATTCCTGGTAAACATCCGGTCTTTCCCTCTTAATCCGCTTGGTATCGAGCCTGGTGGTATCAACGTTTATCCACGATATCCAGTAATGTTCACTGGACGCCATTTCATGGTCTTGCATATATAGCTTGATTTCCTGTTCAATCTGCCGTTGCTCCTGTTCCAGTTTTTCCTTCAACTGGTTGACTTCTGCCCGTCTTGCCAGTTTTTCGTCAAAACCAACAAGTGGAATTACCGAATCTTTTTTTACTCTGCGGAAATATTGTGCTAACACTTCATCACAGGCTTTGGAACCATCCGGGCCAGGCATTTGTTTCGGAACAACATTCTCTTTCCAGAACCGTTCCTCAATGCAGATCAAATCATTAATCAAAGCTTCATCCCGGTGAATTTGGACAAATTTGAATTCCTGACCCAAAATGACCACTGCAATATACCAGGAATTGGCTCCGGTAACCGCCATGTAATGATGACACTGAATCAAATAATGTGCCGGTACAGAATTGTCTTTCCATTTGTCTGCACTATAGGCGCTTGCAGTCTTACACTCCAGTCCGGCATTTTCGCCCACAATCATTCGGTCAACATTAGCAAACATAAACGGATGCTCTTTACTAATGTGCATAGCATTGGAACGGCGCACCTTCTTTCCGGTTGCTTCTTCAAAACGCTTTGCAACATAACCCTCCAGGTCTCGCCCCTGGCGCATTGCCTCATTGTCTTCCGAATCGGATTCCTCCGTTGTCTTATCCAAATAGACATTCATCGGGCTTGCATAAGGATTCAATCCACAAATGGCCCCGGCATCGGAACCGCCAATTCCTTTTTTGCGTATTGCCAGCCATTCCTCTCTGGTAAGCCCTCTAATCGGAATCTTCTCTACCATCACTAATCTCCTTGTCCTGATACATTTTTTCGTTTTCCATAACTATGCGTTAAAATTGCTTCCTGGCATTACGTCCTATTTCCAGTCCAACTCATCATGCTCCCGCATACTATGATAGTCATCATCACCCAATATAATATGGTCAATCAACTTGATTCCCAGAAGTTCTCCCGCCTCTCCGATCTGCATGGTGACCTTCTTATCTTCACGGCTGGTTTCCGGGACACCTGACGGATGATTATGGAAAATAATAATATTGGATGCGTTATTCAGGATTGCATGCTTAAATATGTTTTTCACATCCACTATACAGCTATCCACACCACCAACGGCTACAATTTCCACTGCCATTGGCTGCAGCTTGCTGTCTAATGAGAAGGCCAGCATGATCTCCCGGTCCATATATTGAAAAAGCGGCCGGACCATCTCCACCGCTTCTTTCGCATTGCCGAACCGCCGCATTCCATAAAGAGTCTTTTCTTCCTTTACCATTTTTAAATGGACAATCCCGACTCGCTTCCGTGGAATTGGCCGACGTATGATTCCTTCTAATTGTTCTTTGGATGTCATTTTTTGCATATGTGGGATCTCCTTCCTTTTTAGTCCTGCTTTTTATTTTTATACAATATCCAGCTGCCGTGGCTCGTCTTTTTACACCGATATCTTCTTAACCGGTTTAAAATATGTACACCGCCACCGGCAATTGCAATGCGGACTGCACTGACCGTTCCGGATACTCCCAGCATTCCCGATACCGGACTGGCGGCTGCCAGCCCTGTGATTGCAGAAATTCCCTGTGTAGACGGTGCCAGTAAAATTGCTGCGATAATAAGGGCCAGCAGAGACAGGCAGATTAACCATAACGCTGTACGGAGTGATTTCATCCGGAAAACCACACCCCCAAGTCGACCGGATATTTCTAACGTATCTATGAATTGCTCATCCCGAATTGCACGTCCTAATTCCTCTTCATTATCTATCATCAGTTGTTCCTCCTTAAGCTGCCTGAACCAGTTCATATGCTCTGTCTATCATGGTATTTCCATCAATTGTCCTGGCAAACAGGTTCTCTTTGAAGTTTGCCCGTTCCCGCAGCGGTTTGGCGTGCGTTGCAAAGTCAGATACCGCATTGACGAAGCGGTAAGCATTTTTACCCACATACTGTAAATCCGGGGCTTCAAAATATCGCAGCATCAGGTCTTCCTTCAATCGCATCAGGTTCTTCTTCTGCTGTTCGGTCGGAGTATCTGTCAATGGGAACAATGCATCAATATACTCGTAAACCTGGCGGTCAGATAGTTTGATGTGATTCAATCGGTCGATTGCACGCCCCAGCTCTCCCATATACTTGTCCGCATACAGCAATGTATACCGGGCTTCTTCCAATTTGCCCTCAATATCACCGGTATGATTCATCGACCATGTACGCTTGGCTGTGGAAAGCGCCAGGTTCAGCGTATTCTGGCAAACCACCCGGATCGGAGTCATCGCTACCTTGATGGCACCTGAACCGTCATGGCTGTTCATGAATACCAGATATGGAGTTATTTCATCGCCACTGATAATATAACGCTGAGGCAGTTTAGCCAGTAACCAGGTGCGCCGCCCTTCCTGTAAAGCACCGGCAGTCTCATACGTCACTCCTTCCCCTAACAGTGAATCAGTAAATGCAAATGCTTCGCTGTTTTGTACCACACGGTACCTGTCTGTTACCACTCCCAAGACTTTATCATCCGTTTCCCGCAGATTTGCTTTAAAGCCGTTTATCGGGATGCCATCCTCTGTTACGATTGGACTCTGAACCACCCTCCAATCTAACCCTGCCAAAGTTAATGCCTCTGCAGAAGTTGGTGCTTCCTGTACCATCACACCTAATCCATGCCACGGTTTCTCTCTTGTGTAAAACATTGATTCCACGTTTGCTGCCATCTTTCTTTCCTCCTTCTCAAAATTTATTTGTCTTGTTCCTCCGGTTTACGGCATAATTGCCCTCCGGAACGTAGAAAATCCCCCGGGCAATTAACTGCCTGGGGGATCGTCCTATGCTACTTTTCTTTGGTCTTAATATCAATCAGGTCAATAATCAAACCAAAGATAACGGTGAGAATTTTCTTTGTCATATGCAGATTAATCCTGTATGTATTCTCACAATTATAATATCTAATTGAAAAGCAATCTTTTTAAATTATTATCTATTCCCTGGACTACTGTTTCATAAACCAGACTGAGAACGGTCCTTCTTCTGCGTAATCTATGCAAGTAAGATTACCATCTGGCTCAATATTGATTGGGACATCATAATAAAGTACTCTAGCAGCAGCAACAATCCAGATTTCATTATCATTTACATCATAGTCAAAGTAATGGGAGCAATCACGTCCTTCGCCAGTCTCCTTGTAATACAATGGTCCTTCTGCTGGAATTACAATGGTTGTTGTATAACCTGCAATTTGATTATAACCAACATATGTACCCTCTAACGGATTCTCTTCTGCGGACGCAACTGGCTCTTGCGCCTGATACTGAACGACTCCATTTACAGCCCATGCACCGGTTCCGTCCACGGTGTACCCATCCGGTGTTACCTCGTTGATAAGGCAGTACCCTTGCGAATCAAAATAATAGCATCTTCCATCAATCCTTACTCTTTTCTTCATTTTCTTTTGTTTTTAGACTTTTTTCTAAATCACGGGATAAATAATATCTCATATGAATAATATCTTCATCTGTATAAAATAAATCTTTTTTTAAATCTCACAAAAATAAATATTTTCATAGATTCCCCGGCAATAAACCGGGGAATAAAAATTATTATCGCGCAAGATTCTCTTCAAAACTATATTCACCATCATAAAGATAGTCCATACGATCATCTTCTCCAACTAGCATAGGATGATCAATACTTTCAAAACCGTCATACCACATAACATATACACCATCGGTTGGATCATCTATACTTGTAAAATGGAAAATAAGTCCATACATATCATCGCTATAAATTTTGTCACAATATCCTTTAAATTCTTGATAATATGGATTGTGAGATGAAATTGCTTCAACATGCATAATATATCCACTCTGTTCTTTTATGATATAAAATTCCGATGTTGTCATATCATCCGGATAAGACTTATATATAGCATCTATTACATCATCTGGACTGATACTACCAAGCTTATAAATTACTGGCTCTGGCATTGAACTTTTAACAGTGTTATTGTTAATTTTGAAATCATCATTAGAACTTTCTGTTTCTATGACAATAGGCTCTGTTTCTGCCGGAGTTGTCTCTACAACAGCTACAGTAGTAGGGGGTTCTGTTTCTGCCATAACAGTTGCTGATACCGGAATATCTTTATTTATCATATCCGAGGTTGCTTTAACGTATTTTACAGGATTGTAAAGTTCCATTGCATAAAGAAGTGCTATATCCTCAGATAAATAACTCATCTCAGATTCAAGATCGCGTGGTAACGTATAATTTTTTGATACATAGTATTCTTCAAATATTTCATCTAATAGAACTATACCACATAATCTAGAGGTTTGTTCATCAAGCGATTTATTGTCGTCATTTGCTTCGGCAGTGAAAAATACTATATGATCTTTTGATTCTTCTACGAAATACACATCTAACAGCCCCATTGCATTTTTATCTTTTCTGCCAGTGAACTTTATGATATTATATCCAGTACTAGATACAGAGAATGACCACTCCCGATTATCTTTTGCAAAATAATTATTAAATGCATCTTTGAAAGTTGCACTTGGATATCTCTTAGGTGCCATAGTTTGTATTGCCTTGATATAACTATTTTTCTTAACCTGTTTAGAAATCACTGTAAATGATAATAACAATAAAACTATGATTCCTGTAATAACTCCATACTTCTTAATCTTGCTAACGTTCATCTCTTTCATTTTAATACCTTTCTTGCTATTTACTTCAACTTTCTCTTCAGTATTAGTGTATTTTGAATTTTCATTTCCGCATTTATCACAGAACCTATCTGTTACTTTCATTTCTGTTCCACATTTTTCGCAATACATATATATTCCCTCTCTTTACTTTTTAATTTATTTTTTCTCCACAATTTCCACAGAATGCTGCTCCTTCTCGATATTCACTACCACAATTAGAACAGCATTTACCTTTTTCTTTGATCAATACAGCAGTCCCACAACTTGGACAAAATTTAGCATCTTTAGATAAAGTTGTATGACATTCACCACAAATAATTCCTGTTTCATTTACTACTTCATTATTAACTACCGGATGTACCACAGATTGATTTTCATCACTTTGAAGAATCGGTTGCATTATCTTTTTAAGTAATCTGGTAATGAACGAAATGATACCCATATTTAATTTATCTGCCATCCAGTTGATACCAAACAAAGACACAATAATCAACCAGAATCCAATTCCCATTGATACCATTCCATATTCATCAACACTGTCTTTGCACATATCCAAAGCATATGCAACATACAACCAGAATTCAATTCCTGTTATAATAGGAATTATAATATCAGAATATCGTATCTTTTTGGCAACTAGAAGCAATATGATAATCTGAGGAATCCAAAATAACAAATTCCAAAGATCTTGAGTAACTAGATCAAATACAGATAAACTTATTGCTCCTGTAAAGAAGCTGGTGATTTTTACAAAAGGCAGAAAAGCTGATACTATCGCAATAATAGAAAATATCATCATCCATTCTCTTTCTTTACCAAACGCTTTTCTTGTATCGCCCTCTAATCCGGAAGCCTGCCCTGTAAGTTCCTTTGCTCTGGAATCCATTATTTTTCCACTCTTTTCAAAATTCATAACCCATTTCCTCCCTTGGTCTAAAATAAAGTGCTTTTATTTTCATAGTATATCTTTAAATTTCGAACTACCAGTAATAGGGCAGTTTGAAGTTTGTATTGCTTCACTAACCAGCCATGTTTCCCTCTTCGTAATTAATATTTTATAAATCAATATCTGTTAACTTCTATTTTACTACTATTTACCCCATTGTCAATTATAAGTATCTTTTTTTGATAATTAAACTTTTATCTATGACTAGTATAATTATCAAAAGGAGATTATTATGATTGCTGATAGGATACGAACTTTGCGTCAAAAAAACAACTGGTCTCAAACTGACTTGGCTGGCAAACTGGGAATCACCCGTTCCAGTGTAAATGCCTGGGAACTAGGTATTTCAACCCCTTCCACATCCACAATCATTCAATTGTCCAATATTTTTCATGTGCCTTCAGATTATATATTGGAAATCAGCAACAACCCTGATATTGTTAATTTAGAGCAATTAACTGAACAGGAAAAAGAGGTTGTCCGTAAAATGCTGGATTGCTTTATGCAAAGCAAAGCCCGGTAATTGCCGCAGCTTTCCAATCAGGAAGCTGCGGTTCGTTTGCATTCTTCCAGGACGTTTTCTAAGTCATGTAATATCTGCTCCATTCTGTTTGCCAGAACTTCTGACAGAATTATGTAGATATGCATCATTCCACATATGTCCTTATGCTTTTCATGAATCACATTATCGAAGCTACATTCAAATACTCTCAGACTATCCCTGATTGATAGTGCCTGAATCCAGGCTTCTTCTACCTGGTCTTTCGTGTAATCTAATTTTTCAATTATCTCATTTTCCATAAGTCGCCTCCTTCCTATTGACATGATTGTCATTTATCCTTTATATTCATATTAACGAATTTGGTATTTGTTTTGTTGTGCTGCCAGCGCAATCTGCTGATTATTTTTTACGAGGAGAAATTGCATGAAATCTACTGATGCCCTAAAAACCCTTCTGGACTCCAAAAGTTCCATCAACCAATATATTGATGAATGTGCGCAGGACCTAGTCTGCCCGCCTTTTACAGAACAGCTAACCCGGCTCCTAGAAGATAAAGGACTAACCCGTTCTGATGTAATCAACAAAGCACAAATCTATCAACGGTACGGTTATGAAATTTTTAAAGGTACAAAGAAACCTTCCCGTGATAAGGTTCTCCAATTATGCCTTGCAATGGAATTAGACACAAAAGAAAGCCAGCACCTGTTAAACAGTGCTGGCGTCAGTGAACTTTATCTCCGCAATCAGCGGGACAGCATTATTTATTTTTGTATTAAAAACCACAAAAGCGTAATGGAATGCAACGAACTATTACTGGATTACGGCGAAATACTCTTTGAATAACAGCGGTATATTACTGCTTAAAATACTGACCATCAAGAATCACCCCTACACCGCTAAAGCCCCCATGCTCAAACACAAGAACAGAGTCCTCAGTAAACATGAAGCGAATATAATCTTCATCGGAAAAATACCACCAGTTATTTACACCAGTCTGCTGGATATATTCTTCTATCCCACCAATATTAATACCAGAAATACCGAATAATTTAGCAAAGTACCCGTTATCATCTTTCTTGATTTTCACATAATTGTTATTGTCTGGATTGATGTAGATTCCTTTTATATCTATTGAATCTGCCTCCACATGCAATGAATTATTCTCGTGTTTATCCATCCAAAAAAACACCCCACACTGCATTTCTCGCTTTGAATCGGGTAAGCTGGAAAAATAAAATATTTCATCGTTATAGAGATATGCACATTCTATTTCGCCACTTTGATAAATCGCCACACTCGCCTCCATAATTGTGTACAGCCCTGAAACGCCACCATCAAAGAAATACGCCTGATCTTCCGGGTAGTAGTTTACATTGTTGATGGACTGCAGAGACTCCATAAAATAATCATAATTATTTCCCAGCGTATCTTTTAATTTTCTGTCGATATATGGGTCTTCCAATAAATCTCTCGCATACTTATCCTCTTCATAAAATTGCTCTAAATCAATTGAAAACCCTTGTGTTTTTGGCTCAGTTGTCTCTATCGTTGACAACGGAACCTCTTTACTCATCGCAGATATCTCATTCTCTGTTATTGGAGCAGAAGTTATGTCAGAATAACTTTTCATTGGATTAATGAACTTCACTGCGAAAACCACACTGACGAGCACTACCAATCCTCCAGCAAGTAAACCTAAAGCGCGCTTATCTCCTTTATGTAGTGCCTTCTTCAATTCTCCGGCAGACTGATACCGCTCTTTAGGGTCTAGCTTGGTACATCTGTTTACAATAGAGAACAACTTTCTGTCCAGTTTATTCTGATTAACGTTTGTCTCCCCAGTCAGCATTTCATAAAATAAAATCCCTGCCGAATAAATATCGCTCCTTATATCCGTCTGCGTATAACCAAATTGCTCCGGCGAAGCATATGCCTCCGTTCCCAGAAGCCGCGTATCTTTCAGCATCTCCGGTTTATAATTGCGGGCTACATCAAAATCAATCAACTTTACAGTTCCATCTGTGCCAATAATAAGGTTTGATGGTTTTATATCCCGATGGATAACCGGTGGATTCAACGAATGCAAATACTCTAAAACATCGCACAACTGATCCATGATTGCGATTGCTTTTGCTTTCTCCAGAATCTTCTCTTTATTTAGCATTTGTTCCAGACTTATCCCCTGAACAAATTCCTGAATAATATATACATTCCCATCGTAAACAATAATATCTTCAATCGCCGGTAAATTTCTGTGCGGATTCTCTTTCAACTGCATGTAAATGTGATAAGAATCGCAGTTCTTTACCCTCTTACATATATACTTTTTCCCTGAAATAGAATGATTTACAACAGAAACTTCTGAATTGGTGCTATCACTGATTACAGACTCTGTCTCATACAGTGATAGCAAGTACTCTTGTTTTAAATCTGACATATGCTCCCTGCTGATATGCCAATTGGCACATCATTCCTCCCCTGTTTTCTTCCCGCATTTCCTGCCATCGTATATCTTTTACTATTGTACCAAATATTTACAGCCAGAACAATGCTTTTACTGAGAACTATCCATTGCAATTCGCCATCAAGAGATTATTTCTCGCAGCAATCCTCCCGATATAGTTATACACAGTTTGATTAAAGCAAGTTTCCCGTTCTTTTAATTCCTCCATGCTATCATGCCATTTTAGCCCTGTACAATAGCTTATGGTATTGACTACCAAATGGATATGAACTCCCTCCCTGTTGTTATGAATTGCAAATATCGCCTGATGTCCTTTCTGGAAATAACATTGGAGCAATTCCAACGCAATTTCGTTAATCACACGCCCGTCAGCTCCAAGTGCCTGGCATTCCTCAAAAGATAATTGGAAAACCTCATGGTACATTCTTCGGCCTCCCCTTTGCTCAATGCCAAACACATTTTGAACATATTTCATTTGATTAATGATAGCTTCGGCTCCTAAATAATAGGCAACACCAGCACCACCAACTGAAATCAATGCCTCTCCATCCGGCTCATTCGCTCTGGTTCTGGTTATGTAATGAATCACATTCTCAACTGCATCATTATTTATATAATTCCCCTTTGTCATTCGAATTAAAATGCCCATAAGCTCAGTTCCCCCCTTATAATTTGTTCAATAGCCGATTTTAGTTTTTTATCAGTATCTTTGTGAACCTGCCTATACAACCCATTTATTCGTTCTTGTTGAAGAACCAATTCTGTCGCCCGCTTTCTATCCTTACTTCTTCTCCGCTCCTTGCCAGCCAAACCACACTCTAATACATAAGAACTGGTTGTTTTATTATTCTTCTGTGCTGCTGAATCTATCTGCAGCTTTTCATCCTTTGTGCATTTTACAGTAACAATTTCACTTCTTCTGTCTGACTCTGCTTTTCTTATATTGGCCATCTTCATTTCCTCCGAAATATATATCTTTATTATTATCATTAATAAAGAATAGATTATTAATTAAGAATATTATATTATTTAGTAGATTGATAATACAATAATACCTTAATTTAAAATCTATATAATAACAAGTACGCAAATCAGATTACCTATTCACTTATCTCGTTATAAGTCACCGCCTTTCATTATTCTTGATTATATATTTGTTATATAGATTTTTTACTGTTTTGTTGTAAGCGATGAATAACCTACCGTTCCCGCTGTTGCTGATTTTATACTATAATAGAGACAACTTGGAGTGATTGCCTCCATCGGTTCTCGATCAAGTATCTTGGAGTCGTTTACTACACATCT
>Ga0153999_1000296_pt1 | contig 23452 bp, 26 predicted proteins | sample TSNC083MetaG_FD_104675 | JGI IMG/M metagenome (GOLD analysis project Ga0153999, IMG submission 104675) | Attine ant fungus gardens microbial communities from North Carolina, USA - TSNC083 MetaG | ecosystem: Host-associated > Fungi > Mycelium > Unclassified | place: USA: North Carolina, Lumber... | reverse complement strand
CCGGCAGAATCAATGTATTTGCAGCGGCAATTACCGCTGGTATGACTGTGGCACAGATCAATGATCTGGATCTGGTCTATGCGCCCCCGGTGGCGCCCGTCTATGACCCGATTCTGATTGCGGCAAGTCAGGCAATGAAGAAAGTGGAGTAAATTAAAATGAAACAACTATATGATATTATGATTAAGGGCGGAGAAAATATCAGGGATAAAATAACGGAATATGTTATGCAGGCAGGGTGGGAAGAAGCGGTGATCCTGGGGGCGGTAGGTTCTGTAGAGAAACTGGAGTTTACCGCTCCGGTGGAGAATGAACTGCCGCTTAGAACCGGAACCACACCCTGCCACGGGGCGGCAGAGATCCTGTCCTTCACCGGTGAAATTATGAAACGGGAAAAAATGGATCCGGCTCTGGAGGCGGTTTATCCGGATAAAAGCAGTCCGTTATTTGTGCATATCCATGCCAGCTGTGCTATAGTCGGCGGACACGTCTGCGGCGGCGGGCTGCGTGGGGGAAGGGCATTTCGCGCGCTCCGGGTTTTTATTGTGCCGGTGGAGAATTAAAACTACTTTTAGGAGGAAAATTTTATGAAAAAAACAAAAAAAGCAATTGCGGTTCTGGCAGCATTCACCCTGATGGCGGGACTGACGGCATGCGGCGGGAGCGGTGAAGCAACATCCGGTCAGGCCGGTGCGGACGAATCAAAGACATCTTCTGCAGGTGGTTCGCAGGGGGGACAGATAACCCCGCCGTCTTCACCTAAAAAATATTCCGTAGCGGCCGGTTCCGTAGGCGGTACCTTCTACCTGATCGGCGGCGGAATTGCCCAGATTATTAACCAGCAGCTACCTGAATATTTTATGTTTACTTCAGAAACAACAGGCGGCGGTACGGCGAACCTGGAATTATTACAGGCTGGTGATGGGGAACTGGGGATCGTAAATACCTCTTCGCTTTACGAGTTACTGCGCGGCGAGGCAGATTGGACCAACGGCCAGATTTATGACAAAATAAGGGGGGCGGCAGCCATTTATCCTACTTACTTTACCTGTTATACGAAGGAGGGATCAGGTATTAACTGTCTCGAAGACCTGAACGGGAAAAAAGTAGGGGTCGGTTCCAAGGGAATGTCAATGGATTCCGTTATGAGGCAGTTTTTTACTGACCGGGGAATTGTTCCGGCACAGATCCACAATGACGGGCATTCGGCAACGGCAACTGCATTAGGTGATGGTGTAATTGATGCCGCCATTACGTTTTCTTACCCGCCATTTGCGGCAATTAATGAAGTGGAAAGTACCAATTCATTGAAATTTATCGGAATGACGGATGAAGAGCAGGCATACCTACTGGATAAATATGATTTCTACAAGGCCAATGAGCTGCCGGCCGGTTCTTATAAAGGAAATCCGGAACCGGTACAGGGCGTTTCCGAATGGACGATGCTCGTAACAACTACCGACATATCTGAAGACGAGGTTTATCTGATGGTTAAGGAATTATATGAAAACCAGGAAGATTTGATTGCTGTTCATCAAAGTGCTGAAAACATGACTGTAGAGAACGCTCTACAATTTAATATTCCACTGCATGCCGGTGTTATCCGCTACCTGAAGGAAGTGGGGATCGAAGTTCCGACAGAGCTTATTCGCCGGAATACAGCGAATAAATACAAGCAGGAGGAAAAAAATGGGGAATAAATTTACTTATGATACCTTTAGAAAGTACTTTACGGTGGGGCTTTCCGTGTTTACCGGTTTGCTGCACATTGGAAACTATACTTTTTTTCCAATGGAAAGTATCAAGTTTTATGCGTGGCACTTGATGTTGGGAATGATTTGCGTATTTCTCTTTTATCCCGCCGATAAGAAAAAACCGCAGCGTTTTTTATGGCTGGATTGGCTGCTCATCCTTTTAACCGCAGTAGTGGGATGCTATGTTATTTTTAATTATGAACAATACATCTTAGTCTCTCAGACCAATAAACTGACGACAATACTGTTTGTATTCGGAATCATCATGACCCTGCTGGTACTTGAGGGCGCCCGCCGGGTATTGGGCTGGGTGCTGCCGTTAATTGCGGTAATAACTATTGTGTATGCAATGTTTGGCGGTGGCCTTCCGGGTATTCTGGGACACCGGGGCTATAAATTAGGTCGTGTGGTCGCCACCATCCTGAGCGATCAGGGGGTATACGGGACGCCGATTGGAGTTTCTGCTTCTAATGTGTTTCTGTTCTTGCTGTTTGCGGCGTTTTTAAGTGCTTCCGGAGCCGATTTTATTTTCCAGAATATTGCAATCGCACTGACCGGCCAGAAAAGAGGTGGACCGGCTAAAATGGCGGTTATGGCAAGCGCCTTGTTCGGGACGATTTCCGGAAGTGCCGTCGCCAATGTTGTCAGTACCGGTGCGTTTACAATCCCGCTGATGAAGCGGCAGGGCTATGAAAAACGGTTTGCCGGAGCGGTAGAGGCGGTGGCTTCCACCGGCGGACAGATCATGCCGCCGATTATGGGCGCGGCAGCCTTCGTTCTTGCTGATATCTCGGGTTCTCCTTATGGAACGGTTTGCCTTGCGGCACTGCTGCCCGCCCTGATGTATTATTTAACCTTGTTTAAAATGGTTGATCTTGAGTCGGTAAAGCATAATCTGAAGGGGGTATCCAAAGATGAGCTGCCGGATATGAAAGAGGCTTTAAAAAGTGCGTTCAAACTGTTTATCCCGCTGATTCTGCTGCTTGTTTTATTGCTGGTTGTACAGACCACACCGATGCTGGCAGCAATCTGGTCAATGCTTGCTATTGTAGTCTGTGGTTTCCTCGACAAATATAACCGGATGACATGGAAGGATGTAATCAACGGTTTTGTGGAAGGTGCCAAAAGTCTTCCTGTTGTTGTGGCGGCTTGTGCATGCGCAGGAATCGTAACCGGGATGTTTGCAATTACCGGACTGGGACTTAAATTTTCTGATTTTATTGTCCAGATGGGTGGAACAAGTATGATATTAAGTCTGGTTCTTGCCATGATGGTCTGCGTGATTCTGGGAATGGGTCTGCCGACGACCGCTTCTTATATTATTTGTGCAACAGCCATCGCACCGGCCCTGATCAAAGTCGGAGTACCGCCGCTGGCTGCCCATTTGTTCCTGCTTTACTTTGCCTGTATTGCCTGTATCACTCCGCCTGTTGCCACGGCCTCTTATGCAGCGGCCGGCCTGGCTGATGAAAACGCCCTGAAGGTTGGTCTTACGGCCGTAAAGCTGGGGATTGCCGGATTTGTGCTTCCGTTTGCTTTTGCCCTTAATCCGGATTACCTGCACTTTGGATTTGATTTTACTACCCTGTGTACTTGGATTTCATAAGACTGTTGTTTGTATTATGCATAGTAACAGCGATCCAATCCGGCTTCCTGATTTCACTGTTCGGATGGGTGCTGTTTGGCGTATTGTATGTCTTCCGTGTCCGCCAGCATAAGCAGTCACAAAAGGTCGCAGGTGAGCTGACGGGTGCTCATGTGGAGGTGAAACGTTACTGATAAAAAATATTAAAAGCGAATAGACTTTCAAAGCCGGGTATGCTATAATTTATATACTGTTTTTAGGCGTAAAATCAAAGGGCTGTGATAATTTATGCAGCTTTTTTGATATTTTTGATATTCTCACATAAGAATATCGGGTCGATGGAGGATTGTAATGAAACATGTAAGAACCGAAGCGGCGGTGGGACAGGTTCTGTGTCATGATATTACGCAGATAATTCCGGGAGTTATCAAGGATGCCCGGTTCAGGAAAGGTCATGTGGTAACTGAAAAAGACATTCCGGTGCTTTTGTCGCTGGGCAAAGAACATCTATTTGTCTGGGAAAATGACGGAACGATGTATCATGAAGATGAGGCCGCCGGGATTCTCGCCTCCCTGTGTCAAAACGATCACATGAAAAAAAGCGGCGTGAAAGAGGGCAAGATTGAGCTGACAGCGGAAATTGACGGCCTGCTGAAAATCCGGACTGATTTGCTGGACCAGATCAACTGTCTGGGGCAGATGATGATTGCAGCCCGCCATCCCAATACCCCGGTCAGAAAAGGCGAAAAGATATGCGGAACCAGAGTCATCCCGCTGGTGATTGAAAAAGAAAAGATGGAAGAAGCCCGGGCGGTCTGCGGCGAAGTGCCGATTTTTAAGCTGCTGCCGTATCTAAAAAAGAAGGTGGGGATTATTACGACCGGCAGTGAGGTCTTTCATGGCCGGATCAAGGATGCATTCGGCCCGGTGCTTATTAATAAAGCCGGGGAATACGGCTGTCCGGTAACCGGCCAGAAGATCTGTGATGATGACCCGGCGATGATTACGGCGGCCATCCTGGAGTCCATTCAGGAAGGCGCAGAAATGGTATTCGTAAGCGGCGGCATGAGTGTCGACCCGGATGACAGGACACCGCTGGCGATCAAAAATACCGGTGCCGAAATTATCTCCTACGGTGCCCCGGTGCTGCCGGGGGCAATGTTTTTACTTGCTTATTACCAAAAAGATCAAAGGCAGATCCCGATAGCCGGCCTGCCGGGCTGTGTGATGTATGCTAAGAGAACTATTTTTGACCTGGTTCTGCCGCGGCTGGCGGCTGGTGATCCGATCCGCAGAGAGGAACTTTACAGGCTGGGAAAAGGCGGCCTGTGCCTGGATTGTGAGCCATGTACCTGGCCCAACTGCGGCTTTGGGAAAGGATAGAGGAGAATAAAAATGTCAAAACTGACGCATTTTGATAACCAGGGACAGGCCTGGATGGTGGATGTGGGGGGAAAAAAGGATACTGACAGAATGGCCGCCGCTCATGGCTATATCCGGGTCAGCCGGGCAGTCTTTCAGGCCGTTGCCGACGGCACTGCCGGCAAGGGCGACGTACTCGGTGCCGCCCGGGTGGCCGGAATTATGGGCGCCAAAAAAACGTCCGAGCTGATTCCGTTATGCCACCTGCTGTCGCTTACCGGCTGCCGCCTGGAATTTATCCTGCATGAAGAACATTTGCAGATAGAAGCAGTATGCACGGTGAAAACGCATGGACAGACCGGGGTGGAAATGGAAGCTCTGACCGGTGTTTCGACGGCACTTTTGACGATTTACGATATGTGTAAGGCAATCGATAAGGATATGGTGATAACCGGTGTCTGCCTATTACGGAAAGAAGGCGGTAAAAGTGGGATGTATGAAAGACAGTCTGGGCAGGACAATTGATTATGTTAGAATATCGGTAACTGACCGCTGCAACCTGAGGTGTCTGTACTGCATGCCGGAAGAAGGAACGCAGCTGTTTGAACATAAGGAGATGCTTAAGCTGGAGGAGATAACCCGGATCTGTGAGTGTATGGCGGCACTTGGCATCAGCCGCGTAAAGCTGACCGGCGGTGAGCCGCTGGTACGCAGAAACATCATCTGGCTGACGGAGATGATTGCCAAAATACCGGGTATCAGGGATGTCACAATGACCAGCAACGGCGTATTGCTGAAGCAGTCTGCGGCAGCCTTAAAGGCGGCCGGGCTGAGCAGCATTAACGTCAGCCTTGATACGCTTGAGCGCAGCCGTTTTGCCATGATTACCAGAAGAGATTGCTATGATCAGGTATTATGCGGGATTGCGGCGGCACAGGCAGCCGGGCTGCGGGTCAAAATCAACTGTGCGGTAACGGAGCATTTCCGGCTTACCGAGGTGCTTGAATTTGCGGCGTTTTCCATCGAAAACCAGATTCCGGTCCGCTTTATCGAGATGATGCCGATCGGCATGGGACAGGCTTTTGAGACCCTGGATAATGATGTTTTGCTCAAGACTCTGACCCTGGCGTACCATGATGTGGCACAGCTTGAACGTCCCCTTGGCAATGGCCCGGCCGTATACTATACGTTTGCGGGAGGTAAGGGCTGTGTGGGCTTTATCAGTGCCGTCCATCATAAGTTCTGTGACCGGTGCAACCGGGTTCGGCTGACTTCGGACGGATATTTGAAATTATGTCTGGCCAGAGAAACCGGATTAAGTCTGCGTGATGTCATCCGGAGGGGGATTACGGATGAAGAACTGACCCGGATCATCGTAGAGATGATCCGTCAAAAGCCGGCAAGCCATCAATTTGGCAGCGGCAGCAGGTCACAGGGAATTACCATGAACAGGATCGGAGGATAAAATGGAAACAGCAAAAGCAACAGTAATGGCGATCTGCATCAGTGAACGGCGGGGCACCAAAAAAATACGGATTCCAGAGGCCAGGCTGATTGCGGATTTTGGTATTGAGGCAGATGCTCATGCCGGTAACTGGCACCGCCAGGTCAGTTTGTTATCCTATGAAACAATCGAAGCTTTTAAAGCGAAAGGGGCAGTGGTTCAGGACGGTGATTTTGGTGAAAATATAGTTGTCCGGGGGCTTGATTTAATTCATCTGCCGGTAGGAACCCGGCTGTGCTGCAATGATATTATAATGGAAGTAACTCAGATTGGAAAAGAATGCCATGCCCATTGTGAGATTTATTATACAATGGGAGAGTGTATTATGCCCGCCAATGGTATTTTTGCAAAAGTGCTGCATGGCGGAGGGTTAAAGACAGGAGATGAGATTAACGTATGTACCGGGTAGGAATTATCACCGCCAGTGATAAAGGTGCGGCCGGCGAGCGTGAGGATTTAAGCGGACCGGCAATCCGCGAAATCCTGCCGGCGGCGATGTATCAAGTAGTAAGCAGCCGGATTATTCCCGATGACAAGGAGCAGATCCGGCAGGAAATTATAAGGCTGAGCGACAGCGAAGACTGCCGGCTGATTCTGACGACCGGCGGAACCGGTTTTTCCCATCGTGATGTAACACCGGAAGCCACACTTGAAGCGGCCGAGAGGATGGCACCGGGAATAGCGGAAGCAATCCGCAGCTATAGCCTGGCCATCACCAATCGGGCGATGCTGAGCCGGGCGGTCAGTGCCATCCGCGGCAGCTGCCTGATTATCAATCTGCCGGGGAGTCCAAAGGCGGTCAGAGAAGCACTGGAATATATTCTCGATGTCATTCCCCATGGCCTCGATATTTTGTCGGGAGAAGCCGGGGAGTGCGGCAGAAAATAAAACGGAAGGAGAATCGGCATGAGAGTGTTAATAAAAGGAGCTGGTGATCTGGCCAGCGGAATCGGACTGCGCCTGTACCGCTGCGGTTTTTTGGTGGTGATGACGGATATTGCGGTACCGACAACTGTCCGGCGGACCGTTGCCTTTTCCCCGGCTGTTTATGAGGGCCGGTGCCAGGTTGAGGGTATAACCGGCATCCGTTGTGATACAATAACAGAGATAGAAGCTGCATTAAAGGAAACATTCATTCCTGTGGTTGTTGATGCACAGGCAGAGATCCGCGGTAAATGGCAGCCGGATGTCGTAGTAGATGCCATTCTGGAAAAGAAAAATATGGGCACCCGGATCACCGATGCCGCTATTGTCATCGGCGTCGGGCCGGGTTTTACAGCCGGCTTAGACTGTCACTGTGTGGTGGAAACAAAACGGGGTCATTATCTGGGGCGCTGTATCTGGGAAGGCCAAGCTATTCCGAACACGGGAGTTCCGGGTGAGATTGGCGGTTATGGAATGGAGCGTTTGATTCAAGCGCCCGGCGACGGGGTCTTTACGGGGGCGGCTGCCATCGGTGACCGGGTAAAGCCCGGTGATTTGCTGGGGTATGCCGGTGAAACTCCGGTTTATGCCCGGATTGAGGGAATTGTCCGGGGGCTTCTGCAGGACGGAGTGGAGGTGAAAAAAGGCATGAAAACAGGGGACATTGATCCGCGGTGCGAAGCGGCTCATTGCTTTACGGTGTCCGATAAAGCCAGTGCCATTGCAGGCGGTGTACTGGAAGCGATTTTAAGCCTGAAACGGAAAGCATCTTAGTAGAAGCAAAAGAAAGAAACAGGGGCGATGTTATGAGTGGGTATTTGTATCTGTTATTTACACTGGTAAGCTTTTTAGCTTCCGGTGTGGGAGCTATATGTGGAATTGGCGGCGGTGTAATTATAAAACCGGTGCTTGATTCCTTTGGGGTGTTAAGTGTTTCAACCATCAGTTTTTTTTCCGGCTTAACAGTTCTGTCAATGAGCCTTTATTCCATGCTAATGAATAAAAAATCCGGTGAGTCTTTAGTTGATGCTAAGAGTTGCACCCCTTTGGCACTTGGTGCCGCCATTGGTGGTGTAGTGGGAAAATACATGTTTCATTCAATATCTGCCATGTTTACAGATAAAGAAATGGTAGGGGCGGTTCAGGCCGCTTGCCTGTTAGTGATTACGCTTGCCACACTTGTTTATACGCTGAAAAAAGACCAGATAAAAACACGTGAGATAAGCAGCAGGGCAGTTTGTATTATCATTGGTTTAGTCCTTGGTATTTTATCCTCATTTTTAGGAATTGGCGGCGGCCCAATTAACCTGGTGGTGCTGTCTTATTTCTTTTCCATGGATACCAAGACAGCAGCACAGAACTCCCTGTTCATTATCTTATTTTCCCAGATTACCAGTCTGGCCAGCACCTTGGTAACCAAAACCGTTCCGGCTTTTTCGGTGGTTCTGCTGGTGCTAATGGTAATTGCCGGAGTCCTTGGCGGGGTCAGTGGACGGGTTATCAATAAAAAAATCGATATCAAAGCGGTTGATAAATTATTTGTAGCTTTAATGGTAATTATTATTGGTATCAATACCTATAATATATATCATTTTATGAATTAGGAGGAGTCATATGCCGCCGATCAATGTACTGATAAAACCAGCATCTGGAAACTGCAATATGCGCTGCGATTATTGTTTTTATTATGACACCATGTCAAAACGCGAGCAACCGTCTTATGGAATGATGAGTGCTGAAACTCTGGAGGCGGTTATTAAGCAGGTTCTTTCCTATGCTGAGGGAAGCTGTACCTTCGCATATCAGGGGGGTGAGCCAACCCTGTGTGGCTTGTCTTTTTTTGAAAAATCGATTGAGCTCCAGAAAAAATACAACAAAAACAAGGTAAAAATTCATAATGCCCTGCAAACCAACGGCTACCAGCTGGATAAAGCCTGGGCTGACTTTTTCAAAACCAACGGCTTCCTTATCGGTATATCATTAGACGGCGCGCCTAAGATTCATGACTATTACCGCAAAACCACCAAAGGCCAGGGGACATTCTTCCAGATTATAAAAAACATTGAACTCTTTGCCCGTGAAGGCGTGGAATTCAACGTGCTGTCCGTAGTCAACGGGAAAAATGCCCAGGCTATCAGACGAAACTATGAATTTTACAAAAAAAACCATATTAATTATCTCCAGTTTATTGCCTGCTTAGATCCATTAGGCGAAGCCCCGGGGCAGCGTGAATACTCCCTGGCCCCGAACGTGTATGGAGAATTCCTGATCGAGCTATTTAATCTTTGGTACGAAGATCTGTGCCAGGGGAAACAACCCTTTATCCGTCATTTCGAGAACTATATTGCCATACTCGCAGGACAAGCTCCCGAATCCTGTGATATGCGGGGGGTTTGTGGGATGCAGTATGTAGTAGAGGCCGATGGCTCTGTATATCCCTGTGACTTCTACGTAATTGACAAATACCGCTTAGGAAACTTCAATTCAGACACTGTAGAGGAACTGGATGCAGTAAGAGAGACGCTTGGCTTCATAGAATCTTCCTTACAAAAAGAAGATAAATGCAGCACCTGCTGCTACAATTATCTCTGCCGCGGCGGCTGCCGCCGAACCCGCATCGAAGAGAAGAATCATCATCAGTACTATTGCGAAGCCTATAAGATATTTTTTGATGCCTGCCTGCCTAAACTGCAGGAGATAGCTGCTTTTATTCAGAAACGCAGGTATCAATGATATAAAACAAAAAGAGGAGATAAATAATATGAGAAAAGAAAACAACAATCGAATCAGGAAAGCGGCGCCTTTATTGCTGATGGCGGTGATGGCACTGTCGGCCTGCTCTAAAGGCGGATCGGCAGATGCAAAGGCACCGGCCAAAGCCGGGGCAGATACGGCCATAACCGGGGCGGAATTTACCGAAGCGGCACCGGCTGCCCAAACGGAAGAAAGCGGCGAAGCAGTGACAATTCTGATTGCGGCGGCGGCAAGCCTTAAGTATTCTTATGAAGACGAGTTGATTCCGATGTTTGAAGCGCAAAACCCGGGAATCAAGGTACAAGCAACGTTTGACAGCTCAGGTAAGCTTAAGACCCAGCTTGAAGAGGGGTTGGAAGCCGATGTATTTATGTCGGCGGCGGTCAAACAGATGACGGAACTGACGGAAGAAAACCTGATTGACGCGGGCAGCGTCATTGATCTTTTAGAAAACAAAATTGTCCTGATTGTTCCGGAAGGAGTAGATGCAAAGGTATCCGGCTTTACCGATATCACTGATGCCGATGTCATTGCCATCGGTGACCCGGAAAGTGTTCCGGCCGGACAGTATGCCAAAGAGGCTCTGACCAGCCTGGGTTTGTGGGATGAAGTGGAAGCAAAATCGACCAAGGGAACCAATGTTACAGAAGTGTTGAATTGGGTAGCAGAAGGCAGTGCAGATGCCGGAATCGTATATGCAACAGATGCGAAAACCACAAAAAATGTCCTGGTCATTGCAGAAGCACCGGCGGGCAGTCTGGCTCAGAAGGTTATTTATCCGGTCGGGATTGTATCAACTTCTGCCAACCGCGAAGCAGCTCAGCAATTTGTGGATTTTCTGCAGACCGGGGAAGCGCTGGCAGTATTTGAACAATATGGTTTTTCTGCCAATCAGTAAAGCACCATGAAATGAGGAAATGTTATGGATTATAGTCCGGTTCTGATATCATTAAAAACGGCAGCAGCGGCAATCCTGATTACCTTTTTTGCCGGTATTGCCGTGGCCAGATGGGTTATCTCAATCAGGCAGGAAAACGTAAAGGTTCTGCTGGATGGAGTTTTAACGCTTCCGCTGGTGCTTCCGCCGACAGTGGCCGGTTTTTTTCTGCTGTATTTGATTGGGGTAAAGCGTCCGGTCGGGCAGTTCTTTTTTACATATTTTTCTATAAAAATAGCATTTTCCTGGGCTGCGACGGTGCTTGCGGCGGTGGTCATATCCTTTCCGCTGATGTATCGTTCTGCCCGGGGCGCTTTTGAACAGGTCGATCAGAACCTGGTGTATGCCGGGCAGACCCTGGGGCTTTCCGAATGGAAGATATTCTGGAAGGTGGTAATGCCACAGGCACTCCCGGGCATTTTATCCGGCGGCGTGCTGGCATTTACCAGAGGCCTGGGTGAATTTGGTGCCACGGCAATGATTGCCGGAAATATTGCCGGTAAGACCAGAACCCTGCCGCTGGCTATTTATTCAGAAGTAGCGGCCGGTAATATGGAAGCGGCCGGTGTGTATGTCTGGATTATTGTGGCGGTTTCATTGCTGATTGTCGGCGGTATGAATCTGATAGCAGTGAAAAAACAGTCATTTCGGTGAGGAAAAAGATGGGACTTTACTTGGATATTGAAAAAAAACTGAAGGATATTACCCTGAAGGTAACGATTGATACCAGGGGGCATCAGGGGATCACCGGTATTCTGGGGGCGTCCGGGTGCGGGAAAAGCATGACCTTAAAAAGCATAGCCGGTATTGTCAGACCCGACCGTGGTACGATCTCCTTAAATGACCGGGTTTTATTTGATACGGATACCAAAACGGATCTTAAAATCCAGGATCGCCGGGCCGGATATCTGTTTCAGAATTATGCCCTGTTTCCCAATATGACGATCCGGGAAAACATTCAGATTGCCATCCGGGATACGGCACGAAAAAAAAGCGAAATAGCAGATTTTTATCTGGAGTTAATGAAGCTTAAGGAATTATCCGACCGTTATCCGGCCAGACTGTCGGGGGGACAGCAGCAGCGGGCGGCACTTGCCAGGGTTCTGGCATCCGAACCGGAAGTATTGATGCTGGATGAACCGTTTTCCGCCCTTGATGCATACCTGAAAGAACTGCTGCAGATTGAACTGCTGGATATTTTAAAAACTTATCGGGGCGACATCTTGCTGGTGACTCATAACCGGGATGAAATATACCGGCTTTGTGACCGGATATACATTCTGGATGAGGGCAGGCTGGTCGCATCCGGGGCAACCAAACTAGTGTTTAACGATCCACAGGTGGTGGCGGCGGCTCGTCTGACCGGCTGCAAGAATATTGGGCCTGCCAGAAAAATATCCGATCATATGCTGGAAGTACCCGGCTGGAACCTGCGGCTAAAAATGGAACGCCCGGTGCCGGACCGGCTGACGGCAGTCGGCATCCGGGCTCATTACCTGCGCCCGGTTCCGGCGGCCGGGTCGAACTGTATTGCCTGCCGGTGGGATAAGATTCTGGAAGATCCGTTTGAGATCACGGCCATTACCGGACAGGGGATTTGGTGGAAGGTATCAAAGGAAGACTGGAACCATCAGTTAAAGCGGCAGATGCCTGCTTATCTTAAGATACCGGAAGAAAGTATTTTGTTTTTAAAGGATCAGGTAACAGGATGATGGAAAAAAAGATTGCCCTGGTGCTTTTAGCAGCCGGGGACAGCCGGCGGTTCGGCAGTAATAAATTACTGAGCAGTTTTAACGGAAAGCCAATGTACCGCTGTCTGACAGATCAGCTCGCACAGCTTTCCGAAAGCTTGTTTGCAAGAAAAATACTGGTGACGCAGTATGAAGAAATCGCTGTCGATCTGGGGCGGCAAGGCTATGTGGTGGTCAGAAACACGCAGAGTGAACGGGGCATTTCCCATTCAATCCACCTGGCTCTTGAAAATTTGCCGGATGAGATTGACGCGGTGTGCTTTTCCGTCTGCGACCAGCCATGGCTTCAGGGTTCAACCATAGAAGCTCTTTTAAGGGGCTGGCAGACCAGCGGGAGGGGAATCGGGTGTCTGAGCTGTCAGGGACGGACGGGCAACCCGGTCGTGTTCTCCCGGAAGTATTTCTCACAACTGCTATCGCTGATTGGTGATGTGGGCGGGAAGGTAGTTATGAAGAAACATCTGGAAGATGTTTTCTTTTATAAGATAAATAACAAAAAAGAATTACTGGATATTGATAAAAATACTTGTCACAAAGATATGGATTCGTTATAATAGGACATAACTGCAATATGCAGTGTATTCCGGCGATGAGAATGTGTGGCGGCACATTCTTTATTTGCATCCGGAAAAAATGATCGGAGGAAGTGATGATTGAACTAGAGAGAACCAGCGTGATGAATCTTGAAAATGCCATGCGCGGAGCCAGAAATCCCATGAACAGCTGGAACCGGATGGACAGCGGTTATGATGAGGACGGCAGCTACGTGCTGGGGCCAAATGATCTTGACCTGGCCAGGCGGCTTCGAAAGGCCGGCAGCGACCACCGCAAGTTTGTCCGCCAGATTTTTGTTTCGGTCGATATAACGGCGCCGCTGTACTGGTGGAAGGAATATGATACATATAAAGTGTCTACAGTTGCCAACTCTGCCAGCACCATGCATAAAATCCACAGCCGGCCATTTGCCGCCGGGGATTTCAGTATGGATCAGATGACTCCCGATACCCGGGCATTTATGCAAGGGGTTGTGGATAAACTGGAAGAGATCCGGCTGCGCTATATTGAGCATAAGAAAAAGGAAGACTGGTATGATCTGATTCAGCTGCTGCCGTCGAGCTATAACCAGATGCGAACCTGTACCTTGAATTATGAGATCCTGATTAACATCTATGAGGCCAGAAAAAATCATAAGCTGATGGAGTGGCATATCTTCTGTGACTGGATCAGGACGCTTCCGTATGCAGAGGAGCTTATCATTGCAGCGGATACAAAAAATTTAATTTAAAGGAAATGATGAAGCTTGAATATTATCGTGGCAGTAGATAAATACTGGGCAATCGGCAATCAGGGGCAACTGCTGGTCACTATCCCCCACGACCAGAAATTATTCCGGGAGCAAACCCTGGGAAAGGTTATTGTGATGGGGCGAAAAACACTTGAAAGCCTGCCGGGACAAAAGCCGCTGTATGGGCGGACTAATATTGTTTTGACGCATGACCGCAATTACCGGGTTTCGGGAGCGCTGGTCTGCCACAGTATCGCAGAGGTAATGGCAGCAGTCCGGCCTTATCCGGATGAGGCTGTTTATATCATCGGCGGACAGCAGATATATGACCAGTTTTTGCCTTATTGCCGGACGGCTTACGTTACCTATATTGATTTTGCATATTCGGCCGATTCATATTTTCAAAACCTGGGTCAGTGCGGGCAGTGGCAGCTGGTTCAGGCCAGTGAGGAACAGACATATTTTGATTTGTGCTATGAATACCGGATTTACAAAAATAAAAGCAGGTCGCTTTAGGAGGATGAAATGTATAAGATTGTAAAAGCTGAAAAGCTGGCAGATAAGATATTTCTGATGGATGTGGCGGCCCCCAGGGTAGCAAAATCCTGTCAGCCGGGAGAATTTGTAATTGTCAAAATTGATGAAAAGGGAGAACGGATTCCGCTGACGATCTGTGACTTTGACAGAGCAGCGGGTACTGTGACCATTGTTTTTCAGAGTGTTGGTGCTTCTTCTCAGCGGATGTCCATGCTGCAGGCGGGGGATGCCTTCCAGGATTTTGTCGGGCCGCTGGGTCAGCCATCGGAATTCGTAAAAGAGGATCTGGATAAATTAAAGAAAAAAAGGATCCTTTTTGTTGCCGGGGGGGTCGGAACCGCACCGGTTTATCCACAGGTAAAATGGATGAAGGAGCATGGCATTGAGGTTGATGTTATTGTGGGTGCCAAGTCAGCACAGCTTTTGATTCTGGAAGACCAGATGAAGGCGGTTGCGGGGAATTTATATATTACTACCGATGACGGATCTTACGGCCGCAAGGGCATGGTAACGGAAGTGATAAAGGATCTGGTTGTGAATCAGGGAATTCAATATGATGAATGTATTGCCATCGGACCGATGATTATGATGAAATTTGTCTGTCTGCTGACAAAGGAACTGAATATCAAAACAATTGTCAGTATGAACCCGATTATGGTTGACGGCACGGGCATGTGCGGTGCCTGCCGGCTGAGTGTGGGCGGCGAGGTTAAGTTTGCCTGCGTGGATGGACCGGAGTTTGACGGACATCTGGTAAACTTTGATGAAGCCATGAAGAGACAGCAGACGTATAGGACAAAAGAAGGCCGTGCGATGCTGTCGGTATTAGAAGGCAGCACCCATCACGGCGGCTGTGGAATTTGTAGTTAAGCGGGAGGACAGATCATGGATGTATTAAAGAAGGTACCGGTCAGAGAACAGGATCCGAAGGTAAGAGCAACCAATTTTGAAGAGGTATGTTTAGGATATAATCAGGAGGAAGCGGTGGCAGAAGCATCCCGCTGCCTGAAATGTAAAAAGGCTAAATGTGTGGCCGGCTGCCCGGTGGCAATTGATATTCCTGGCTTTATTAAAGCCGTTGAGGATGGACAGATGGAAAACGCGGCACAGATAATCGCCAGATCATCCGCCCTGCCGGCAGTCTGCGGCCGGGTATGTCCGCAGGAATCCCAGTGTGAGGGACAGTGTATCCGCGGATTGCGCGGGGAACCGGTTTCCATCGGCAAGCTGGAGCGTTATGTAGCCGACTGGTCCCGGGAGAACGGGTTTGTACCGGCAGCGGCCGCAGAACCCATTGGCAAAAAGGTAGCCGTAATCGGTTCCGGTCCGGCTGGACTTACCTGTGCCGGAGATCTGGCGAAGCTTGGTTATGAGGTGACTATTTTTGAGGCTCTGCATGAACCGGGCGGAGTATTGATTTACGGGATTCCGGAATTTCGTCTGCCAAAGGAAACTGTTGTTAAAACAGAGATTGAAAACGTAGTCAAACTGGGCGTTAAGATCGAAACCGATGTCATTATCGGAAAATCCGTCACGATTGATGAGTTGCTGGATGAGGAAGGCTTTGAAGCCGTTTTTATCGGTTCCGGTGCGGGACTTCCCAAATTTATGGGAATTCCGGGAGAAAATGCCAACGGGGTATTTTCCGCCAATGAATATCTGACCAGAAACAATCTGATGAAGGCGTTCCGTGAGGATTATGACACCCCGATTGCCGCCGGTAAAAAAGTGGCGGTGGTCGGCGGCGGCAATGTGGCGATGGATGCGGCCAGAACTGCCCTGCGTCTGGGGGCGGAGGTGCATATCGTCTATCGCCGCAGCGAGGAAGAGCTGCCGGCCCGGGTGGAGGAGGTTCACCACGCCAAAGAAGAAGGCATTATCTTTGATCTGCTGACAAACCCGGTGGCGATTTTAACCGATGATAACGGCTGGGTAAGCGGCATGACTGTCCGCCGGATGGAACTGGGGGAACCTGATGATTCCGGCCGGAGAAAGCCGGTTGAGGTGGCCGGTTCGGACTATACCATTACGGTGGATACGGTGATTATGTCGCTGGGTACTTCGCCGAATCCGCTGATCTCATCAACAACCAAGGGGCTGGAAACCAACCGGTGGAAGTGTATTGTTGCCGATGAAGCAACAGGTCAGACCTCCCGACCCGGCGTTTTTGCCGGCGGTGACGCGGTGACCGGCGCGGCGACGGTAATTCTGGCAATGGAAGCCGGACGTTCGGGTGCGCGGGGAATACATGAGTATCTGATGAACAAATAAATAAAAGGGGAGTTACACGCAGACAGGTAAAATCGCCTGTCTGTTTGTTAAATGTATGGGGGTGTAATAATGCAACATATTGATTTACTGCACGGCAGGATTCTGCCGTCGCTGGCAGGGCTGGCAATGCCGATTATGGCAACGTCCCTGATTCAGACCGCATATAATCTGACCGATATGGCCTGGATCGGATTTATCGGCAGTCCGGCGGTAACGGCGGTAGGAACCGCCGGGATGTATATCTGGCTGTCCGGTGGGATTGTTACGCTGGCCAGGATGGGTGCTCAGATTAAGACGGCGCAGAGCGTGGGGCAGCAAAAACTGCTGGAAGCGGCAGAATATGCGGGGTGTGGCATTCAGCTGACCCTGCTGCTGGCCGTGGTATTTGGCCTGTTAACCAATCTGTTTGCCGAGCCGTTGATCGGCTTTTTCGGTCTGAGCAGCCCGCAGATTGTTAATGATTCGGTAATTTATCTTCGTCTGGCCTGCGGACTGATTGTCTTTTCTTTTTTGAATCAGACACTGACCGGTCTGTTTACGGCAATCGGAGACAGCAAAACGCCATTTTTGGCAAACAGTATCGGTCTGATTATGAATATGGTGCTCGACCCGGTGCTAATCTTTGGCTGGGGGCCGCTGCCGCGAATGGAGGTTGCCGGAGCGGCGATAGCCACGGTAACGGCGCAGTTTATTGTAACAGCGGTTATGGTTTGGCGTGCCTTTCATGATCCGCTGCTGTTTGATAAAGTAAGAATCTGGAAAATTAAAAAAAGATCCTATTACACAGGGATTTTGCGGCTGGGTTTTCCTTCGTCGGCACAAAATATCCTGTATAGTTCGATCTCCCTGGTGTTGACCAGGCTGGTGGCCTCCTGGGGTGATACCAGCATTGCCATCCAACGGGTAGGCGGACAGGTGGAAGGGATTTCCTGGTCTACGGCAGAAGGGTTTGGTGCTGCCATGAATGCTTTCATCGGGCAGAATTACGGAGCCAGGCAATATGACCGGATGAAAAAAAGCTATAAAACGGCGGCTGTGATTATGTTTATATGGGGGATTCTTACCACCGCATTTCTGGTTTTTGGTGCAGAGCCGTTGTTTAGGCTGTTTATCCGGGAAGCGGAAATAGTACCGGCAGGGGTACGTTATCTGATGATCCTGGGCTTCGCTCAGATGTTTATGTGCGAAGAATTTATGACGATAGGAGCCCTTCAGGGCATGGGCGAGACAATGTCGGCATCGGTGATTTCAATTGTTTTAACAGCTGCCAGAATTCCGCTTGCCATGGTACTTAGCAGCACCGAACTGGGACTTGACGGGATTTGGTGGGCGCTTACGGCCAGCAGTATGGCCAAAGGTATTGTGTTTGTTGGATATTACGTCCGGACGTTGAAAACTCTTCCGGCATCGGATTACCGGGGAAAAGGAGCGATGTATGAAACAGGCAGCAACGAATGAAGACCGTCTAAGAGAGATGACCGAAACGCCGGTGCAGCAGCTTATTCCCAGACTGGCCGTACCGACCATCATTAGCATGCTGGTTACCGCCGTTTATAATATGGCAGATACCTATTTTGTCAGTCAGATCAATACCAGTGCTTCGGCGGCGGTAGGTGTGATTTTTTCAGCGATGGTAATGATTCAGGCAGTTGGCTTTACGCTGGGAATGGGGAGCGGAAATAACATTTCCCGGTCACTGGGAAACCGTGAAGATGACCGGGCTGGTATTTTTGCGTCAACGGCCTTTTTCACAGCGGCTTTGATTGGGACAGCCTTTATGGTGTTTGGCATTATCTTTTGCGAGCCGCTGGTATATATACTGGGTGCGACCCCGACGATCGCACCCTACGCACAGGAATATGCCCGCTATATCCTGATTGCCACGCCGTTTATGATGACATCCTTTGTTATGAATAATGTTCTGCGATCCCAGGGGAATGCTTTTTTTGCGATGTTTGGGATTACTGCCGGCGGCATTTTAAATATGATTCTTGATCCGGTTATGATTTACGTCTTTGATCTGGGTATTGCCGGTGCAGCAATTGCAACGATGATCAGTCAGATGATAAGCTTTGGAATTCTGTTTTATCAATGCAATTTCAGAGCCGGATGCGTCAAGATACAGATCACTAAATTCCGTCCTACCGGACGGATTATGGGTGCCATTCTGCATGCCGGCCTGCCGTCTTTCTGCCGTCAGGGACTTGCCAGTGCGGCGGTAATTGTTTTGAATTTTGAATCCCATCCGTATGGTGATGCTGCGATTGCGGCAATGTCAATTGTCAGCCGGATCATGATGTTTATCAACTCCAGCCTGATTGGTTTCGGCCAGGGTTTTCAGCCGGTCTGCGGATTTAATTTCGGTGCCAAAAGGTATGACCGGGTGCTTGAGGCTTACTGGTTCTGTGTAAAGGTTGCTGTTATTATGCTGAGTGTCTTCGGCATTCTTGCGTTTGCATTCAGCGGATCCGTCATCCAGGCATTTCGGAAAGCGGATCTGGAGGTAATCCGGATCGGTACGCTGGCGCTGCGTCTGCAGCTTTTAACGATGCCGTTCCAGGCCTGGGTTGTGATGGTGAATATGCTGACTCAGTCAATTGGGTATGGTTTCCGCGCATCCATTGTAGCGATGGGAAGGCAGGGATTGTTCTTAATCCCGGCGTTAACGCTGCTGCCAAGGCCATTTGGTTTGCTGGGAATCCAAATGGCTCAGCCGATTGCCGATATGCTTACGTTTGTGCTGGCAACCGTGATTGTGACGGTAATATTGAAAGAACTCAGGCAGCTGCAGGCAGAACATGCGGCGCAGGCTTAATTCCGGCAATCCGGCTGTCAGACTCAGACCAGTTTGACAACCGATGTGTTTTATGGTATAAGTGTAGAAGTCAGATTATTAGGAGAACAATAATGAACCTTTTTGTAATATGTCAGCTTCCGCCAAAAAACAAACTCAACTCTGTACAATTCATAAACGATGGAACATTGTGCAGAGTCTGGCTGATAGCGTAGATTTCATCAGGAATTGATAAGCAGATTATTTGGCCTTATTTGGCCGGATTAATTTTGTTACCTGTTTTCCTGCTTAAAACTGCGTGTATTATGGCTATGGACAATGTTTGTTCATAGCCTTTTGCGATTATTATAATCAGCAGAGGGCGGATACCTTATCGGTATCCCGGATCCCTCTGCTTTTTTGTTTTTTGAATCGGCAGGATTGAAAGCCATTACAGAAAGGATATAACATTAACATTATGAGTTTATTAGAAATTACTGGATTAACCCAAGCTTTTGGAGATAATGTTCTGTTCAGGGACGCGGAATTTACCCTTAACAAGGGTGAGCATATCGGCATTGTCGGTCAAAACGGGACAGGGAAAAGTACGTTCATCAAAATATGTAGCGATCAGATTACCCCGGATAAGGGGTATTTAGCATGGCATCCCAAAATTACAACAGGATACCTTGACCAGTATGCACAGATTGATAACACACAATCGATGCAGGATTTTTTAAAGTCAGCTTATTCAGAGCTATATCGGCTGGAAGAACGAATGAACCAACTTTATCAGCAGGCGGGAGATGGCGATATGAGCAATTTAATGCTGGCTTCACAATATCAGGAAAGATTGGATCGGGAGGATTTTTATTTAATAGATACCCATATCGAACAAGTTGCCGAAGGATTGGGATTAAAGGCAATCGGGCTGGAACGGTCGGTTGGGCAGATGAGCGGCGGACAACGTGCAAAGGTTATTTTAGCAAAATTGCTTCTTGAAAGACCAGATGTACTGCTTCTTGATGAACCAACTAACTTTTTAGACAAGGAGCATATCATCTGGCTTTCGGAGTATCTGGTTAACCTGCCTGAAGCTTTTATGGTAGTGTCGCATGATTATAATTTTCTCGAAAAAGTAACCACCCGAATCTGTGATATTGATAATAAAAAAATCAAGAAGTATTACGGTTCATTTTCTGACTTTAAGCAAAAGAAAGCCTTATTGCGGGCGGACGCAGGCCATCAAAACATTAAGTGGCGGTGAGCAGGCAAAGGTGAAATTATGCCTGCTGGCACTTTCGCCCTGTAATCTTTTGATTATGGATGAACCAACAAACCATCTTGATGTACAGGCAAAAGATTCTTTGAAGGATGCATTGGCTGAATTTGCGGGGACGGTACTGCTAGTATCACACGAAGAAACCTTTTATAAAAATTGGGTGCAAAAAATTATAGACATCGGAAGCGTTACCGAATAATTGCATTCGGGTAAATGACCGCCATTCGTTTATCCGGGAAATGTTGGAGGTGGCATAACAGAAAATAGTCTCAGTAATATCGCCCAAGAAAGCAGCAATAAAAAACAGCCATACCAGTTTATGAAACGAACAGCCACGGGCAAAAACCGTTTCGGCGACCGCCTTTTTTTGGCGTTCCTGTTCAATCTGGCTGAGGTAAACAAAAGAACGTTCAATTCGTCGTTCAATCCGGCGGTAAATCCGGCTGCCGATATGGTGGGATAACGCTTGCATGTTTGCTGCCACATTTTCCATGCTGCGGTGATACCGCTTGTTTTTAAAAATAAAGCCGATGATGCTGATGGTGTCGGCGGCCAGCAGAAATAGAAGAACCCCCAATATCAGATTGCCGGCAAACGAAGGAATTTTTCCCAGCAGAAACATAAGATGGGGATGGACGTATTTCAATAGAAAAGCAGTACCGGCTCCCCAGAGGGCAGAAAAAGGAACCGACACAAAGCCGTTTAAGTTATAGTGATAGTTCGAATAATCCCACCAGCGTTTACGGTATAGCCGATCTATCATAAGGCCGGTGAAATACTCCAGCAAAAGAACCGCAGCCGTACATGCAATAAATAGAAAGAAGAGACTGTCGTGCAGGGAATCGAAGAAAACAGAGCAGAATATCATACCGATCCCATAAATGGGGCACAGCGGACCATTTAAAACCCCTTTGTTAAAAAAGCTCCGTTTCTTTATGGCTGCATAACTGATCTCAAGGCACCATCCCAAAGAAGAATATATGAAAAAGCTCCATAGTAATTGGGAAATTGAGTAACTCATAAATCTCACTCCTGTCTCTGTTTAATCAATTAGTAAACTTAATGTACCGGCAATAATAAAAATAAGTCCAACTGTCGGTTTCTTTTTAAGTTTTTCATTTAATATAAAATATCCAAACACAACAGTTACTAAAATACTCAGTTTATCAATTGGAACGACTACGCTTGCCGGGCCTCGCTGTAAAGCGCGGTAGTAAAACAACCAGGAAAGCCCTGTGGCAAGCCCTGATAATCCTATGAATATCCAGCTTGGCAGGTCAATACACCTGATACCATTTTGTTTCCCCTGTAGAAATACGATTCCCCACGCCATGAGTAAAACAACTAGCGTACGTATTGCCGTGCCAAGATTTGATTCTACGCCCGCTATCCCGACCTTTCCCAAAACGGCAGTTAAACTAGCAAATACTGCCGAAAGCACAGCATAAATAAGCCACTTATGACCTGCTGCGTCATTGGATACAGGATTTTTTCGTTTAATCATCAGATAAGTTCCAACGCCTATTAAGGCCATTGCACATATTTTTAAAAGGGTAATGCCCTCGCCCAAAAAAATCATTGACAACAGCATTGTAAGGACAGTACTTGATTTATCAACAGGTACAACCTTGTTAACATCACCGATCTGCAGTGCTTTAAAGTAGCATAACCACGACCCGCCGGTTACAAGACCAGAGAGGATCAAAAAGACGAGACTTTTTGTGTTAATGCTTGTAATGGAAACGTGGAAACCCACTACAAAAACCATGAACCAGGCGAACATGACGACAACCACCGTCCGAAGTGCGGCAGCCAGGTTAGAATCCACATTTTTTATCCCGATCTTCGCCAGAATGGACATAACGCCGGCAAAAAACGCAGAAGCCAAAGCATATAAAACCCACATAGTATGATCCCCACCTTTATTAACAATTTAAATTATACACCACCACTTGCCCCTAAGACAACCAAAAGAAGGTAACCATTGCCGTTACCATGGCTCAGGATGATATTGAAGCGAAGCTTAACACCAGCCTGTCCTCCGGCGCCTATGACGGGCTTCCGGATCTTGTGCTGATTGAGGATAAATCCATCCAGGTAATTGATGCCTTTATTGCTATGCTGCGTAATGTTATCAGCAACAGTGATAAGTTTATCAGTGTTGGACAGGAAGTAGAAAATTTAAAGAATTATGTTTTTGTCAATCAGGCTCGTTATGGCGAGTCTGTTATAGTGGAATATTATATTCTGCCCCGGTATCTGAAACATCAAATTCCCAAAATGATTTTACAGCCCCTGGTAGAAAATGCTTTCTTTCATGCTTTTCCCGACGGCAGAAGGGGCAGTATTAATATTTTTGTCAAGGAAGAAAAGGGAAATCTCAGGTTCGATATTGTCGATAATGGCGTGGGCATGACCGGGGAACAGCTGGCAGAGCTCAGGCAAAGGAAATAGTTTAAGGGTGAGCACTTTACCGGCATTGGGATTCAGAATGTGGATGAGCGGATTAAACTGCTGTACGGCCCGGAGTATGGTATCAAAATTGTCAGCTGGAAGGGGAAAGGAACAACGGTTACGCTAACTCTGCCGGTAGAAAGTCTTTATGATAGGCAAGAACCGCATCCATTTTGAAAATCACTTGACATTTCACGGCGGTGCTTTTATAATTATACAATATCAAAAAATGGTGACGGAGACAGTAAGCACGCTGGAACGCTTCAGCGAGCCGGGGAT